>Ga0256845_1000239_pt1 | contig 51939 bp, 49 predicted proteins | sample RiftiametaG_FD_189101 | JGI IMG/M metagenome (GOLD analysis project Ga0256845, IMG submission 189101) | Tube worm associated microbial communities from hydrothermal vent at the East Pacific Rise, Pacific Ocean - Riftia | ecosystem: Host-associated > Annelida > Integument > Unclassified ...
CTCTAATAGTTTTGGAACTACTACTTCTTTACCTTGATAGTATATAGCTTCTGCTTCTTTTCTTGTCATCATTTGATATTATATTGTAATTTGTTCTTTTTTGTCAAATGGTTGGTTGGTGGTTACAATTTGATAAGCCTTCTCTTCTTGCTATTTCATGTCTATCCGATGAGATTAAAATTTCCTAAAATATCTAACCTAATTTTTACAAATAATCAACCTCAAAACAACAAAAAAAGGAATCAAACCCCAAAAAAATGCTCAAAAACAGCAAATTTCACCAAAAATCCTATTTTTTAGACATAACATTAGCTTCTAAAACTCAAAAATGACAAAATCAAGCTAAAAAATGCGTTCTAGGACTCTGATTCAAAAATATCAGATGTAAAATCATCTACATGTTGACAAGTTCGTTTAATTTCAGCCATAGTTACTTTGGCTTTCATAATTTTTTCTCCTTCATGTGCATTAAAATAGAGTTGATATAAATTGATAGCAAAACTTCTCAATATTGACATGGCAAAAGGGTTAACATAAGAGCTGTGGTCGTCCTCTTTTGTCAACATATCCAAGTGATAATGATAGGTTTCAACTCTCCAATGTTGTAAAATTGTGTCATGAAAACTCTTGGCATCAGCTTTAAAATTGGCAATATTGTAGTGAATTGTGGTCTTAATTTCTCCAGTTTTATTGTCTGTAAGCTCTTTTGTAACTCTAATAATTGTCTGAATATTTTTAAAATCACCATAAAATCTTATAGGATAGACATACGATTTAAAAGACAAATATAAACAATAATCATACCAAAAACAACTTTTGGCTATAATCACGCCAATTATTATATCCCCACTCTATTGGGGCAAAAAGGCAGAGATTATAATGGACTTCAAAGATACACTACTACTCCCAAAGACAAAATTCCCAATGCGTGGGAATCTTCCAAACAATGAACCAAAACGATACAAAAAATGGTATAGCGACAATGTATATGAGCAGATGAAAAGCAAAAGAGAGGGTGCTGAACTCTTTACTCTTCATGATGGCCCTCCTTATGCCAATGGTAATATCCATATCGGTCATGCACTAAACAAAACACTAAAAGATATTATCCTAAAGTACAACTATTTTCAAGGAAAAGCTGTACGAATGACTGTAGGGTGGGATTGTCATGGTCTACCTATTGAGCAAAAAGTAGAGGACAAGATGGGTAGAGTAAAAAAAGAGACTCTATCCACCTCAAAATTTAGAGAGATTTGTAGAATCACGGCTGATAAGGCATGGAAAGCTCAAAGAGAGCAGTTTAAGACTTTAGGGGTTATAGCTGATTGGGAAAATCCATATATCACTATGGATTATAAATTTGAGGCTAATATCTATAGAACACTTTGTGAGATTGCCAAAAGAGGTCTGCTTGTAGAGAGACACAAGCCTATCTTTTGGTCATGGGCGGCTAGAACTGCATTGGCTGACGCAGAGGTGGAGTATGAGGACAAAGAGGATTACTCTATCTATGTCAAATTTGAACTAAGTGATTTAGCTAAAGAGAAGCTAGATATAGCAGATAGTGCAGGAGTTGTGATTTGGACTACAACCCCTTGGACTCTGCCATCCAATACAGGTATCTCTCTAAATCCTGATGAGATATATGTAATGGGTGAAAATGGTAATATAGTAGCACAGAGTAGATATGATGCACTAATTGCAGAGGGGGTCATAGCTCCACACTCAGGACGAAAAATATCAGCAAAAGAGTTAGATGGACTACTCGCTATTAACCCAGTAAATGGTAGAAGCTCCAAAATCGTACTAGGTGAGCATGTCTTGCTTGATGGTGGTACAGGAGCAGTCCACACAGCCCCTGGTCATGGAGAGGATGACTACCGTGTAGGTTTGGCAAATGGTCTTGAGGTCTTAATGCCAGTGGATGAGAGAGGGTGTTATGATGAGTCTGTAGTAGGGCTAAATCTACTGCCAGAGGAGTTTGTAGGGATGCACATCTTCAAGGCAAATGAGCCTATTTTGGAGATGCTAGGTGATAACCTACTCAAAGTTAGTAAGTTTACCCACTCATATCCACACTGTTGGAGAACTAAAAAGCCACTTATCTATAGAGCTACCAATCAGTGGTTTATCTCTATTGATGACAAACCAAGTGATTCTGATAAGAGCCTAAGAGAGAGTGCTTTGGATGCTATTGAGGATGTAGATTTCTATCCTGCTACAGCAAAAAACAGACTAAAACCGATGATAGAGGGGCGACCCGATTGGTGTATCTCTAGGCAGAGAAGTTGGGGTGTGCCTATAGCGTTTTTTAGAATCAAAGCTACCAAAGAGGTTATTTTTGATGAGGATGTACTGGAACATATCGCTTCTATATTTGACCAAAAGGGTGCTGATGCTTGGTATGATATGAGTATAGCCCAGCTACTTCCAACTGATTCAAAATATAACCCTAACGAGCTAGAGAAGATAGAGGATATTTTGGATGTATGGTTTGATAGTGGTTCTACTTGGAACTCTGTAATCAAGAGTGGTGAGTATGATGCAGGAGAGTACCCAGCTTCACTATATATCGAAGGAAGTGACCAACATAGAGGTTGGTTTCAATCATCACTACTTCTAAGTTCAGCTATTAATCATCTCTCACCATACAAAACTCTAATCACTCATGGATTTACAGTTGATGCCAAGGGTGAGAAGATGAGTAAATCAAAAGGTAATGTTATCGCTCCTGATAAGGTTATCAAACAGTATGGTTCAGAAATTTTGAGACTTTGGGTTGCACTTTCAGATTATCAACAAGACCTAAAAATCTCCAATCCTATCTTGAAGCAGACAGCAGAGCAGTATAGAAAACTAAGAAATACATTTAGATTTCTACTAGCAAATGTGGATGGACTAGAGAGAGTAGTAGAACCAAGTGAGTATGGTGAGCTAGATAGATGGATTCTTATCAAAGCTAGAGAGGTTTTTGCTTCGGTCAATGGCTCTTTTGCTAGAAATGATTTCCTAAGAGGATTCTCAACACTCAATAACTTTGTAACCAATGAGCTAAGTGGTATCTATATGGACATTACCAAAGATAGACTCTACTGTGATGGTGCAGACTCTATTAGTAGAAAATCGACACAATCAGCTATGGTTCTAATTGCAAAAGCTATGATGGGGCTTGTTGCTCCTGTACTTACCTATACTATTGATGAGATATTAGATTATGCACCTGCTATTATCAAAGGTGATATGGAGTCTGTATTTGACCTAGTCTATGAGGAGATACCAGAAGTTGAGACTAGTTTTGATGATAAACTTCTCCTACAAGCTAGAGATAGATTTTCGGAGTTGACAGACAAGCTCAAAAAAGAGAAGATTATCAAATCAGCACTAGAGTTGGAGATTATAGGAGATATTAGCCTATTTGAGATAAAAGATAGCAAGAACCTAGAGGATTGGTTTATTGTCTCTGCATTAAAAGAGTCATCTGATGCAGAGCAGATTGGTTCGTTTGAAGTAGAGGGTAGAGAGTTTACTGTAAATAAAGCAACAGCCCATAAGTGTCCAAGATGTTGGAGATTTACATCTGTAGAGGAGGATGTAGCTTGTCCTAGATGTGAAGAGGTTGTAGAGGTGGTAGATGTTTGATTTGAGTCAGCCAATTGGTAACGAGGTTATCATTGGCTCTATTGCTTTTATTTTTGCTGTTGTAGGGGTTGGGCTTTTGGTGATAGAGTATTACAAGAGGAAAGAGACATTATAAATTGAAATCTATACAACATAGCTCTAAGAGGAAATTCTATTTTGCAATATATATTTTTAAAACAATTTAAGCAACTATTTTTGAACATTGCTATTTGGTTTTCATATATTAAACAATCGTTTAAAAAACCAAGTGTATTGGTTTTAGAACTCACATCTCTTTGTAATGCTAAATGTTTAATGTGTAATAAAGAGAACTCATCTCGAACAAAAGAGCATATGGATTACTCTCTGTTCAAACATATAATTAATGATGCTCAAATATCAAAAATTAATAAAATACAATTAAGTTTTTATGGAGAGTCTCTTTTGTATCCACAACTCATTGATGCAATCTTATATATTAGAAAAAAAATTCCATCAGCCTTTATTACTCTAAATACAAATGGTATGCTCCTAACTCCCAAATTTGCACAAGAGATTTTAAAAAGTAAGATTGACTCTATTGCTATTAGTATTGATGGTAATAACAAGAAGGAGTATGAAAAAATTAGAATAAATCTTAAATGGGATATACTCCAAAGAAATATAAGAAATTTAAGAGAGATAATTGATAAAAACAACTACTCTACCAAAATAGGTATTATGGGATTAAATATAAAAGATATTATCATTGATAAAAAAAAGTATATAAATAGATGGGGTTCTTATGCAGATACCATATTCATTAGAAACGAAAATCAGTTAAATGACGAGAAAAAAGAGTTTTTATTTCATAAACTAATGCCTTGTAATAAAATATTTTCTCAAATTGTTATTATGACATCTGGAGATGTTACAATGTGTTCTTATGATTGGGAAGGAGAAGAGGTTTATGGTAATATCAAAGAGTCAAAACTGCTAGAATTATGGAAAACACCTACCCTTCAAAAAAAGCGTTATCTACATATAGTAGGTATGAAAAAACAGTTAGATTTATGTAGAAACTGCTCCTATAGAGTAGATGACCTGTTTAAAAGAAGTAATCTTTTATAAAAAACGCTAAAACTTCTCATAAAGAGCTAAAACTTGCCTATTTGACTCAATCTGATTCATATGTTGAACTACAAGTGTAGCTAGTTTCTGCTTCTGTAGATACTTGTTATATGATTTGGTATAGAGTTTGATAGCCTGATTTACCTTGGTATCTATTGTTTTGAGTGATGAACTATCGAGAGTATGCCTTTTTTTATCCAACAAATCCTTTATCTCTATTAGTTTAATCCTAATAGCTGATATTTTTGTTCCTCTTAGATTTAGAGTCTCATCACCATCTATAAGCCCACTTAAAATTTTGGAGAACTCTTCTACATCTTTCTCTTTTACCTCTGTAGCCATTTTTTTAACTATTGTACTCTCCTCTTTTATAAGTTCCATATCATTTAACAAAAGATAATTATCTGAATATGCAAATATAGATGAGGTTAGAATAGCAGTTAGAGTTAGGTGTTTAGTAAATGTTGTCATAAAGTTATCCTTATTTATATCTTAATGAATTATATAATTTTTATTCTTAAGATTTAATTAATTTTATGGAAATATAACCTCTCTAAATTAATATTATTTATATCTATTTAGAACAAGATATTAAATCTTGCTCTGAATAAAAGCATCCATTTCATCAACAATAACTTCAAGTACTCTTTCTCCGTTGATAACTTGTAGTAGATTTTTGTCTATATAAAACTTCTGAATCTCGGCTAGTGGGTCTGTGTAGATTTTCATTCTATCATAAAATACCTCTATACTATCATCGCTTCTTTTTTCACCCTCTTTTGCCTCTTCTGCTCTGCCTAAGATTCTCTCTTTTGCTACCTGTTCTGATACTCTCACCTCAATTACAGAGACTAACTCTATATTATCCTCTTTTGCGATAATCTCATCAAGTGCTGTCATTTGCTCTATACTTCTTGGGTAGCCATCTATAAGTACGTTGTTTACTGGTGCTTGGTTGATTGCAGAGATAATTGTATTTACGATAATATCTAGTGGAACTAATGCACCTTTTGAGATATAGCTCTCGATTGTAGCTCCTAGCTCACTTCCACTTGATACCTCCTCTCTTAGCATATCACCAGTTGAGTAGTGAACAATATTATCTGAATGTTTTTTTGCTATGAGACTAGCATCTGTTGTTTTACCTGAACCTGGGGCTCCAATAATTAGAAATAATTTTTTTGCCATTCTGTTTTTCCTTTTTTATTTCATTTTTTGGTGGGCATAAATACACCACCATACAATTTTATGCTTGTTGTTTACGAACTCTAATGTTTAAATCATTGAGTTGAGTATTGTCTACTGGACTTGGAGCATCTGTAAGTAGACACTGTGCCTTTTGAGTTTTTGGGAATGCTATAACCTCACGGATACTACTAGCTCCAGTCATAAGCATTATCATTCTATCAAGTCCTAGTGCAAATCCACCATGAGGAGGTGCGCCATATTTAAACGCATCAAGCAAGAATCCAAACTTCTCCTGAGCCTCTTCATCCGAGATTCCTAAAAGTTTAAAGATTTGAGACTGTATCTCCTCTTTGTGAATACGGATAGAGCCACCACCAAGCTCTACACCATTGACCACAACATCATACGCAATAGACTCCAAATCCTCTATATCATCAAATGAGATTTTGCCATTCTCATCTGTTTTTGGCATAGTAAACGGGTGGTGCATAGCTTTGATATTGCCATCTTCTGCTTCAAACATAGGGAAATCCATAACCCACAAAAACTCAAACTTATCTTTTGGGATAATATCCATAATCTCAGCTAAATGAATTCTAAATCGACCCATATAGTCCCAAACAAGCTTCTTATTCCCTGCCCCAAAAAATACAGCATCACCCACTTTTAATTCACATCTATCTATAATAGCTTGGATGTCTTCATCTGTAAAGAACTTAGTAAGAGGTCCTTTTAATCCTGACTCTTTCATTTGAAAATAACCTAGCCCACCTGCTCCAAATTTTCGGACATAATCCTCAAATCTCTTCATCTCTCGTTTAGAGAAGATATTATCACCATTTGGTACTTTTAGGGCTTTGATTCTGTTCTTTTTAGGGTCTTTGGCAATATTTGAGAAGATTGCATTATCACATCTGCTAAAAATATCCATAACATCTACCATAGCCAAATCATAACGCAAATCAGGCTTATCAGAGCCGTACTTCTCCATAGCCTCTTGGTACTGCATTCTTCTAAATTTTGTAGGAATATCAAAACCACAATTTTTAAATACGGAGTGAATTAGCTTCTCACCAATCTCTAAAACATCCTCTTGGGTACAGAAGCTCATCTCTACATCTATCTGTGTAAACTCTGGCTGTCTATCGGCTCGGAGGTCTTCATCTCTAAAACATTTTGCAATCTGAAAATATCTATCAAACCCACCAACCATAAGTAACTGCTTAAAGAGCTGTGGAGATTGAGGCAAGGCATAAAACTCACCACCATGAACACGAGATGGCACTAGGTAATCTCTAGCTCCCTCTGGTGTTGATTTGGTAATAATTGGGGTCTCAACCTCCAAAAATCCAAGCTCATCAAGAGTATTTCTAGTAGCAATTGTAGCTTTTGAACGGAGCTTAAATATATCATAAGATTTTTGAGTTCTAAGCTCTAGGTATCTGTGTCTTAGTCTAATCTCTTCATTTACTTTCTCATCACCCAAATCAAATGGCATCGGTAGAGATTTGTTCTCTACAACTAGCTTATCAACTACTATCTCTATCTTACCAGTTTTGAGTTTTGGGTTCTCTAGCCCCTCACCTCTAGCTCTAACCTTACCTGTAGCAATCAATACAAACTGGTCTCTAACATCCTCTGCTACTCTGTGAGCTTCTACATTATCAGCAGGGTCACAAACCAGCTGAACTACCTCATCTTTGTCTCTTAAATCTATAAAAATAAGCCCACCATGGTCACGGCGACTTAGTACCCAACCAGATACACTCACCTCTTGACCGATATGAGACTCATTTACTTCTGCACAATAGTGTGTTCTCACGCTAAATCCTCTATTTTTTCTTATTAATTAAAATTTTGGGATTATATCGAATTGTTCCATATAAGTAGGAATTTATAGAAATATCCTTTTGAAATTTAATTTTTAACATATTTAAAAGCTATTAATGTTAATCTTTCATTTAAAATAATAAAAAATGATTAAAATCAATTTTTATTATTATTTTTAGAGATATAGTGAAAGTTCAATTTAACTTGAAAAAAGGATTTTAGATGAAAGAAAAAAGATACAAATCTAACATGTGGCAAAATTTTTATATTTTGTTTATGTTTATTTCGATTTTTTCTGTATGGGGAAATGCCATAGAGATTAATACCTCCATTCTTACAGAGAATGATGATGTCGAAGAGAGGCCTAGTGGAAGAATGGCTCAAGGAAGTAGTGATTTGGAGATGGTTGATGATTCAGGAGACCAAACTATTGGACTACGATTTGTCAATTTGGATATACCTCAAGGAGCAACTATAACCTCTGCTTATATCCAGTTTACTGTAGATGAAAGGGATTCAGAAGATACTCTACTCAATATCCAAGCAGAGAATATTGGTAACGCTCCAGAGTTCTCTACAGAGGATGAAGACCTCACCTCTAGGAGTCGAACAACAGCCTCTGTATCATGGAGTGTTCCTGTATGGGATGAGACAAAAGTAAGTGGTGAAAATCAGAAAACACCTGATTTAAAAGATATAGTCCAAGAGGTTGTCAATCTCAATAGTTGGGAGAGTAACAATAGTATGCTCTTTATTATTGATGGTTCAGGCAAGAGGGTTGCTGATTCTTATGAAGGGGGAGAGGATAGAGCTGCTAAATTACATATCGAGTATGATATAACTAATGACGATAATAGTAGTGATGGAGAGGAGCAAAATAGCACGGAAAAAATGAAGGTATTAATTCCTCTATATATCTATCCTGATGAGGATAGTTGGCAAGGGGTAATTGATGCAAAAAATAATAATCCAGAAGCTGAAATTATTGCTATAGTCAATCCATCCAATGGACACTTTGATAGTGAAAGTGAAGCATATGAGACATATATTCCAACTCTTGTAGATGCAGGAATAAAGGTTGTAGGTTATGTCTATACACAATATGGAGATAGAGATATAGATGAGGTAAAAGAGGATATGGAACACTGGAAAGAGTTTTATCAAGATGAAGGCGTAACAGGTATATTTTTTGATGAGACCTCTAGTCACTCTAGTGAGGTATCACACTACAAAGAGCTAACTTCATATGCTAACTCTCTAGGTTTTGAGACAACTATTCTAAATAGTGGAATCACTATTGATACAGAGTATTTTACAGAGAATGTCGCTGATATTATTGTAACTTATGAAGAGAGTTATGAGAATTGGCAAGAGGATTTTCAAACAGGAGAAGTAGGATATAATCATCCTGATGAGAATACAGAAATTGCTATGCTTATTCATACTACCTCATCTATTGAAAATATGAAAGAGGTAGTTGAAGAGTCTCAAAAAGATGGCTTTGCATATCTATATATTACAAATGATGGAGGGTCTAATCCTTGGGATACTACTCCTAGCTATTTTGATTCAGAGGTAAAAGAGCTACTCAAATATACTGTTGCAGATTATAAAAATGAAGAGAATGAAACCTCAACTACAAAAAGTATACTACAGAGTATCTCATCAGGAGATGATGATGTAGAAGAGCAAGGGGGAGATGGTTCAATCTATTCAGATAGTAGCGACCTTGAATTAGTTCATGAGGGAGAAGACCAAACTATCGGTTTACGATTTAATGAACTAAATATCCCTCAAGGAGCAACCATCACCTCTGCCTATATTCAATTTACTGTAGATGAGAGTGACCATACAGAGACAACACTTCTAAATATATATGCTCAAAATAGTGATAACGCTCCTGCTTTTAGCTCTGCTGATTTTGATGTGAGTTCGCGTACAAAAACTACAGCATCTGTATCATGGGATGTACCTATTTGGGAGAGTAACAATGAGAGTTCAGAAGCACAAAAAACTCCTAATTTAAAAGATGTTGTCCAAGAGGTTATTACCCGTCAAGGATGGCAAAATGGTGCATCTATGGTGTTTATCATTGAAGGTTCAGGAAAAAGAGTAGCAGACTCATACGAAGGTGGTGCAGAGAAAGCTCCTAAACTTTTTGTTGAATATGTAGTAGAGGACTCTAACAAAACTACTTTTGTAGAAGATAGCCAAGCTAATATATTAAACCCTGATAGAGGTCTATACTCTGCTGATTATGCACTAGATGAAGAGACAGATTATAATATATTTGAAGACCCTTATAATGATGGATATAGAATGGTCTATGCACCTATAAATCTATATGATTATAGAGAGACAGCTACCTTACCCTCATCTTTGATTGATACAATTGATGGTCATTTGAGTGATGCTGAGTCTAAAGGGGTAAAACTTATTTTACGACTCAAATACCGACCAAATGCTAGTACAGATTACCATGACCCTCAATTAGATATTATTATGGGGCATATGGAGCAACTTCGTGATACTTTACAGAATCACAAGGAGATTATATCTGTAATACAAGCAGGAGCTATTGGTGCATGGGGAGAGTGGAATAGATTGACTGATGAGTTTGCAGATACCAATAGTGACTATAAATCTAACCGACGAGATATTATTGAGAAACTCTCAGATATTTTTCCTAAAAAATATATCCAAATTAGAACTCCAATGCACAAAGAGTTACTCTATGGGACATCCTCTGATTATGGTGATGAGGGTACAGGTGGGATGATTACAGAAGATATTGCCTATAGTGATGATATTCGTGCCAAAATCGGACATCATAATGATTGTCTTATGGTAGATGATACCAACTATGGAACATATGACTCTAATAATATAGAGTTTTGGAAAGATTATGTTGCTAATGATACCAAATTTACTGTTGCAGGTGGAGAGACTTGTGGTATAGAGAGTGGATTTGAAGAGTTAACAGATTGTGTCAATGTGATACCTGAATTCAAGAGACTACACTACTCATATCTCAATAATGTCTATCATGAAGATGTTTTACAAAAATGGAGAGACCAAGGGTGTTATCAAGAGATAAAAGAGAATTTGGGGTATCGTCTCGTAGCCAAAGAGTTAACAATACAAAAGAGTGAAGATAATAGAACACTAGATTTAAATCTTAGTATTGAAAACAGAGGATTTGCCTCCCCTTATGTCAATTCAGCTGTTAGTTTTATCTTGAAAAATGAAGAGCATACCTATACTTTTGCTCAATCCTCAATTGATATTAGAAAATTCTATTCTCAAGAGAGTTATAATATCCTAGCAAATCTATCTATAACAGATATTCCAACAGGTAACTATACTCTATATATGAAAATTGGAGATGGTTTTTCTGCTATTAGACTCTCAAACAGTAAAAATAGTGATGGAGATGAGGTATGGGATGAGACTTTTAAGATAAATAGACTCAAATCAGATATTAAACTTTAGATAGATTAGATTCCTATTTTGGAATCTATCTATTCTCCTTTCCATAAAACTTATTTAAAATAGTCTCACTAATCTCTCTAAAACTCTTAGCTTTAGCAAAACATAGACCAAGTTTATCAAAATATAGCGTAAAGCTCCTAGTTTCAGCTATGGGGATATACGCTATATTTTGGTAACTAGAAAAATTATTGATATAAATCATAAATAGAGATTCCTCTTTACACTATAATAATCTATAACTATAATATATATAAGTTAAAGTTATGAAAATTATAAGTTGAGGGTTTAATAAAGCCTTGAATTTTTAATTTACAAAATCACACACAAGGGGTAATAATGCATCCAAGTTTTATGAAGTCAAAGATATTTGCTACACTAGCACTGCTTATTATGACAGTCGCTTTTACATTTCCAATGATAGCATTTCATGGTACACTTAACAAAATAGACGAGGGCAAGATTGATGAGATTTCATCTTTTAGTAAATCTGTTTGGAATCTCTATAACCAAGGACGATACAAGAGTGTTGCAACACCAAAAGAGTCTCATAACAACTTAGATAAGATGATAGAGAGTGCATCAGAAATTGGTGTGGCATCTACTCCAATTTGGGCTGTTTCACTAGAAGCACCTAACTATCCTAAAAAGGCATTTCCAGAGGGGATACCTGTATTTTTTCACTTTGATGGATTTAGTGGAGAGGTGCATGAGATGAATACTATCAACCACTATGTAGGAATGGACCCAATGTGGGTTGGTGGTCAATTTGAGAGGGAGATTGGAATCTATGCACTATTAATTTTGACTCTTTTTATGATTTATTTTATTGCTTATAATAAAAAGATTTTCTCTTATGCGATGTTGATTCCTGTATCTCTACCTGTGTTATTTGTGGCTGATTACTCCTATTGGCTTTATTGGTTTGGACATAATCTTCATGATTGGGGTGCGTTTAAAATTAAACCATTTATGCCTACAGTATTTGGAGATGGTAAGATTGCACAGTTTACGACTTACTCATATCCTACGATTGGATTTTATATGATTGTGGCTATTTCACTATTAAGCTTGTTGGCATTTTTTGCTAGACAAAAAGCGTTTAATGAGAGTGAAAAATGAAAAACAAAAAATGAAAAGTGAGTATTTAATATGTTGAGATTTATTGTTATATTATTCACTATTCACTATTCACTATTCACTTTTGCAAACGCAAGTGCGTTGCAAAATGCTATAGACAAAGCCCCAGAAGGGTCTATCTTAAAACTTCCCAAAGGGGTTTATAAAGGTAGCATAATCATAGATAAACCTCTAACCATTATAGGTAAAGAGGATGGGGTAGTTATAGATGGTGAGAATAACGGTACAGTTATTAAGATAAAAAGCTCATTTGTAACTATAAAAAATCTAAAAATAGTAGGTAGTGGTGCGATGAGTTATACACTAGATTCTGCTATTTTACTAAAAAATGTAAAACAGTGTGAGGTAAGTAACTGTATAATTGATGATTGTCTATTTGGTATTGATATGCAAAATGTTGACAACTCTATTATAGAAAATAATCTCATCTCCTCCAAAGATTTTGATTTAGGTCTTAGAGGTGATGGACTTAGACTTTGGTATAGTCATAATAATATTATCAAAAAGAATAGATTAATTAAATCAAGAGATATGGTTGTGTGGTACTCTCATGGAAATCTTATAGAAGAGAACTATGGAGAGCATAATCGTTATTCTCTTCATTTTATGTATGCAGGTAAAAATATTGTCAAAAACAATACATATAAATATAACTCCGTAGGAATCTTTTTTATGTACTCCAAAGATACCATAGCTACAGGTAACCTAGTACAGAGTTCACTTGGTGCTACTGGTATGGGAATTGGTATGAAGGATGTTACTAACTTTACGCTCAAAGATAATACTATTATCTACTGCGCACAGGGGTTATATATAGATAGGTCTCCATTTGAGCCTGATACACATGATTGGATAGAGAATAATAGGATTTTATATAATTCAGAAGCATTACATTTTCACTCACTTAGTGAAAATAATATACTCAAAAATAATATTATACAAGGTAATATAGAGGATATAGTTAATGATAGTAGAGGAAGCAAAACCAATGAGAATGAGATAGTGGGTAACTATTGGGATAACTATACAGGATTTGATAGAGATGGTGATAATATAGGTGACACTCCTCATAGAGTATATCAGTATGCAGACCAACTATGGGTCTACAATCCTGATGTAAAGTTTTTTTATGGTTCACCTGTAATATCACTACTCAATTTTTTAGCAAAACTAGCTCCATTTTCAGAGCCTGTATTTTTGCTAGAGGATGAGAAACCAAAAGTAAGATTGGAAGGATAGAATATGGCTAAAATAGAGACAGATAGAAGAGAATTTATCAAATACTCAACACTAGGTGTTTTGGGTCTTGTACTAGCAGGTGGAGTTGGACTTAGTCCATATCTACTAGCAAACGAAAGACGATTACGACCACCTGGAGCAGTAGATGAGCATGAATTTTTGGGGCTTTGTATCAAATGTGGTCAATGTCTTCAAGTCTGCCCATATCACTCAATAGAACTAGCCGATTGGGGTAAAGGTCATGGGATGGGTACACCATATATAGATGCCTCTGTGCGTGGGTGTTGGGCATGTAAGGGGGTTCCTTGTGTTCTTGCTTGCCCTACAGGAGCATTGGCACATGATTGTGAAAAACCTGAAGATATTCATATGGGGATTGCTGTTTTAGAGTTTCCTGATAGTTGTTTTGCTATGACCAATACACCGTTGCCAAAAGGTTTTAGTAACAAGATGACCAAATTTACAGCAGGTGTCAATAATGTAACTCAAAATGAGCTTGATATTCTCAAAAAACTAGAGAGTTTTGAGGGTAAACAGTGTACTTTGTGTGCTGATATGTGTCCTATTCCAAACCCTATGAGTGCTATCTCAATGGTAAGTGACAAAGGTGGTGGAAGACGACCAGAGATATATGATGGTTGTATCGGTTGTGGAGCATGTGAAGAGGTCTGTCCAACTACAAAACCATCTATTGTAGTTAAACCTAGAGTAACCTACAAAGAGCAGTATGAAAAAGGAAAAAGTTAATGATTAAAAAATTACTATTAGGTGCTGTTACAGTAGCCATTGTGGGTTGTGGAGATAACCCCAAGGAGCAGAGCAAAACCCTAGATAAAACCTCTACACCAAAAATTGAGATTGTAGCAAATGAGAATGCAAAAGAGATAAAAGTTGCAGTCAAAGAGGGTAATGCTTCAAAAGAGAATACATTTTATAAAGGTATGATACATAGTTATGACCCAAACTCTCAACCTGCAAACAAAGATGCTTCTGTAAGAATAAAACCAAGAACTAGATTAGAAGCACAGCAACATATTAGAAGTCCTTACGAGGATATACAGATAGGACTCTTGGTGAAAAGACTTAGTAAAGAGTTTATGGTAAAATGTTCAGCATGTCATGATGATTATGCAAATGGTGTTATAGGACCTTCTTTACTTGGAAAGAGTTCAGATGAGATTTTTGATAAAATCATAGCATTTAAAACAGGTAAAAAAAATAATGTTTTGATGGATGGGTTAATTGACCATATGGATAAGGCTAATATTCGTAAATTAGCAGATGAGATTTCAACATTTAACAAAAAAATTCAAGAGATGAGGAGTAAATAGATGAAAAATATAGTTGTGGGGATTTTGACTCTAGTGGTAATCGCCCTAATGATAATGACTTTTATGGCAGGTGGAGCTTATCACGGTGGAGAGCATGGTAAAGTAATTCAAGATATGGGTAGTGCAGGAGTATCTAATGCCACAGCCAAAATTGATGAAAAAGATGATAGAGCCAAAGAGCAAGATAAACTAAAAGCTCTTCGAGAAAAAGCAGGAAATATTGGTGCATTTGATGTTAGTCAAACTTATAAGAGTAAATGTTCATCATGTCATGGAGTAAATGGTTTTGGAAAAGAGAAAAATAAAAAATTAATGGGACCAAAATTATTTGGACAGAGTGCTGATGAGATTTTCCAAAAACTTGTTGATTTCAAAGCAGGTAGAAAAGAGAATATCATTATGAAGGGTCTTTTGATTAAATTAAGTGAAGAAGATTTAAGAACTTTGGCTGATGAGATTGGTGAGTTCCCAACTCGTGCAGAGGCAATGAAAAATAAATAATGTAGGGGTAACCTTTTGTGGTTACCCTCTGTAGAGGAGGATAAAAGATGGATAAATACAACAACCGAGAGACAATAAAAAATACAACATTTTGGTCAACATTTTGGGATGTAACACCTGATGGTAAAAAGAAATTTAGCTACAGAATGAAACGATGGGTTTTGGTTATATCTATCCATCTGCTCTTTTTCTTATCATTTTTTATTGACTTACAGATGCTAGAGGGGACATTAAACGGCTCTAGGTTTTTAGGTTTTCATATGATTGACCCATTCTCTACACTAGAGATTTGGTTAGCAACATATCATATTCCTATCAATATTATTATTGGTGTCTCAACTATTATAATCATCTATATGTTGGTCGGTGGTAGAACCTACTGTGCATGGGTATGTCCATATGGAATACTTAGTGAGTATGGCGAAAAACTACACAATACTCTTGTCAAAAAGAAGATAATCAAAAATAGAAAATTTGACCATAGAGTAAAATATATCTTTTGGATAGGTTTTTTAACTATGTCTTTTGTGAGTGGCTATTTGGTTTTTGAGACACTATCTGTAGTTGGAATACTTAGCCGTATGATGGCTTATGGTTGGAGTATCTCTTTGATATGGGTAGTAATGGTATTTACTATGGAGGTTTTTTTCTCTAGGAGAGCATGGTGTAGTTATATCTGTCCAATTGGAACAACTTATGGAATGATAGGGAAAATATCGGCTCTAAGAATTGAGTGGAATAATAACTGTGATAGTTGTATGGTCTGTCATGATGTCTGCTTTGAAAATCAAGTACTAGAGATTACAAAAGCAAAATATAGAAAACAGATAGATGAAAAAGAGGTCAAAACTCAATATATCACAGGTGCTGACTGTACACTATGTGGACGATGCGTTGATGTTTGTCATGCTGATGCTTTGAAGTTTGATTTTAGATTAAAAAGTTTAGTATAAGGGGAAAAAATGAAACCAATACCAAAGAATGAAGAGATAGAGCTAGATGCCAATAGATATATAGTAAGTGAAACTGATGCAAAGGGTAAAATCACCTTTTGCAATGACTACTTTATGGAGGTAGCAGGATATAGCGAAGATGAGCTTATAGGCAAACCTCATAGCATTATCCGTCATCCTGATATGCCAAAAGTCGTATTTAAATTACTATGGGAAACTATATCTCAAGGTAAGAATATAAATGCTGTTGTAAAAAACCTAGCAAAAGATGGTCGATACTACTGGATTTTTACAGCATTTGAGAGTAGAAGAGATGCAGATACAGGTAAAATTATAGGCTACCACGCATCTAGGAAGAAAATATCAAAACATATTCTATCTATTATCGAGGATTTATATAGTGAACTACTAAAGATAGAAAAAAGTGATGGAGTTAAGGCTAGTGAAAAATATCTAGTGGAGTTTCTAAAAGAGAAAGGGGATGATATTGAATTTGCTAATATTATGGAGGAGATTCATCGCTTCTATTAGATAGTGAATATCTGATATTTAATCCAAAAGGGATAGGGGACTTCAGGTTCAAACAATAAAAAGATAGCCCCCCTTCCCTCTTATATCTCTACTTTTAAAATTTTAAAAAGCATAGAGAAATCAATTGATATTTGTATATACAGCCTGAACATCCTCATCATCCTCTAGCTTATCTATCAAGATATCTATCTCTTCCATCTGCTCATCTGTAAGCTCTATTGGTGTGTTGGCAATTCTCTGAATCTCTGCTTTTTTTATCTCAATCCCCTGCTCTTCAAGCCCTTTTGTTAGTTCACCAAATGAAGTAAACTCACCAAATATTCTAAAAATAGCTTTGTCCTCTCCATTCTCTTGAGGCTCTACATCCTCCTCTATCTCTTCTAATCCATAATCTATAAGCTCTAACTCTAACTCCTCTATATCCATACTTTCTGTTTTATCTATGATAAAGACAGACTTTTGAGTAAACATATAATTCAATGCTCCCGTAGTTAACATCTCTGCTCTGTTTCTTGTTAATATAGCCTTGACATTCGCTACTGTTCTTGTTCCATTATCTGTAGCACAATCTATAATAAGTTGAACCCCATATGGAGCTTTTGCCTCATAGTGAATCTCTTTTATATCTGCTGCATCTTTACCCATAGCTCTTTTTATTGCTGCTTCTATATTATGTTTTGGCATATTTTGAGCTTTTGCATTTAAAATAGCTGTTCTCAACCTAGGATTCATATCAGGGTCAGGACTTCCTGCTTTTGTTGCCATTGTTATGATTTTCCCCAATTTAGGGAAGATTTTTGACATCGCTCCCCATCTCTTCATCTTCGCTGCTTTTCGGTACTCAAATGCTCTACCCATGATATTCCTTTAGATGTGACCATTTACCACTCTATGGTCTATATATTTTTTAAAATTATATCTCTTAGTGATTAAATTATGCTTCATTTTTACCATATTGCTCCATAGTGAAGTTTAACCTTACCAATTTTATTGAAAAATCATCTATTGATGATAGTATATATTTTTATTTAAAGGAATTTAAAATGATAAGTAAAATAACCGTTATATTATTAATTATGAGTAGCTATCTACTTAGTAGTATAGCTATAGTTAAAAAAACTACAGGTAAAGTATTAGTTAAACGAAATAAGATGGAGATTTCTATCCAAGCAGGAAGTGGTCTAATGGTTGGAGATATTGTGATGACCAAATCCAAAAGCTCTGCAGGTATCATATTTGATGATGGTAGTCGTCTATCTCTAGGAGAGAAGGCTATAGTTGTAATAAGAGAGTTCAAAGTCAAACCAAGTATAAAAGAGTATGATGTTGATTTAGACCTAAAAAAGGGCAAAGCTGTCTTCTCCTCTGGAAAAATTGGAAAATTAGCCCCAGAGGCACTTAAGTTTCGTATACCTGAAGGTATTATAGGTATTCGTGGCACAAGATTTGCTGTGGAGGTTAAGTAGATGATGATTTACAGATTACTTTTTATTATAGCTTTTGTATTTGTGGGTTGCTCAAAAACAACAGTAGTGCTACTTGATAATGGCAAGAGTCAAAATGCGATTATAGTCTCTACAGATAGAGGCAAAACCAAACTAGATAAAGTTGGTACTTTTGTCAATTTGAATGACAAAGATGATACTCCAAGTGAGATTAAAACAATGTCAAAAGAGGAGATAAATAGAAAATTTTCTAAAGTTTTAGCAATATCTCCTGCAAAACCTATAAAATATATGCTCTATTTTAAGGCAAACTCTATAGAATTAACAGATGAGTCTAAGGAAATTTTATTAGATGCGATAAAGTCTATTGTAAAACGCTCACCATGTATGGTAGATATAATAGGTCACACAGATACTGTAGGCTCTAACGATATAAATATAAAAATGTCACTAAAGAGAGCTAAACATATTAAATCAATTATAAAAAAGAGAGGTATAAAAGTGGTCTCTCTAACTGCAAAAGGTTATGGAGAAGAGGATTTGCTAATTAAAACAGCTGATAATGTATCAGAAGCAAAAAATAGAAATGTAGAGGTATTTATTAAGTAAAATATGGTAAAAATTAGTAGATATATAGGTACTATTGGACTACTACTGTTAATCTACCTATATTTCTATAGTAGCGAACATCTAAAAAAAGTTGATTATCAATTTTATGATTTTATGGTAGAACTTTTTTATGAAAATAGACAACTAGACTCTGGAGCCTATACAGTTGTAGTTGATATAGATGAGAAGAGTCTACATCAACTAGGTCAATGGCCTTGGCCAAGAATAATCGATGCTAAGCTTATTGAGAAAATTGACAATATGCACCCATCTGCCATAGGAATTAATATTCTTTTTCCAGAGAGAGATAGAGTCTCCCCTATCTCGATGCAGAGGTTTTATAAAAATTTTTTTGATTTAGAGGTCTACTGTAATGAGATACCTGAAAAGCTCAAAGACAATGACAAATTACTATCTGATTCTATACGAAAATCGGGTGCTACACTCTCAACCTATTTTAACAACAGTCTATATACAGCACCACACTGCGATAAGTTATCCTATCGAAACAATATTTTCTCCGATATAAAGAGTGAATTTAACGCCATGTCGCTTCTATGTAATCATAAGTCTCTACAGAGTGGAGTTGAGAATTTTGGTTTTATCAACGCTTGGGCTGATAGTGATGGGGTATTTAGAAGAGTTCCACTCTTTATGTCTTATCGAGGAGAGGTCTTCCCCTCTTTTGCACTATCTACCCTATTGAGTATATATGGAGATATGGATATAGATACTCAATATAATATTATTCTAGTAGATTTTTCTAAAAAACTAAAAGTTTTTTCTGCAGTTGATATATTGAGTGGAAAGATACCAACAAAGGAAATTCATGGGAAAGTTGTTATTTTAGGCTCTTCTGTTGTTGGTCTAAATCCGACATATACTATTTCAAACTCTCAAAAAGTCTCAAATAGTATGATTCATGCTCAAGTTATAGATAATATATTAAATAATGCTATTATCACACAACCCAAAATATATAAAGATATAAATCTACTTGCATCTCTACTATTTTCTATAATTATAATTATATTTTTTAATAAAAGGCTATATATTCAGATTTTTACTCTATTTCTTGTAACATTCTTGACAAGTAGTTCATGGTTACTCTACTCATATATAAACGGAGTCTATATATCTATAGGCTACTTGTGGATTCCCTCTCTATATTTTTTCGTACCTGTTCTACTATACCATATAAATATGATAAACCAAGAGAGAGAGGAGCAGGAGAAGCTTCTAATTAGACAGAACAAATTAGCATCAATGGGAGAGATGATTGCTCTTATTGCACATCAGTGGAGACAGCCACTATCTGCAATAAATGGTATAGTTCTTGGAATGGATATGGATAAACGAAAAAAACTTCTAAATAGAGAGAGATTAGATGAGTATCTAAATAAAATAGAGGAGAGGACAGCCTATCTCTCTCAAACCATTGGTGATTTTACAGATTTTTTCTCAACAAATAAGACAAGAGAGAGTTTCTATATTGCAGATGTTATTAAACAGACCATTCAGCTATCAGTAACCTCAACAGATATTGATATAATGTATAGAAGAGAAGAGAACTTTGAGTTAGTAGGGTATAGGAGAGAGCTTATACAATCTCTACTTGTCCTTATAAATAACTCTACCTACGCTTGTAAAGAGAATTTAGATAATATAGATAGAGGTAAAATTATGATTGATACCTATCTATTGGATGATAAAGCATTTATCTCTGTTGAGGATAATGGTGGAGGTATAGATATGAAAAAATCCAAAAAGATATTCAATCCATATTTCACAACCAAACCAGAACAGAGTGGTACAGGGCTAGGACTCTATATTTTAAAACTTATTGTCGAGGATAGTATGAATGGTAGAGTCTCCTTAATAAATGGCAAAGAGGGTGCTATCTTTACCATAGAGATACCAATTTAGTATGGTATATTGATTTTCTGTCCAATATATAGAGTCTCAGACTCTTTTAATTTCTGATTTGCATCTATAATCTTTTGATATTTCATGGAGTTACCATAAAATCTTTTTGCTACTTTTGCTAAAGTATCCCCATCTTTGATAATAACAAATCTACTATTTTGACTTGAACTCTGCTCTGAATAGAAATCATCTACCATACTATCCAACTTCGCAGGTATAGCCTCTTGATTATAGAATGAGTCTACCATTCCATTGAGTTCACTAGATATATCCTTTTTAGGAGTATTAGAAGAGGGAGTCTTACTAGCTATATAATCATCAACTACACTAGCAATAGTCTCATCTATTTTTTGCTGTTGCTCCTCTTTTTGATATAGTCTATTTAAGCCTTTTTCAATCTCCTCTCTATTTAAATGATTATTTGTAGTAAAAACACCCATAACAGCTCTCTTTTGGAGTTCTCCTTGATTCTGCATATGGTCATATCCAAAATACCCTATCGTACCGATTGTTCCAAAAAGAAATAGACTTAAAACGGCTGTTTTAAATCCTCTTTTATCTCCATCTTTGTTCTCTTCAATCTCCTCACCACTATTATCATATCCCTCAATCTCTATAAACTCTGCTTCTCTTCTATATTTATCATATTCACTTTCAATATTAAACATTTTGAATTCCTAAAATTATTTTATCAATCTAATTTTAACAAATATTTCTATATATATTAATTAAAAAAAATATTATTTAAGAAAAAGATTTAAAATTAAATTTAGTTTATTATTGTAAAATATATTTAAGGAAACGAATCCTAAAAAACAGAACTTAAGGAAAAGAAAGTGAAAAAAAATATAGTTGCAACTATTGGAATAGCATTGATTGTCATAAGCAGTCAAGTCCAAGCTGTTGATGTTAAAATTACTGAAGAGTTAACTTCAATTACAGCAAAACACAAAGGTAGTGATATAGTTATCAAAAGAATTCAAAATCCAAATACTAAACTAAATTCTGCCTTTACAGAGACCTCAAAAGAGTGTCCCCCTTACTGTATCCAACCAATGAATATTGATAAAGTTAAAACTCTTGGGGAGCTAGAGGTATTAAAATTTATAAAAGATATGGAAGATAGCAATGGTCTACTACTTATTGATGCAAGGACTAGAGAGTGGCATAAAAAAGGGACTATTCCTACTTCTATTAATCTACCTTTTACTATGCTAAAAAAAGATGGAAAATATATTAATAAGATTTTAACCCTCTTGGGTGGAACTAAATTAGGAGATAGTTGGAACTTTGATAACGCACAGACACTTCTACTATATAGCAATGGTGCATGGGATGAACAGGCAACAATAGCTATAAAAAATCTACTTGATATAGGCTATCCCGCAGATAAGCTTAGATATTATCGTGGTGGTATGCAGATGTGGAATCTAGTCGGATTGACTGTCAAATAGAGGTAGATAAAATGAAAAAAATAACAATCAATATAGCAACTACTCTATCTATCATGCTCTTATCTACAGTAGAGACATCAGCCTTTGATATAAAAGGAAAAGTAGGAGAGCAAGATACAAAACTACAAATATTTGGTTTTGGACAGCTCGAAGCTAGAAGTGGTGATGGTGCTATCCAAGAGAATCAAGATGCCTCTATCAAATTTGGGGTTCAAAGGCTTAGACTAGGTTGGAAATACTCTGCTGGAGCTGTAAAAGGCAAAGTCTTTTTGGACTTTAACAAAGCACATGAGGATAAGTCAGGTGTGGGACTTCCTGATATGGTCAAAGATGCTTTTGTAACATATACAACAAACAAAGCTCTAGCTATCAAAGTGGGACTTATTAAACAACCTCTAGGAATGGGTTTTACTATACCTGGATGGAATCTTGATGTAGTAGAGAGAGGATTTGATAAACAGTTAGCTTTTGAGAGAGGTATGGGAGTGATGCTCTCTGGCCGAGATTTGGGATTTGGAAATAGTGGTAAGGTTAATGGCTTCGAGATGGGACATGAGAGAGCTTGGAAGGGGTTTGGATATGATATTATGATAGCAAATCAAGCAGGACGAAGTGGAGCTGTAACCAATGCTAAAACGGGTGATGCCAATGCCTATTTAGCTAGAGTATCATTTGATTGGACAGAGCTATTTCATACAGAACTCTCTTATGGTCTCTCCGAAAAAGCTGGTGGAATCAAAGGTAGTGAGATAGATGGCATTTTATTAACTACAGATACAAAAGCCTACAAAGCTCTAAACTTCGGTATCGATTCTCATTTTGGCAGAGGAAATGCAAAAGTGGAGTATTTTGATGCAGAGAATCTAAAAGGAGTAGATAACTGGGATGAGTCAACTCTATCTGTGACAGGAACCTATTATGTTACTGATACCTTGGAGTTAGCTACAAAACATATACAAGGTAGAGCAGAAAAAGATGGGGTAGAGACCGATTTGGGCAATACATATATGGGATTTAACTACTATCTCGTACCTGCAAACAACAAAATGAGCAGAGGTGCAAAGAAGAAGAGAAATGCACATAGAGTTCAAGTCAATTATGTAATGGCAAACGGTGATACAGATGAGTGGAATGGTCTAAAAGGCTATAGAGATGATGCTATATTAGCACAATATCAATTTAAATTTTAGGAAAAGGCATATGAAAAAACTATCAAGTATAGTATTAGCTACAGCTCTATTGAGTTCTACGCTATTAGCAAATGAACTTAAAATGTTCTCTTGTGGAGTAACAAGAGTCGCTTTTATGAATGAGTTAAATGAGGCTTTTGGAAAGAAATTTAATATCAAAATTACAATGAATAAAAAAGGTGGAGACCTTTTTGTCCTAAAGGGAGTTAATTCAAAAGAGGCTGATATTGGTTCAGGGTGTAGAGATACACTTAAAGATGATAAAGGTGAAAAGGATTTATGGTCAACTCAAGTTGCATGGGGTGCTTTGTCTTTTATTGTTCATCCTAAGAATAAGATAGATAATATCTCTACAGAGAATATCAAAAAGATTCTAACAGGTAAAATTAAAAATTGGAAAGAGCTAGGTGGAGCAGATAGAGCTATTCATCTAATTACTAGAGAGAGTAAAAAATCAGGAATTGGTCTAACTGCAAGAGAGTTACTATTCAAAGATAAAAATAGAGATTTTTATAAAGATTCAAAAAAGGTAAAAAGTTCTGGATTTGTGAGAAAAGCTGTCTCAGAAGATGAAGACTCTTTTGCTATTGATAATATCATAAGCTCTAGCAAAGATAAAAAAATAAAGCTTCTAAAAGTAGATGGTGTAGAGGCGACAAAAGAGAATATCTTATCTGACAAATATAAACTAAGACAGGCACTATATCTCTATTTGGGAAAAGAGCCAAAGAAATTAGCCAAAAAATATATAGATTTTACTCTAAGTGAAGAGGGGCAAAAAATAATCTCAAAAACAGGTACTGCAAATCTCGAAGAGGCAACAGGTAAAGGAGATGAAGAGAATCTAATTTTTCAAAATTTACAGTTTGATGTAAAAAGTAAATAGAGTTTATAAACTAAGACGATTTATCCCTATATATGCTATACTAATAAAATATCAAAATTAGGAGTGGATAATGTGTCTTATAATAACTATAGTCATGCTAGTACTAGCTATCCAAAATTTAATAATAGAAAATTGGTCAACAGGTTTGGTTCAACTTGTTATTGCTTTGGGCTTTTTGCTTCTTCTGATTAATAATATCAGACATACAAGATGTAGAAAAAAAGGTCTTAATTGCTAATTTATTAAACTTTTTTATCTACTCTATCTACAGCGAGTCAAAGAGACAAAGCAAACTGTAGATTAGCCTCTTTTGATTTTATTTTACTTTTTTGTAGGTCTACTTGTGCTAGAACATCAATAGATACTGAGATGTTCTTAGATATTTTATATCCCACTTCTAGACCATATGCTGTCTCTTTTTGAGCTGTTCTCTTTATTTTTGTATATTTTATAAGTTTATCTATCTGAGAAGTTCTAATAGGAGATTTTTTGGGTGCTACATATTTTCTTTCTATTTCTGAAATCATTATCTTTTTTGAATCACTATTTGCAGTTATCCCCAAAATCTGATTTATATTACTATTTGCTTCAAGTGTATTAGTAGAGACGATTAAACCAAGTATAAACAGTATATTTTTCTTCATTTCTATTCCTTGTTTTAAAATAATATCATCAAACTACTTTAAATTAAATTAAAAAGTAATTATTATTGTTTTTATTTAATAATATTTTTATATTATTATTTTAAATCTTCTCTAGGTACTTATAACCAACCATAAGATATAATCCCTAAACTACTTTACAAAGAAGATTTTATGAAAAACTATACAGATATATATATCCCAAAACCAAGCCCTCATGACCCTGATAGTAATGGTCACTTTGGTATCTTTGGTGGACGATTTGTACCTGAAACACTTATGCCTGTACTTGAACAGTTGCGACTTGATTATGATAGTGTACGATTTGATAAAGATTTTTGGTCAGAGGTTGACTTCTACTACAAAAACTATGTTGGTCGCCCCTCTGCACTCTATTTTGCTGAAAATATCTCAAAAGAGATGGGTGCAAAAATCTATCTAAAGAGAGAAGATTTGAATCATACAGGAGCTCACAAGATAAACCATACAGTAGCACAAGCTATTTTGGCAAAAAGACTTGGCAAAAAGAAGGTTATAGCAGAGACAGGAGCTGGTCAACATGGTGTAGCTACGGCTACAGTGGCTGCTCTATTTGGATTGGAGTGTGAAATCTTTATGGGTGCAAAAGATGTAGCAAGACAGGAGTTAAATGTTTTTCGTATGAAACTACTTGGTGCAAAAGTTCACTCTGTTCAGAGTGGAAGTAAAACACTTAAAGATGCTATGAATGATGCTATTCGTCACTGGGTGACTCATGCTAGAGATACCTATTATATTATAGGAACAGTAGCAGGGCCTCACCCATATCCTATGATGATAAGAGATATACAGTCTATTATAGGGTGGGAGGCAAAATCTCAACTAGATGCAGTTGAGGGGTCTCTACCTGATAAGGTTATAGCTTGTATAGGTGGAGGCTCTAATGCTCTTGGTATCTTTAACCACTTTTTGCAAGATGAATCAGTAGAGTGTATAGGTATAGAGGCAGGAGGATATGGGCTTCATAGCAAACATGGATGCTCTCTAGCCAAAGGAAGCCCAGGAGTTCTACATGGTCAACTTAGTTATCTACTCCAAGATGAGGATGGACAGGTACAAGAGGCTCACTCTATCTCTGCTGGTTTAGACTATCCAGGTATTGGACCTGAACACTCGTTTTTCAAAGATGAGGGTATAGTGACCTACGACTATATTACAGATGATGAGGCGATGGATGCCTTTGTATGGTTGTCTCAAAAAGAGGGGATAATCCCTGCATTTGAGTCTTCTCATGCTGTAGCCTATCTCAAAAAAATGAATAGAGAGGATATAGAGGGAAAAACTATTTTGGTCAATCTCTCTGGGAGAGGTGACAAAGATATGATACAAGCACAAAATATTTTAAAAGATGAGTTCATATAAATAAGCATATTTATGATAAAATACCAAAATGAACAAAAAATATTTAAAACTGTTTATTATTGTATCTTTTGCTCTTTTGATGAATAGTTATACAGATTCTTTTAAAAGTTATAAAGATTATAAAATTGACTCCAAGATTTTGGAACTGTGGAGTCAATCTAAAGATATTATTAAAAAATCTATCGAAATGTTAGATAGTTCAATAGTAGAATTATATTTTATCTCAACAGACACTTATAATATATTAAATTATGGATTTAGAAAAAAGAACTATCCTCTTGTTGATGAAATACTTCAATTTTATATACAAACTCTACCCTACTTAAAAAACCAAAGAGATTATATTATTTATGATATAAATGAAAGTGAAAAAAGAAGTGAAAAAACACTACAAGAACCCATATTAATATGGACAAAAAATAACGGAGACGAAGAGACTATATCATCATCTCAATTTCTTTTTACTCTCTCTTTTGCCTTTAATCAGATTAGTAAAATCTCTACAAATGATAGAACTATTATAATGAATCAATTTATTGATAGTTTTTCTCCTGTTTTATCTAGTCACTATCGCAGATGGATTATAGGAGTCAAAGAGATAGAAAAAACAGATATATTAGGCTCTTTTAGTAGAAGAGGTTGGGGATGCAAAGACAGATATGGAGAATATATCTATACAAGAGTACTTACTCAATTTATCAAAGAATTAGGAGCAAATGAATATCATGGTGCAACTTATTGCAATGTAATCGCAGACCCCTCTCTTTTAATTATATCAGGATTAGGACACTATCTTGGTGGATTCTATAATGACAAAAAATTATATGAGATTAAAAACAGAGAAGAATTAGAGTTATTTTTTATTACAAGCATAAAAATTATATCACAGAAATTCAAAATAGATAAAAGCATTAATTTTGACTCACAAAGAGTATTAACTTTGAGTTTTCAAAATGGTGCTTGGTTTGGTCATCCCGATTATGACTATAGTGGATATATTGGCTCTAGTTTTCCATCTATCAAAGATAAAAACTCAACAAAAAATGTTGGAATAGATGTAGCCCATGGCTCAAGAGTTATATATCTATTAGAGATGCTTATCGAAAATCAAAAAAAGTTCAATATAGAATTTCCAACTCAAGAACAGATGCAGATGTTTACTAATGGATTTATTTACAATGTTTTTAATAGAGATTTTAATAGACCTCTTTTTAAAAATTATATGAATGGTTCAAATGGTTGGTTTAGAGTAAACTATGACTCAAGAGAGGGATTTGGATACGCTCCTTTTAAGATAGGCTCTGAAGGAGCTATACTTGGTGGATACCCGAGATTGGGTAAATATAGTAAAGAATTAGAAAATATTTTTTGTATTATTTTTGAAAAACTCAACTCTACAAAAGAAGAGGATATAGATTTTATTAATGAATTTTATGAAAAAACTGTTTGGAGTAATAGAGAAGAAATAAAAGTATATAATTTCTACGATAAAAAATTAAACCCCAAAAGTTCACTCTTTCTATTGAATTTATACTCTTCAATGATTTAATTTTTTTAATATTTTCTATTATTTTTCAATAAAAAAGAGTATAATTAGAAAACCACCATCTCCTACTAGGGAGATAGTGGTAATATAATCTATTTGATTTACAATTTAAACATATCCATTTTTGAAACCTCTTCTAATTGAGAGATAGAATTTTTCATCATAGAACTAAAACTTAATGAACTAAGTTCCTGCTCAAAAAACTCTGCTCTTTTCATAACATCTTTATCTTTACTAGTATCTGCATAATCTTTGATAACATCATTAACTTTTTTAAGTAGTGAAATATTATTTTTTGCTATAGATTCTATATCAAATTTTGCTATATCATCTTTAAAAGAGACCCACTCTTTCATAACAGCATTCAATTTTGCCAAAGTCTCTTTGTTATCACATTCTAAAAGAGCTAAATCTCTATCACCATTAATCAATCCCTTTAATACTTTTTCAAAAACAATTTCTCTATTTTTAAGACTTATTAGATTCTCTTTTGGATTAATACCTTTTAGTGTATAAAGTAATTCTTGATTCATCTCTTGTATCAAAGTTCTCTCTTTTTCAACCATATTAATTACACTGCTAGGCTCAACTTTGCTAAATGTAGATAACGCTGATGCTTCTATTCCTAGAGTTAAAGAGAGTAACAGTGTACTCAATTTCAATATTTTTTTCATCATAAGACTCCTATTTTTTATTTTATTTGCATCTTTTTACTAAGATGACACAGAAGTATATCACTAAAAAAAACATAAGTCAATAATAAATAAGCGTTTTTTTTTATGAATATTTGATATATAATATGATACACTTCGTTGTATTCACTAAATAAATCGAATATAAAAAAGGAATCATCATGTACAAAAAAGATATTTTAATATCATTTTTTTTAGTGTTGTTTACAACAACGGTTCTCAATGCAGAGGGGATGCCCATCCTTGGAAGCTATGACACCTCTCACTACTCAGAACAAGTTGCACTTAATAACATAGAAACAAGAGCTGATATAACAAATTTTTCTAGTGGTATGGTCATGTTAGACATAACAGATGCTACCAATCCAACAAAAGTTTCAGAATTTACCGATACAGATGGAGGGAGAGTTTATGATATAACTCTCAATGAAAACAACCAAAGCATTGCATATGTGGCACTTGACCAAGATGGAATAATTATTTTGGATATTTCTGACGAATCAAATATCGTAAAATTGGGAAGTCTTAATACAGCTGGTCGTGCAAGAGGTGTTACTATCTCTTCTGACGGTACAAAGCTATTTGTTGCAGACTATTTTAATGGATTAGTAGTAATAGATGTATCAGACCCAACAAACCCTACTGAGATTGGTCATTATCTTACAGACTATCAAAACAATGGGAAAGTATGGGATGTAGTTCTATCTGCTGATGAGACAAAGGCGTATCTAGCAAACCATTCCAAAGGGTTGCTTATTCTAAATGTATCAAATATTAATAATATAACAAAAATAGGTGAATATGATACAGATGGTATAACATTAGATGTGGCTATCTCTGCTGATGAAAGCAAAGCTTTTGTAACAGACCACTCAAATGGATTGGTAGTAATAGATATATCAAATCCAAACTCTCCAACTCAAATAGGTCATTTCCCTTCAGGAGATAGAGCATGGAGATTAAGATTATCCTCGGATGAGAGTAAAATCTTTATGGCTGATAGATGGAATGGATTGGTAGCTATAGATGTAACCAACCCTGCTAATCCAACTTTTATTGCTAAACAAAGCACGGGAGTTTATACTTTTGGAGTAACACTTTCAGCTGATAATACAAAAGCTTATGCTGTTGATTATTATAGAGGATTGGTTATTTTAGATATTTCTAATTTATAACTAAAAAAGGCAAGGTATTTTTTTACCTTGTCTTTTTAATTAACATGAGATTGCTTTTAAGACTTTAGAATCTACTCTATTTATATTGAAATAAGGTTTTTGTATTGCACCAAATGAACGATTTCTATACTCAACTCCTTCAATCATAGAACCCTCAAAATCAAAAGAGAGATTTTTTGAAGATGCAAACTTCATAGTTTCCCATTTAAGTAGTTGCTGACTTCCTATAAGTTTAATATCCCTATTAGAACCACCTATGACCGCATATAAAGTTTTATTATCATAAAAACAGAGTGATACACTATAGATAACATTCTCTTTTATGGCAAATTTCATCATGACAGAATTTTCATCTTTTGCTCTTTCATAAAGTCTTTTTATAAAATTAATAGACTCTCTCGATTTTAGATTTTTCTTTTTGAGCGTAATTTTGATAATCTCATAAAATGATTCTATATCATCTGAGTCAATAACCTCTATACCACTTTTTTGAGCCTTTCGAATCTCCTTTCTAGTAGAAGATGTGAAATTATTAAATATATTCTCAAGATTGCTTAAATCCTCTATGATATAAGTATATCCTGTAGATTGAGTATAATTTTTCCAATAAAAAGGTAACCAATTTGTAATACTATGATGAAAACTTTGGTTAAAAATATCCACTTTTGGTAGTTGTTCTATCAACTCATTCATAATCTTTTTTTCATAAGAGAGTCTTTTATATAAAGTCTGATTTTTTGGATATTTGATATATGGTCCCATTGATTGTGTAAGTTTTGGTAGAGTTATGGCTTTAAAAAAAGCTTTTTTCTTTATATAAAATGGCATTGATGCAACTATTTTATCTTTTTCTTCTACTAATGCTACATCCCAAACTCCCTCATCACATACTGCATCTAACCACCAATCTCTACTATAGAGAGGTATATCTTTCTCTATTTTACAAAATTCTATATATTTCTCTTTATTTGTCATTAATTTTTACCTTTCCTGATGAAATTTGTTTCATAATGTATAATGAAATGAGTTGCATTATTGAGACATACATTGCAAGAAAAATTAACAAAGTTTTAAACTCAAAATCCATAAAGGTAGAGACTACTACAATTGAAATCGTTCCAATAAACAACACAACTTGCCAAATTAATTCTACTTTTAGATACTCAAACATATCATAGGTTGAACTAAGAGAAGAGACAACAAAACTAACAAAAAACATCGGTACTACTATTTTTGCATACTCTCCTGCAACTCTCCACTCTTCTCCAAATACTATTGCAAATATCTCTTCAACAGAAAAAAAGAGAATTAAAAAAGAGGGAAAACCAATAAGAATCAATCTTTTAAGAGTTGTATTAAAAATTTTTTTTGCATTGCCTCTCAACTGCTTCTCTTTTGTCCCCTCTTTGTAATATACTTGTCCAATAGATTTACCCATTAATGCTGATGGTATGCCCAATACTCTTTGAACTAGAGAGTAGAAGCCTAATGTAGATATGGAATAGAGTGAAGAGATAAGAATATTTGATAGATGTCCCGATAATACATTCGCAAAGGCAGAAGGTAATGAGAATTTCGGAAAATTCTTATATTTCTTTGCAAGGGTTATAATTTTGACTATATTAATAGAAGATATAAGTCTCTTATTTTTGATAATATTTTTTAAAAGCTTCATGTTGGCAAAGAACTGAGCCAATATATGACCACTAATAAGACCTGTTGCACCACTTTTTATTAGCCCTATAGTTATATTAATAACAGCCATTATTAATGATTTTATGATAATTGCATCAGCTATATCTCTATAGTTTTTTTGTCTATTATTATATGAATTTAAAATATTAAAAAGTCCTATAAAAAAAAGGGATATAGGAACAAAATATAACCAAATAGAGATTTTTTTATCACCTAATAGAGTTGTTATCTCATTATTAAAAAAATATACAATTAATAATAGGGTAAAGGAGAGAGAAAAATTGATAATAATTCCTAATGCAAAAATATTTATAGCATCTTCCTCTTTTACAGGAAGCATAACAGCACTCTCGTATCTTGCATTTGCTGTGACTGAAAATATAGCAAGTATTGAAAAAAAGAGAGCAAATAATCCAAAATCTTCTGGTGTATAGATTCTTGTCAAAATAGGACTAATTGCTATAGGAATAGCTTGAGCGACTATTGTACCTGTCATCAGAGTCAAAACATTTCGTCCAAACTCTGATTTTGGTTTTATATTTGCAATCATCAATTTACTGCCCTAGCAGGAACACCTACTACTGTAGTATTATCAGGAATATCTTTATTTACTAGACTTCCTGCTCCAATAATAACATTTTTACCAATTACAATGCCCTCTTTTCCTGAGAGTATATTGGCTCTCATTCCTATATATGTTCCCTCTTTTATAACTATTTTGGTATGAGTTTGTCCTTTTCCATGACAGGTAAAATAGCAATTACAAGAGATGGTAACATTATTTTCTATAATCAACTTTGATGGGTCAATCTCATCAAGATAACACTTCATTCCAATATCCGTATCTTTGCCTATTTTAAACCCAATTAGACGATATAAGATTACTCTCAATGTCTGAAATGGTAAATTGGGAATAATTACAATATTTAAAAACTTTATAATTGGTTTCATTATGATTTTAGTTAATGAGTATCGAGCATAGTATGGAATATCCCGTTTTAAAATTTTTTTATAATATAGTTCTACCAGTCTCATTTGTTTCCTTTTTTTATTGATTGAAATTATAATCAAATATATTTAAATATTAGTTTTTTTTTGTTTTAATAAGGTAAAAAATGTTATATTAAGTTCAAATAGATTAGTATTCCACAAAAATAAATGGTGAGATTAATATGATAAAAGTAGTTATACCATCTGATAATATAAAAGAGAGAAAATATCTATTGGATATAGTGTTTAACCAATTTCTACAAATTCCATATACAACTACTATCTCTACAAAAAATATAGATGAATATCAAATCTATATAGATGAGAAAAAATCTATAATTATAAAAGATAGTTTTTTTTCTTTGTATACTACAGATTTAGAATATTTGCAAATTAAAAATATCCCAAAAGAGGTAGAATATTTTTCCCACCCTCTCTTTGTCGAAGAGAATCTACCTATACTTTTTGGTAAAAGTAAAATTGAAATAAAAGAAGATACTATTATCTCTTATATAGATATTTTTGCAACTATATTTTTTATGTTGACAAGATGGGAAGAGTATATAATTCCCAAGAGAGATGAACATAATAGATTTTCTCATGAGGATAGTTTGGCATACAAAAATGATTTTTTAAATAGACCTATTGTAAATGAATATATAGAATTTTTGTGGCATATGCTTGTAAAGTTGGGTTATAAATCTAAAAGAGAAAAAAGAGAATTTTCATTACTTCTAACACATGATGTAGATGAGATACTTCGTTATCCTAATTTCAAAAAAGTTATTATGGGAATGGGTGGAGATATTCTATTTAGAAAGAGTCTTTTATTGCCATTTAAAACACTATATGATTATACCCTTGTATCTATCAAAAAAAGAAAAGACCCATATAACTCTTTTGATGAAATTATGGATATGAGCGACTCATTTGGAGTTAAATCTCATTTTTTCTTTATGGCAGGAGGAACAACTAGATATGATAATCGTTATAATATCACAGACCCTTTGGTAAAGGAGATAATAACAGATATAAAAAGCCGAGGTCATTTTGTAGGTTTTCATCCATCATACAACGCCTACAACGATAAAAAACAGTTCAAATTAGAAAAAGAGAACCTAGAAAAAATAAATAAAGAGCCTATTGAAAGTGGAAGAGAACACTATCTTCGTTTTGAAGTGCCTCGTACTTGGCAGATATGGGAAGATAATGGTTTAAACTGGTGTTCAAATCTAGCTTACGCCCAAAAAGCAGGTTTTCGTACAGGTTGCTGTTATCCATATAGACCCTTTAATATTCTATCAAGAGAACAATTAACAATTATAGAGAAACCTCTTATTATGATGGAAGTTACATTTATAGAGGAGACAAAAAGTATTGATAAATTCAATAAAATGGTTGATTACTATCTATATATAACTAAAAAATATAATGGAGAGTTTGTTTTATTATGGCATAATGCCTCATTTTATGAAGAGTCTATTAGAAAATATGCCCCTAGCTACAAAAGGGTTATCCAAAAGTATAAAGACCTCCTATAATGGCAATTTTTATTTTTTCTAAAGAGTTCGCATTTGCTATTTTGCTTCTGAGTGGAACAATTAAAATGCTTCTACCACTAATAGGTATAGGTGGAATACCCGATTTGACACTACTTAGTGCCTTTTTAGTAACAATTATAATGATTAATCATATGAGAACAACTATAAAGGATATTTCTCAAAATAGAGTAGAAGCAATTTTTCTAATAACACTATTTTATCTTTTTATAATATACTCCTTGAGCTATACATCTTCAAATAGTGCATGTATAACCAAAACTATAAATTTTGGAACAATGGCATTGGCTTTTTATTTTCCCCTTTTTGTAAAAGATTTTAACATAGATAAATTTATTAGTTCAATAACTATTATGATTTTTGTCTGTTCAGTTATATTTTTAAAATTTTATACAAGTTATCTAAATGGAGATGAAGCTATGATATTGAGTCTAGGAGAAGAAGAAGCTATACATATGACTGCTCTATATCTAACTATATCTTGGTTGAATGGTATCTTGGTACTCTACTATTTTTTTCAAAAAAGAGAGATACCAAGAAGATGGATAACTCTCCTAATTGCATTATCCTTTCTTATCTCAGCAGGGGGAAGAGGTCCTTTGATTTTTACAGTTATTATTTTGGGTGTCTATTTTTCTTATCAATTAATAATATCGTTTATGACTTTTAAATTAAACCGTTGGATGTTACCTCTTATTATAATGATATTTTCTATAGGTAGTACTATTTTTATAGTCTCAAATGTCAAAATGGCAAAATATCACCCCTCTTTGAAATTGGTAGATAATACAGTTGCTAGATTAATGGGATTGGTAAATGAAGAGGGAGGAGGAGCTTCAGCTCATAGTCGTATAGTAAATGCAAAATTTTCTATAGACAAAATTAACAAAAAACCATTTTGGGGATATGGTATAGGGAGTTACGCATATGAGAAAACTAGAGTAGATTATCTTGATTATCCACATAATATCTTTTTGGAGGTTTGGTTTGAACTAGGTTATCTAGGTCTAATTGTTTTCTTACTTATATTTTATCATGTTTATAGGCAAGTTAACTATACCAAATGTTCTTGGTGTTTGGCTCTTTATACATATTTCCTATTAAATGTTTTAAAATCAAGTAGCCTTATTGATATTAGGATGATGTTAGCTTTTTATGCAATATTTATAAGTATAAATTTATGAAGGATAGATTAATGGAAAAAACAGTTGTTGGTATGCACCAACCAAATATGATGCCTTGGATAGGCTATTTTTATAAGATATTTCAATCAGATATTTTTATTTTGGTAGATGATATTCAATTTATCAAAAGTGGCTCCTCATACACAAATAGTGTTACTTTTAATGAAAGAGGAAAAACAGTAAAATTAACAGTTCCAATCAAAAGAATAAAAGGAAAAACACAAAATATTAATGAACTTTTCCCTGTTGATAATGATTGGAAGAGACGATATACAAAAAGAATAGAGTTAGCTTATGCTAGATGTGATTACTATAAACAGGAGAGAGATTTTATCTTTGAATTAATCAATAATCCAACAGATAACCACTCTATATATAATATTAATTTTATAAAAGAGATAACAAAAAGATTAAATATAGAAACAGAACTCAAAATCTCTTCTGATATGAATATAATAGGTATAAAAAATGCAACTGATAGAATTATAAAATTAGCAAAAGCAGTAAATGCTACACAATATATATCAGGTAGAGGAGGAGATAAATATCAAGATCATGAACTCTACAAAAATAACGGTATTGAGTTAATCTATAGTAATTTTATAGATTTTGAATATAAACAGTATAGAACAGACCATTTTATTAAAGGTCTATCTATAATTGACGCAATTTTCAATATCGGATTTGAAAATTTAAGATTGCATTTTGAGGAGATGTATAAAAAATGATAAAAGTAGCCAATTTAGTTTTTAATAGTTTTGAAAATGATAGTCGAGTACTAAAAGAGTCTATCTCTTTGGCAACTAATGGCTATGATGTTGAGGTTATTGCTCATCTTGATGAGGGATTAAAAGAGTTTGAGAAAAAAGATGATTTGATAATTAGAAGATTTAGTTACATCAATAGAGAAAAAAACCGAAGAATCATATCTAAATTAGGAGGATATTTAAAATATATAAAATTATCCGTGCAACACTGCAAAAGGTTTGATATTCTACACTGTAACGATTTGGATACTCTACCAATAGCTTTTATAATTAAACAGTTTTTTAACAAAAATATAAAAGTGGTCTATGATGCACATGAGTATGAAACAGAGAGACATCATCAAAGTGATTTTGATAAAAAAATTTTAAAAGTAGTAGAGAGATTTTTGTTGAGATATGTAGATGATATGATAACTGTAAGCGAACCTATAGCTAATGAGTATAGTAGACTATATAACATCAAAAAACCTACTATTATATATAATACTCCTAAATTAATAGAGATAAAAAAAAGAGATATATTTAGAGAAAAGTTTAATATACCCAAAGAGCATATTATATTTTTATACCAAGGTGGACTCCAAGAGAGAAGAGGAATTTTAGAATTTGCAAATCTCATAAAAGATAAAAAAAATACAAGTTATGTAATTATGGGTTTTGGTTTTTTAAAAGAGCAAATTTTAGAGCTTATGAAAACTCAACCAAACCTCTATTTTCATAATGCAGTCTCTCCTGATGAATTACTAGATTATACCTCCTCGGCAGATATTGGTGTTTGTATAGAGGAGAATCTTTGTAAAAGTTGGAATTTGGGATTACCAAACAAGATGTTTGAGTACTATATGGTTGATTTACCTATAGTTGTATCTGGATTATTTGAACTTAGTAGATTTATAATTGATAATGGTACAGGTTATGTAATTAAAGATATATTTGATACAAAAGAGTTTGATGAACTATTCAAAGATATTATCAAAAGTTATAAAGAAAAAACTCAAAACCTCAATAGAGTCAAAGAGATATATAATTGGCAAAATCAAGAGAAAAAATTATTAAAACTCTATAAAGAACTAAAATCTCCAAAGGTTAACATAAAATGATAAGTAAATTTAAAAAAGTATTTGTATTAGCACCACATACTGATGATGGAGAGTTAGGAGCTGGTGGAACTATTGCTAAGCTAATTGAAGTTGGAGCTGAGGTTTACTACTTTGCCTTCTCAACAGCAGAAGAATCTGTACCTATAGGACATCCAAAAGATGTACTCAAAATAGAAGTATTAAATGCAACTCAAAAACTCGGTATAAAAAGAGAGAATGTGATTATATATCACTATAAAGTTAGAAAACTAAATTATGTTAGACAAGAGATTCTCGAAGATTTAGTAAAACACAAAAAAGAGATAGTTCCTGATTTGGTACTTATGCCCTCTTTGCATGATATACATCAAGACCATAGTACTATTGCACAAGAGGGACTTAGAGCATTTAAAAACTGTACCATATTGGGATATGAGCTTATTTGGAATAACCTTACTTTTAATACTACATCATTTATAAAATTAGACAAGAGACATATAGTGTGCAAATCTGATGCTCTAAAAGAGTATAAATCACAAAAAGATAGACCCTATATGAGTGAAGATTTTATATTCTCTTTGGCAAAGACTAGAGGGGTACAGATTGGAACAAAATATGCAGAGAGCTTTGAGGTACTCAGATGGATAATCGAGTAGTTGTAGGAATTCATCAGCCTAACTTTATGCCTTGGCTTGGATATTTCTATAAAATTTGGCAATCTGATATATTTATATTTTTAGATGATGTACAGTTTATAAAGACTGGTTCAAATTACACAAATAGAGTCACAATTAATATCTCTGGCAAAAATAAATATTTTACTGTACCTATAAAAAGAGGTCACGGTATTCAACAGATAGATGAGACAATTTTTTTAAATGAAAAATGGAAAAAAAAATTTGCAAGTACACTTCAAGCTAATTATGCAAAATCTCCATTTTTTAATACAAACAGAGAATTAATATTTGAACTTATAAATTTTAACGCTACTACTTTGAGTGATTATAATATTAATTTTATTGAGACCATATCTCAACAGTTAAATCTCAATACAAAATTTATAAGAAGCTCAAAATTCCAAATTAAAACAAAATCAACTCAAAGACTCATAGAGTTAATAAAAAAAGTAGATGGAGATATATATCTATCAGGAGAAGGAGGTGATGAGTATCAGGAGCATAATCTATATCAAAAGGCTAACATTGAGGTGGCATATAACATAATGCCTAGTTTTAAATATACTCAACCTAAAACAGAAGAGTTTATCTCAGGTCTCTCTGTTGTTGATGCTATATTTAATATGGGATTTGAAAATCTAAAATCTCATCTATTTAAATAAAAGGGTAAATTGTGGGAAAAAAAACAATATGGATTATAAATGATTATGCAGGGAGTCCTTTTCATGGAATGACCTATAGACACTATTATATGGCAAAAGAGTTAAAGAAAAATGGAATAAAACCTATTATCATCTCTGCGTCATATTCTCATTTTATGAATAATCATCCTCCTATAGAAAACAGACCCTATCTACATGAGAGAGTTGATATGATAGATTATCTATGGCTAAAGGTGATAAAATATAAAAATTCTCGTGACAAAAAAAGGGTCTTTAAATGGTTTCAATTCTCTCTAAAACTGCTCTTTCTTCCCTCTAATATAGATAAACCTGATACTATTCTCTGTTCAGGTTCTGCTCCAATGCTCATTTTACCCTCATATTATTTGGCAAAAAAATATAATGCTAGACTAATTTTCGAAATTCGAGATATTTGGCCTCTTACACTAATGGATTTTAAAGGTTATTCCAAATACAACCCACTTATCTATTTAATGCAAAAATCTGTTAATTTTGGATTTAGAAAAGCTGATTCTATCATCTCTGTGTTACCTCATACAGATGATTATATTCGTCAACAGGGTATCTACAACTTCAATTTTACATATCTACCAAATGGCATCTTTTTAGAAGAGCTACAAAATCCTCAACCTCTAAATCTCGAAGCTAAAAATAGAGTTCCCAAAGATAAATTTATTATCGGATATACTGGAGCTATGGGAATGGGAGATGGATTGGATTTGTTAATAGATGTAGCCCAAGAGTTAAAAGAAGAGAAGAATATTGCTTTTGTATTTGTCGGAAAAGGTTCAGAAAAAGAGAGACTCAAAAAAAGAGTTATAGATTTAAAATTGGAAAATGTAACAATTATTGATGCCATACCAAAAAAAGAAGTTCAGAGTATGTTGGCTCTCTTTGATGTATGTTACATAGGTTGGGAAAACAAAAAGATTTACAAATATGGTATCTCTGCAAATAAAATATTTGATTATATGTACTCAGCAAAACCAATAATTCATCTATTTAGTGGAGAGGGTGATTTAATCTCTATGGCAAAATGTGGTTTAAGCATTAAAGAGCAAAAAAGTAGTTTAGTTGTTGATGCAGTTTTAAAACTATATCATAGTTCTAAAAAAGAGATAAAAAAGATGGGAATGAGAGGTAAAGCTTTTGTATTAGAACATCATACATATAACAAAATTACAGATAGATTTATAAATCTATGTAAATATGATAAAAAAGCTAAAATAATAGCTTAATTAATAAGATTATTTTTTAACAAATAATAACTTAAAATAATATTTTTAAATAAAAAAGCATAAAATCTATTAAGTCATAATTTGTTATAATGTCACTTGAAATACTTTCATGTGGTATTTCGATACTATTAAAAAAAGGAAAAAACATGAACACAAAATTATTATTATTATCAGCTATGATGATGTTATCTACAACTTTTGCAACTGCAAATGCAAATTTAGAAATTGAAGTCGTATCTGGTGCTACACTTGTTTCAGAAGAAGATGGAGATGCTCCTGCTCAGTATCAAATGTGTCTATATGATGATTATGTTCATATGACAGCAAATGGATATAATGGTGGTGATGTAACATGGACTGTAAGTAATGATATCTATGCTTATAATCCCGACTTTTACTTTGTACCACCTGGTGTAGGAGTCTATACTGTTCGTCTATTTGATGGAACTGTGATCAATGGGTCTGTAGACAACAAAGGTGCAGAATTAGATGATACTATTATAATAGATGCTATAGAGTGTTATCAATAGTTAAAAATTAATTGAAGAAGGCTATTATAAATAGCTTTCCGGAGTTCTATTATAAATATTGAGTGCCTCTCTATTTGCATTGTTTTCTATGAGTGTATAAATAATTTTTCTGTTTTTCCGAAAACAAGCATAATGTAGAGGGGTATCTTTGTCATGTCGTAAAGTATAATTAATATTACAACCATAAGTAATAAGTAATTCAATTAACTTCATATTTTCTTGTTCCACGGCATGATGCAAAAGAGTATTTCCAAAAGAATCAACAGAGTTTATATCAGCACCACTTTTTATAAGTAATTCTATAATAGGAAAAGGGTCTCTTTTATTTATATAGATCAGAGTGTCAAAGATGGGATAGAGTGTAGAGTATCTATTTTTTTGATTAATATTAGCACCATTTTTAATAAGAATTTTTACTATTTCCAAATTTTTCTCTCTACAGGCATAATGAAGAGGAGTAGAGTCATACTCTCCTAAAATATTAACTAATTTTATATCTTTTTTAATCTGTTTCTTTACATCAGTTATTCTATTTTTTATAATATTAAGATGTATGGATGAGTTTTTGACCATTTTATCTCCTTTTCTTAAAAAGTAATTATACTAAAATTTTCTTTGCATCTCGTTTTAGTATATTTTTTTAAATTAAATAATGTTAAAAATAGTTTGTATATATTATAAATAAAAAGATATAATTACATACAAATTTGGAGGAAGGGTATATAACAAAATGAAAAAAGAAGAGAATGTTAATCTAATAACACTTTTCCAAAATTTTTACAGATACAAATGGGGAGTTTTAATAATCTTGGTCTCTACAGTTGTAATAACTTTTTTTTATACAAAACAGATAGTTCCTATCTATTCTAGTAATATATTAATAAGCGTAGAAAGCGACGAAGTCTCAAGTATAAAATCACTTTTTCCAAATAGCAATGTTGTAAACATAGATATGGAGAGTAAATTAGATTATGATATTAGGATTCTAAAATCTCGTTATATCATTTCAGAAGTTTTAAACAAAATTGATTTATCAAAAAGATTTTTTGTAAAAAAAGAGTGGAAAAAAGAAGAACTTTATAAAAATAAAATACCTTTTAATATAGAATGGATTAAAAAAGTGGAAAATAGCTCATTTGAACTTATATTGGAAGAGCTAGATAAATATAGTTTCAATCTAAAACTAAAAGGTCAAAAACAGGCTAATCAATATAAATATAATCAAGATATAACAATTAATAATTGTATATTAAAAATTTCTAAAAAAAGGCCAAAATTACTACTTGAAAATGAAAAATATATCTTGGAAATAGAAAATAATAGAAATAATTTAATTTCACATATTTTAGGTAATCTCTCAATCAAAAAGGACGGCGATAAAATACTTGATATAAACTATGAAGATATTATTCCAACAAGAGCCAAAGATATTCTCACTCAACTAATTTTAAGTTATAAAGAGTACAACCTAAAAGTTAAACAGTTAAAAGATGTCAACAATATAATGTTTTTTAATAAAATGATTGCAGAGTTAGAGAAAACTCTAAATGGAATAGGGGAACAATTAAGAAAATATAAAACAGAACACAGCGAACTCCTAGTAATTGGTTCAGAAGATAAATTTTTTTTAAATGTAATAGAGAAAAATCGTAAAATCGCCAATTTATCATTAAAATTAAATGCCCTAAAAATCACAAAAAAACGTATAAAAAACGATATATACTCTATATCTCTTTTGGAAAATAATAATCTCAAGATAAAAGGAGTCGAACGGCTAATAAATGAACTTATAAAGAAAAAAGAGCATTTAAGACTACTCTATCTACAAAGAAAAAATATAGATACTCTAATCATTAATGATTCAACCTATGAGAATATATTAAAACATCTAAATGAGTCAATGATAAAACTCAGAAACTTAGATGTAGAATATACCTCACAATACCCTGAAATAAAAAAAGTACAACTAGATATTCATATATTCAAAGAAGAATTAAAAAATTATATAAAAAAACATATCAATCTATACTCAAAAGAGGTTTCAAGACTAAAAAAAGAAGTTAACAAAAATATTCAAACACTAATAGAGTCTATAAAAAAAGAGAACTATTCCATAAAAAAATCATTAGAAAAAGACAAAGAAGCAATAAACACTCTACCAAAATCTACAATGGAACTTAGAGAATTAATGAGAACCTTTAAATTAAATCAAAAAAATTATGAAAGATTACTTCAAAAGAGAAGTGAAGCTTTAATATCCAAAGCATCAACTCTATCCAATATACAAATAGTAGATACTGCTACACTCCCTATATCACCCATAAAACCTAAAAAAAGTTTTTTATATTTATCTAGTTTAATACTGGGATTTGTATTATCAATAATTTATATAACTCTTCGTGTATATAGAGATACGAGAATTTATCAAAAAGAAGATATACCATCAAATGAATTTACTCTAATTTATGAAGAGAAAAAAGGAATAATAGAAAATATTTGGACACTTGTTTCATATATGGAGAGCTTAGATACAAGAAAAAAAAGCAAAACTATACTAATTACAGCTGATGATTATGAAGAAAATAAAAGTTTTATAACAAAACAACTCTCATTAGTATTAATGAGTATATCAAAAAAAATACTTATAATAGATTTTGATGTTTATCAAGCAGTATTCAGCAATAGTCTAAAACACAATCCTACTATAGGTCTTAGTACAATATTAACAAGTAAACATGATATAGATGAAATATATATCGAAAATTTTATAAACTATAATTATCAAAATATTGATATATTAACAGCTGGTCCTATTTTGCCTGATGGTTCAAAACTTCTATTTAACCCCAAAGTAAAACCACTATTAGAGTTATTATCCGATAGATACGAATATATATTAATTGATGCACCACCTATTGGTAAATATCCTGTTGTTAGTATATTGCTACAAAATATAGATATATTTTTAGCAGGGGTAAAAATAAAAAAAACTAATATAGATTTTTTTGAAAAAATTAATAAAATTGGTGAAAAAAATATAGAAAAAATAGTTTTTGTAATGGATTAACTATTATAGCACTATTTAAGAAAATTTGTAATAGATAGAGATATAATTCTACTATAAAAAATCAAAAAAGAAGATAGAGGATGAATTTTAAACTAACCGTAAATAAAATAAAAGATATAGAAGCAGATGTGGAGATAATAATTATCGTAGATAAAGATTTAGAGCATCATTTTGTGCAAGATAAAAAACTACTAAAAAAGAGTGCTTTTAAATCGGGTCAAGATGAGACTTGTTTACTAATAGAGAGAGATAGATTATATGTTGGAGTTGATAAAATATCTAGTATAAATATTAGAACAGCAGTAGCTTCTGCAATTAGAGTATTGGCTAATAAATCATATACATCTATCAAGATAGCATCCTACATGAATCATCCAAAGTGTACAGCTGTACTTAGAGGGATGGTAGAGGGGTTTGTTTTGGGAGCTTATAGTTTTGATAGATACAAGAGTAAAAAATCCAAACTACCAATAACAGATATAACTATTTCACTAGATGATTATAGTGAGTATCAACTCGATATAAAGTCATGTAAAAAAGCTATGGATAATGGAAAAATAGTAGCAGAGGCTACAAACTTCACTAGAGATATTGTCAATACAACTCCTGATGATTGTTACCCAAAAGTTATGGCAAAGATTGCAAAAGATATGGCAGAAGAGAGCAAACTAGAGTGCATTATAATCAAACCAAAAGAGCTAAAAGAGGAGAAAATGGAAGCACTATTAGCTGTAGCTCGTGCTTCTCGTCATAGACCAAGAGTTATTCATCTAGCACACAAGCCAAAAAATCCAAAAGCTATAGTTACTCTAGTTGGAAAAGGGCTTACTTATGATTCGGGTGGGCTTAGCCTAAAACCATCTGATTTTATGGTAACAATGAAGTCTGACAAGAGTGGAGGTTCTGCTGTTATGGGAATTATGAGAGCTGTATCAAATATGAATCTACCTATAGAGGTTCATGGGTTCATAGGTGCTGTTGAGAATATGATAGGTGGAGATGCCTATAAACCTGATGATGTATTAGTAGCCAAAAATGGAAAAACTATAGAGGTTAGAAATACTGATGCAGAGGGTAGATTGGTCTTGGCTGATACACTATGTTATGCTCAACAAGAGGTAAAAGCTGATTATATATTTGATATGGCTACATTAACGGGTGCTTCTGTAGTGGGTGTGGGTCACTACACTTCTAGTATTATGGGGAATAGTGAAGAGGTAAAAGATAGCATTATAAAATATGCAAAAATCTCTGGAGAGTTTGCAACTAAACTAGATTTTAATCGTTATCTCAAAAAATCCATCAAGAGTGAGATAGCAGACATCTGCAATATAGCAAATACTAGATATGGTGGAGCTATAACAGCTGGTCTATTCCTAGAAAATTTTATAGATGATGAGCATAAAGATAAATGGGTTCATATAGATATAGCAGGCCCTGCATTTGTAGAACACCCTTGGGGGGAAAATCCTCATGGTGCATCTGGGGCTGGGGTTAGAATGGTTACTAGATTTATAGAGAGCTTAGCTCACCCAAAAAAATAGATGATACGCAGAATAATGTCCAAAAAGTACTACAAAGTACTTTTTTATATAACTGTTGTAGCTGTTTTTATTTTGGCAATTACACCTAATGCTAGTGTCGAAATAGTGCCAAATGCAGATAAGATTCTACATGCTATAGCATTCTTTGTTTTGTCTTTGGAGCTTAATCGTGCCTCATCTACGATAACACATCGCTTTAGAAATATGGGTGCATTATTGGCTTTTGGAATTTTTATTGAACTAGCACAGTCATTGACTCCTACTCGAACAGCATCAATTAGAGATGTAATTGCAGATTTGGTTGGTATTTTACTTTTTCAAGTTTTATACTCTGCTTATAGATTTTATAAGCACAGAAAATGGCATTAATTTAAGAGCTACATATAATGTAGCCCTTATAGATTACGCCATTTGAGCTTCAGAACTCAACTCAGACATCAAAGCAAAGCTCTTTACAAAAGGCCCTGCCATAGATGGATTTTTAATCATAGATGCAAAATCACCTTTGACAAATTTCAATCTTCCCATAGCAACAGCTACACCCATTGAACTCATAGTAAGTGGTTTTTTTGCCCACTTATCCCAGTTCTCTCTTGATGCTCTCATATCCCAATCAGGCTCTTCACCATTGTAGAGTCCTGCTGATATAGCCTTTCCATTTTTAACAACAAAAACACAAGATGGTTTCTCATTATCTTTGAATCCACATGTTATAGTAGAATCAAAGTTAATTTCTGCCAATTTATCAGAGACCTCGGGTGTTTTATTCCATAAATCTTTTAATCCATTTATCCATTTATTTGAAAATAGTTCCATATTTTTCCTTTTTATTATTTTCTATAATTTTAAAGCCCTAATTGTACTTATCAAAGATTAAAAGAAGAAAAAATATTGCAAAAAAATATGGTTAATTGCAAATTATGGAAGAAATAGCCTAAATTTAGTCCTTTTTACCAATTAATGGACACTGTTTTGTGATTCCACAGAGAGGACAAAAGTTAACAATCCCTGCAACTAGAGGTATCGCACCTAGATAAAACCAGTTATTTCCACTCATTACTCCATATCCAATTAATCCTAATCCCAATACAATCCTAAATGGCTGACAAAATTGACTCATCTTTTTAGCATTCATATATGCTCCTTATTTTTTATTTTGTGCAATTTAACATAATTATCCTTTAGCATTAGCCAAAGTGAGGAGAAAAAGGAGTTTGACTATGGTCTAATGTGTAATAAAATAAAAGTTAATACTCTAATCCCTAAACACATTTTTCATATATTGATATTTCATTTGATGAGGGTTATTAACAGATTTGAGTGTAACTTCCAAGATATTTTTTATAAATCTTTTTACTTTAGATGAAGATAGTTCATCATCTTGTAGATGTATGGTAAAACTATAATTTTTGCCATCTTTTTGAAAAAGACCTACTAACCAATGGTTATCTTCTACATGGCTCTCTTGGGCAAATAAAAAATTCAAATCTATATAGTTTTTTAGCCATTGTAGTGTTCCAAAATCTCTATATATAGGTGCTTTTAGGAGAGTTTTCATTGTTATACGATTTTGTGTGGTAAAAAAACCTCTAAATGTTTGAGATATAGCAGAGGGAGAGTGTAGAGAGACGGTTTTTAGTTTTCTAGTGATATTTGACTTGTTTATATCATAATAGTCGAATTTATTAATAAGTTGAGCGTTATAAAAGGGTCTATTTGGTCTATATATGAGTTGAGTTACTTTGTGTATTGCACCTTGCAAGGCAAGTGGTGTCATTTTTAATGCACCTAATCCTAAGTCTTTGTAGGCATCAGTCTCATATCTCTTTTGTAGATTTAAGTTTTTATAGAGCAACTCTATATCTCTCTTATATATAGGTGTATAGTATATTTTGTCACTACGACTACTTATCTCTCTATATTTAATAAAGCCATCATATATAGGCAACTGTCTAGTCTGTGCAAATGCCATAAGCGCACTAATCCATGCACGATTATTACATCTCTTGTTTCCTCTCTCTCTAGGATAGTTTTCATTAGATTTATTGCAATATAGTGTATAGTATCTATCTCCTCTATTTGTAAAGAGTATAGATGTAAAAACTTTATCTATGTTTCCTATAGGTTGGGGGGGGGTGTTTTTTGTATCGTTTTTTTGATATAGTCGTACAAATTCACCTTTTTCATTTACAATAGAAATCCAAAAGTTATCAATATAGTTGCTATTTATCTTCTCCTCCATATATTTATTAAAGTAGAAGTTATCATCAAGATGGAAATTTATATAGGATTTAGTAACAAGTTTAGTTTTGTTATTTATTCCATATTTTTTGTATAGTACATCTAACTCTTGAGCAATTACCTCTCTAGTTGTCTGTAGAAGCTCTTTTGAACGGTTAGGCATAGATGTAAAGGCTTCTCTATTTTTTTGAGTTATCTTCCCTACTACCTCCATAAGTCTATCTGGAAGATATGGAAGTTTTGGTCTAGGCGATTTCTCTATCTGTTTACTAATGATATAACGATTTACAATGGATGACTCTTCGATTAGAGCTATAGCCTCTCTTTTAATATATTTCCACTGCTTCTCTATTACTCTAGGTGAGCTATCTAATCTAAAAGGGTGTAGATATAGACTTGCTAATATTGTCTGTTCAGCAGGGGTGAGTCTCTCTAAATCCTTTCCAAAGAAAATTAGTGATGTATCTTTTAGACCGTACCCTATATTATCAATATAGAAGAAGCCTTTTAATCCAAATAACCATCTTTTAAAATTTATACCACCATTTTTAGTTAGTGGTTGGTAAAACTCTCTACACAACTCAAGCTTCTCTATGTTGCTAAGCTTCTCTTGATAATATTTTTTTGTAAAAATATCTACTAATTGTTGAGTCAGAGTTTTTTGAGATTTTATAGATATTTTCTGTTCCCATAGAGTATCTATTAGTACATCTTTTGTATTTCTAAATGGCTCTATAATATCTATACCATTTAAGTAGAAGTTACTAAAAGATGAGGTAGATTTATTTAAATCCAACTTTGGGTCATACTTTTCTATAAGAATTTTCCAAAATATTTTAGGTGCTTTGTTTACTATTAGAGATGGATTTGCTGTAAAACTATTTGGTTGTGATATAGTTCCTGCCAAACGGTTCTCTTTGTCAATTATCTCTATGGCTGTATCATAATAGAAGAATGGCAGTAGCCTATTTTCAAAGAGTTTTTGATTTGCATCCCCTGATACAACATAGAGATAGTACCCATACAAGACACCCATAACAATTAGAGGTATAGATATAATCTTTTGAGTAATAATACTTTTGCTAAAATCCCACCACCTTGTCATTTTTATAAATATTGAGAGTCCATAGATTCCAATAATTTTTGGAACAATAGTTATCAACTCTTTAAATCCCGCAAAGAGTCGTCTCTTCATTATAAAGTGCCATTCAACCTCTTTTTTCAAAGAGTACATTCTAAGTTTTATATCCCAAACTAAATCAAACATAATTTATATAGAATCCAATTCTGCTAATAGAGCATCATATTTAGCTTTGTTTAATTTATAAACTTGAAAAGTTCCATCCTTAAAAGCTCGAAGTTTATATTGATGAACAGCTAGAAGTTCATTATACTCTATATTTGAACCACTAAGAGTAATAAGCTTATCTACCTGAAAACGGGTAATAATCTCATCAATTTTTTTATTTTTTTTCTGATTGGGGACAATGAGATAGTTAAAGAAGTGACCCTCAAATACAAATGGTTTTAGTGTTCGGCGTAAGTTATATCTCATATATTTTCGTATAGTATTGCTATCAAAAAATTTAGGGTAATATTTATCTTTTGACAAAATAGTAAAGAAAAAGATAAAAAAATCAACCAAAAACCCAAGTCCAATCGCTTTAATATCGCTCTGAGTTACATCAGTTGGATTTTTTACTTTATCGGTAGCTACAATTTTTACATCTGTAAATGGAACTATAGCCAATAGTACATTGATAGTTCTCTCTATTAGTTGATGTTTATTATTTGGGTCAAAAAAGGTAACTTTTTTTAAAAATCTAAGTGTATTTAAATTCTCTATAATAGTATTAATCTTTTGGGTAATTTTGCTATCTGGACAACTTATTTTTCGACCAAGAGACAACATCTCCATTCTTGCGGAGCCTTTATGTGATATTAGAACTTTTGGTAATAGTGAAATCTCTCCTCCTCTAAAAAGTCTATTTATAATATCTATTTTTTTATTTATCATCTCTTCGAGAGCGCGAATGTCATCTTTTTTGGGATTAAATTTAGCAAGAACACTCTTTACGCTCTTGACCTCTTTAGTGATATTATCACCAATTTTTTTAACCTCTTCTAAGTGACTATGAAAGAGCTGACTCTCATATTTCCTTAATGCACTTCTAGGACCAGGTAGTGGAATTCTAGTCTCATCACAAGTTCCACCCACTTTACCCTCCTCAATAGATTTCTCCATTGAGTAGTCACTTAAATCTTTGAGAGATAGATAGATAGAGTTAAAACTACTCTCTGCATCCTCCAAATTCTCCTTAATATCTTCAAGTTGCATAGTTACATTTTGATTAGCAAACTCTGAAGCTGAAAATATCTTGTAGTAGAAGTTAAAACTAAAGAGTACACTAATAAAGAGTGAGAGAAAATATGTTAGAGAGAGAAGTATCGCACGAATAATATATCGAGAGAAGAACTCTCTAATATATAACTGATTGATTGAGTAGACTAGGGCTATTTGAATTACAGCTACTACAGCAAAAAATAGTACCTTTGTTAGAAACAGACCATCTGATACCAATGATAAAAAACCATAATATGATGTGGTAAAAGATATAAGAGATAGAAAGAATACAGCTTGAAAAGAGATATGTTGTCCAAAAAAATTTTTGAATTTTCCTAAACTACCTATAATCATCTCTCTTACAATCTGTAATATATCATTCAAGATACCTAATAAAAGGTACAGAAGTTCTACTAATGGATTTTTTCTTGTATTCAAAGCTCACCTAAAATATTCTATTTCTTCGCCTAATGATAGTATCTTTTAGGTTAAATATTATTGTTTTTTACAGTAAAATTGTGTTTTTATTTGATTAATTTTAGATATACTAAAAAGTTACACTTGTCAAAAAGTAAGTTTTAGAAATAATCTTAACATCAAATCTACGCACAATAAACCATCTCCCACCCACAAAAGACAATAACTATTTTTTTGAGTTTGAGTCCATCTTTGATATAATTTTGTATTAATGAGTCTCGCTCATACTCATCTAGTTGCTCTTTTGCATCTTGAACTAGAGTGTCTATTTGGGTTTTTGATGGTGCTTTTTTTGTTCTTTTGATATATTTAAACTCCAATAGACCTACAAACTCGACATAGGGGTTAAATGGTTTTAGCAGAATATCAGAAAAGCCTTTATTTAGCTCATTTTCGCTTTTGATAACATAATATGGAGTCAAGGATAGATAGGCTAAATACATAGATTTAACTGTCTGTTCATTATAGATATAGTCTCGGATTCCTGTGTTCTCTTTTATCATCTTTGCCAAATATCTAAAAACCTCCAAATCTCCATGTAGGGCAAACTCTGCCAATAAATCAGACAATTTACTTGTATTTATCTCAAAGACTTTTTCTAGTTCTAACGCATTGGTCAAAAAATCTATATCTATTCGCTTGACTGTTTCATTTGGGATTTTGAGATTTAGTTTTAATCGTCTATCTATTATGGTTATTAATCCTAGATAGAACATAAATGATTTAAAGTTATCCTCTTTGTGCAGATTCAAAGCACTAAAATCTTGTACTAGATTAGAGATAGATATGTTCTCTCCACCTATTAGCGTTTGCAAGGTTTTGAAGTTTCCATTTAGTTTTTTATCGGTATAGATTATGCTTTTTAATTTAGAGTAATCACTTCTTACATTTATATCTATCATCTCTCTTGGCAGTTTATAACGAATCATAAACTGTTTGATAAAATATAATATCATATCTGTATTATAAATTGGCTCTTTATTATCTTCACTAAAAACATAGTGATTATACCACTCTTGGAGCATTTTTTTATCCACTTTGTCCTTAATCTCAAAATGGTTCAATGTCTCATCTAACTCTTTGTCATTAATACCTACTAGATTATAAAAATTAGGATGAAGCGAGATATTATCTCCTATATTAAACCCACTTGTGACATCATACATTGTCATAGGTGTTACGCCTGTAATAAACATCCGTTTAATAGGTGCATTATTTCCCGATGCTCCTGCTTTTAGAGTGGTAAAAAACTGTTTAAATGGGGCTGTCTTTTTAGTCACTATATTCAGATAATCATCTCTGCTATTTAAAAATAGTCTATTTGCAAAATTATCATACTCATCTATTTGAACATAGAGATTTAGATGATGTTTTTTAGTATAGTCAAAAATATCATTAAGCATAGAGATTGGATTATCAGCTTTAAACTCAATATTTAAATTATATCTATATGAAAAACCTCTTATTTTTAACTCTAATAGATGTTTAAAACTCTCATTGACATCATAAATATCTACTGCACTAAAATCAAATCCTAAAACCATATAAGAACTTGCCTCTTTGGTTCGATTTTCCAATATATATGTATCTTTAAAAATAGCTTCAAACTCATCTTTGAAATATATATCATAATAGGCTTCTAACATTGCAATAAGTAGAGATTTTCCAAATCTTCTTGGGCGTAAAAACATTAAGTATCTGCTAGTATGATTCTCTATTTTTGGTATATAATCTGTTTTATCTATAAAAAAATAATTCTCTGTTTTTAGTAGTTTAAAGTCGCTTATGCCATATGGTATCTTTTTCATTTTGGCATTCCTTTTTTGGTTTTGATTATACACTATGGGGCTTAAATTATTAGTAACCACCTACCTACCCCAAAACAGGAACAAAAGCCTTACCTAAGAATACATTGCGTAGCTCATCCATAACATTTCGACCATTCTTCTTGACAGTAGAGATATATCCT
>Ga0256845_1000240_pt1 | contig 51909 bp, 43 predicted proteins | sample RiftiametaG_FD_189101 | JGI IMG/M metagenome (GOLD analysis project Ga0256845, IMG submission 189101) | Tube worm associated microbial communities from hydrothermal vent at the East Pacific Rise, Pacific Ocean - Riftia | ecosystem: Host-associated > Annelida > Integument > Unclassified ...
CTGAGTATTTCGCTAAACTTAGCAAGTCCTTGTGTTGCCCAATTTTGTTTTTCTTCTTCTTTCTTACGTTTTTCTTCTTCTTCTTTTGCTTTTATTAAACTCTGACGCATATTAATAAGAGCATCTCCGAGAATATCATTTTCACCGGCTTTTTGATAATCGGCAGTAAGATTTCCTTTTCCTATTGTTTTTGCAAATTCTGCTGTTCTGCTCAAACTGTCAATAAGTGTATTTACCGAATCAGCAATTTCTTCAATTTCATCTCCGGTATTAATTTTCAATTTATCTTTGGAATCTATCTCTCCTTTTGATAATTTTTTTAAAATATTAGTTGAATGTTTTAATGGATTGGTAATGGTTTTAGCAATAAAATAAATTAAAAAACTTAATAAAGATAATCCTAAAATACTGATAATTAAAATTCGTATAAATACTTTTTGCGATTCTTTTTTAAAACTATCAAAAGGGACACTTAAAGAAAAACTCCAAGGAGTAACAGTATTTCCAAATGTAATAGGAACATATGTAACATAACTTTCTTTACCGCTAACTACATCATTGTCGGTATAGTTTAATCGTTTACCTTTTAATATTGCACTACTTATATTATATTTAGTATCTATTTCCGGATATTCATCCGAAAATATTTTTCCTATTTTATTATTATCAGGAGAGGCTACAATGGTTCCTTTGTTTGAGATTAAATAAGCCGAACCGTTACCATAAATATCAATAGTATTAATTAAATCTTGAAAATAATTAAGCAAGATATCAGAACCTGTTAATCCTGCAAATTTACCGTCTTTTAATATGGGAACACAAATACTTGTTTCAAGAAAAGTTTCGGTATCTCCTGTATAAGTAAAAAAATAAGGTTCAGTAATAGTTTCAAGTTTTGATGCTTTCATTTTATAATATGCACCATTTATATTTATTTCAGATAGTGATGTTTCAAGAGTATCTGACATGTATTTTATACTTTTATTTTTGTCACGATAATATGTATATCTTACTCTTCCCGGTTTATTTATAAAATTACTGTCAACAAATGATAATTCATAGTTAAGCCAAAACGATGCATAATTGGGATTATTACTTATTATATCTTTAAGGAGTTTATTAAAAATATCTTTTCGGTTTGTATTATCAAAAAAGTTATAATTTTGAAAAGTATATGACATTGTTCTTGCAATATTAAAGTCAGCATCAATTTTTGCTTTTATTTGTTGAGCATATTTTTCTGCCGATTTATTTGCTATCTCTTTTGTTGCTGTTGTTATTTGTAATCTTGCTTGAATAATAATATAAAATATTGCTATTCCAAAGACAAATAAAGTAGGAGGAATTAAAAATAGTATTAATTTACGATATAATGGTAATTTTATTCTCATTGTTTAAAGAGTGTTAAAATGTCACAATAATATCATTACAATATTTATTTAACAAATATAGTATAAAACTTATTATATTTATCTGTAATAAATTATTTAGAATAAAAAAACTAACTTTTTATTCTAAAGTGTCATTCTTGAATTTTTCATTTAATTTTGCTATTTCATCTTGAAGATGTTTAATAATTTCATCTTTTTTAACATTATCGGTAATATCAATTTGTATTCCAAGAATACCGATTTCATCTAAATAATCAATATAGAAAGGATATTTTGTGGTATCTAATATTATTTCGCTGTTGTTAACATCTTCAACTTCAACAAAATTTAGCGATTGTCCTGTTTTTATTATTTCTTGTTCGGTATCCCAATCTTTTTTAGCTTCATTGTAATCAGTAATTAATTCAAAATCAGTTTTACCAATTAAGTTTTCGCGTGTTTCATTATGAACTTCAAGAACTTTTTTATTTACAATCAACATTTTACCTTGATTGTCTTTCAAAAATATTTTAACAGGAATATAATCTAATATTTTTGATAAAGCTGTTTGATATTTTTCAACTTTTTCTATCATTTTTTGATTATTCTCTTGTTCTTCTTTACGTAATCTTGTTACTTCTTCTTGTGTAGCTTGCAGTTCTTCAAGGTTTTGTCGCATCTCTTCTTCTTGAGCGGCTAATTCTTCAGATTGCAATTTTGATTGCTCAAGCAGTTTATTTGTTTGTTCGTTTATTTTAGCATTGGCAATAGTAGAAGCAATAGTTTCACCTATTTTTTCGACAAATTTTATTTTATAATCTTCAAAATTATCAAAAGAAACAAGTTCAATTATTGCATATACTTTATCGTCAAGAATAGCAGGTACAATTAATATTGAACGAGGATTTGATTCTCCGAGTCCTGAAGTAACATGAACATAATTTTCGGGAACTTTTTCCATGTAAATGGTAAGTTTTTCGTAAGCACATCTTCCAATTAATCCTTCGCCAATTTTAAATTTGGCATCCATAGTTTTTTGTCTATTGTATGCTATTGAACCTGTTAGTTCGTAATAAGACTCCTCAACATCTCCGTCTTCATTTTCGTGAATAATAAAAATACCTCCTTGGATAGCTCCGGTATAATCAACAATATTTTTAATAATATTTACAGAGAGTTCTTTAATATCTTGGTTGTTTTGTCTGAGTATTTCGCTAAACTTAGCAAGTCCTTGTGTTGCCCAATTTTGTTTTTCTTCTTCTTTCTTACGTTTTTCTTCTTCTTCTTTTGCTTTTATTAAACTTTCTCTCATTTCAAGCAAAGCACTACCCAACATATCATTTTCTCCCAGTTTGTTATATTCGGCTTGTAAGTTTCCTTCACCTATTGTTTTTGCAAATTCTGTGGTTTTACTTAATCCTTCTATCAACAGATTTGCCGATTTTGCCATCTCTTCAAATTCATCTCCTGTATTCATGCTAATTTTGTCGGACCTTCTTATATTTCCTGTTGCCAATTGTTTTAAGATTTCAGTAATTCTAATTATTGGTTTCGATATATTTTTACCTATAAAGTATATAAGTAATGTCATTAATATTATGCCTATTAAACCAACAAATATTGATATAAGAAAGTTATGAGATGCTATCTGCATCATACTTTTAACAGGGACTGAAATAGCAATAGACCAAGGTGTTGTTGTTCTTTTTACAATAATAGGGGCGTATGAGAAATAAACATCTTCACCGTTTTTATTTTTTGTTAAATAGCTAAATGTTTCTCCGGATTTAATTTTCTTTGTTAAAGAAAATCTTTTACTTTCCTCAGGATAAACTTTATCTATTTTTTTATTTAAAAATTTAGAATCCGGATGTCCGGCAATATGTCCTTCGTTAGATACAATAAATGCATAACTACCTTCGTAAGGGTGTATTTCGTCTAATATTTTTTGTATCTGTTCAAGGGTAATATCTATTCCGATAACAGCTTTAAATTCGTTGTCTTTTATAATAGGAGCATCAAAAGTAATCATCATCATAGCTTCTTTTTTGCCTTCTACCAATAAATCAAAATATGGTTCAGATACAAAAGGAGATAGTTTACTTTTTGTTATTTTATAAAGTTCAGAATCTCCGTTTAAACTACGTAATTCAGTATAATTTTTTACAACTCCTTCTTCTCGCCAAAACGAGTTTGTTATTCTGCCGTAATCTTTTGTATATGTACTGTCAATGGCTTTCAGTTCCCATGCATCCCATAATCCGTAAATTTGAGGATTATTTACAAAAACATTCATATACATTTTTCTCACCAATTGCTGCCATTCTTCTTTATCATATTGGTCATAAATTTGAAAAGCATCCGATAAGGTTATTGCTATCGACATATCAGAATTAAACTTATCTTGAATATTCGAAGCAGATTTTAATGTATATATATCTGTTGCTCTAATAGCATCGTTATAAGCTGTTTTTTTTGCGTTAACAGATATAAAGCCTACTGCTAATACATATATGATGAGCGAAGCTGAAATTATATATATCTGTATCTTTTGTTGGATTTTTAACTTAAGTTTCATAGTAACAAGTAAATACAAATTTCAATTACCCCTGCAATTAAGGAACGTTAAGTTAATATTATTTTTTTTATTTACAAATGATTATCTTTCATATATATCATATTACTGTTACTCTTTATGTTTTATTAAAAATCTCAAATTATTTACCGTTTTAATTTGTTAAATTTTTTTGATAAATAATTTGAGATTAACTATAAAAAACAGTTTATCCCGACTTATGCAGTAGGAGTTGTGAAATAACGAACTTACGGCATTTAGTAAGGGTTAACCCCGATTTAGAAATACATCATTTTGGTTATTGTCCAAAATAGATGTAGTTCTTTATCGCTATACAATAGAAAACTATTTTTGTTTTCTATTGCATAGTTTGGGTTTATTATAAGAGTAAAGTCTATAACAATCCATTTGTTGTAAATTGTCATTATAAGAACAAAATCCGTAATAACTTGTATAGCTAAGAAATTTTTTATTCTTGTTCGAAATATATTATTTCTTAGATAGTTTTATTCCTTTTTTGAAGTTGGAGGTGGTAAGAGATGTAAGAAATGTCCCATTTTATCACGTTTTGTGCTCATATAAAAATGATTGTGCTCGTTAACGGGAACTTCAAGATTTACATTTTCAACTATCTCAATACCAAAACCTTCGAGTCCGATACGTTTTACAGGGTTATTGGTTAAAAGTCTCATTTTTTTCACACCTAATTCTTTAAGAATTTGTGCTCCTACGCCATAATCACGTTCATCTTCTCTAAAGCCTAATGCAAGATTTGCTTCTACGGTATCCATTCCTTGTTCTTGCAATTTATATGCTTTTATTTTATTAAAAAGTCCTATTCCTCGTCCTTCTTGGTTCATGTAAACAAGAACTCCTTTTCCTTCTTTGTCAATCATTTGCATTGCTTTATGTAATTGAGGTCCGCAATCGCAACGCAATGAGCCGAAAATATCGCCGGTTACGCATGATGAATGAACTCTTGTTAATATCGGTTCATCGGGTTCCCAGTTTCCTTTTATTAAAGCTACATGTTCTAAGTTTGATGTTTTATCAATAAAAGGGATAAGTTCAAATTCTCCGTATTCTGTCGGTAAATGCACTTTTTCACCTTTTATAATTAAGCTCTCTTTTTTTAGACGAAACGATATTAAATCTTCAATAGATATTATTTTCAGATCAAATTTTTCAGCTATTTGTGCCAGTTGCGGTAAACGAGCCATAGAGCCGTCTTCGTTCATTATTTCAACAAGAACTCCTGCCGGTTCAAGTCCTGCCATACGGGCAAGGTCAACAACAGCTTCGGTATGTCCCGAACGTTGGATTACTCCGTCTTTTTTTGCTTTCAACGGGAAAATATGTCCCGGGCGACCTAAATCTTCGGGTTTTGTATTTTTATCAACAAGAGCTTTTATTGTTTTTGCTCTATCGTGTGCCGATATTCCGGTAGTGCAGCCTTGTCCTATTAAATCTACCGATACGGTAAACGGCGTAGAATGTAACGATGTGTTTTTTCCTACCATCAACTCTAAATTGAGTTCATTACAGCGTTCTTCGGTTAACGGAGCACAAATTAAACCTCTGCCGTGAGTTGCCATAAAGTTTATCATTTCGGGAGTAACTAATTCGGCAGCAGCTACAAAATCTCCTTCGTTTTCACGATGTTCATCGTCAACAACAATTATTAATTTGCCTTGACGAATATCTTCAATTGCTTCTTCAATTGAGTTTAACTTGATATTAATATCTTTATTATTAGTCATTACTGTTTATTTTCGGCAAAAGTAGTTATTTTTTTTTCAGAAATATATGATTTTTAAATTTGTTTATCGATGTATGTATTAATAACATTTTTTGTAAAGAAATAAAAATCGGCAGTTTAAAAAATATGTAATAAATACTATATTTTTTGTCTTTTGGCACGTTCCCATTTTACCGATTGTGTTCCTTTAACATATCGAAAGAATCCTAACCACATAGCCAAATTAGCTAAGAAAAAATAATAAGGAACAAAAATAATTCCCGGCTTTATTTGTTTATCTTTTAACAGCCAACCAACAATTACAAGTAGATAAAACAATGCTTGTGCAATTAAAATATAAAGGTAAAAAACATTGAAAAATGCCAAGTAAATATTTAACGGAATAATTAACAATAATATAACAGGAGTAACAATCCACCTCATTATTTTATGCGAAATATATTGGAAACTCAAAAATTTGAATTTAAATATATTTAATAACGGTTTAAGTCTTACTGTAGCTTGAATACTTCCTGCCGCTATTCGTATTTTTCGTTTCATCTCTTCGGCTATGTTTGCCGATGCTTTTTCTACGGCATAAGCTTTTGGTGTATAATCAATTTTGTAGCCTTGCATCGCTATTGTAAGCGAAATAATAAAATCGTCTAATATTGTGTCATCGGGCACATTGAAAAACAGATTTTTACGTATTGCAAAAAGTTCTCCGGCAGCACCTACTGATGAGCCTGCTTGTGCATCCATTTGTTTTATCCACGATTCGTATTTCCAGTAAAATCCTTCTCCCGCCGCTGCTGCTGTATCTTTATCGGATAGTTCTATTCTTTTTTCTCCTGCAATACATCCTGTTTTTTCATCTTCAAAAAGTTTTACCATCTCTATGGCTGTTTCTTTGCTCAACAATGTATTTGCATCAGAGAATATAACTATGTCGGTATCAACAAATTGCATTCCTCTGTTCATTGCATTTATTTTACCGTTGCGTTCAGGAGAGTAATAAACTTTTATATTTTCATATTTTTTTAATAATGTATTTGTATTATCGGTGGAGCCATCGGTTACCCAAACAAATTGTAACTTATCTTTCGGATACTCAATGTTAAACGAATTTTCAACTTTTATATCAACATAATCTTCTTCGTTGAATGCTGTAACAAAGAGTGTAACAGTTGGGTGATAGTTGCCCGTAGAATTATTTTTATGTTTTGATTTTATTTTTGTAATAACAAACAATAAAACAGGATATCCTATATATGAATAAAAAATAAGAAATATTAGCAGCCAGAATATTATTTCGATATAATTCATTAATTATCAAGTTGTTTCAGATAAAAATCTTGCAATTTATTTATAATAATTTTATTATTAAAATATTGTTTTACAAATATAAAAGCATTTTTACCACAATCGGCAGAAAGAGAGTTGTTTTGCAAGATGTTTTTTAATGTTGTTTTAAAATCATAGGCTGTATCTTGTATAAAAATATCTTTCCCGTTTTTTGCATCAATACCTTCTGCCCCAACCGATGTTGTTAATATGCATTTACCGCGAGCCATTCCTTCTATTATTTTTATTCGCATTCCGCTGCCTGACAGTAAAGGAACAATCATAATATTATGATTATCAATAAACTCTTTGGCATTGTCAACTTCACCGATATATTTTAAAGGATATTTATTAAGCTCGTTTTCAAAACTTTTGGAAGCATTTCTACCTGCAACTACAAAATCCCAATTGCTAAATTCTTTTTTTATATCTGACCAAACGTTTTTTAAAAACCATATAAGTCCTTCTTGATTGGGTGTCCAATCTAATGCTCCGATATAAAAAACTGTATTTTTATATTTTATTTTCGATTGTTTAAAGTCGTTATTGTCTAATCCTGTCGGACAAACCATAAGTGGTAAATCAGTAGTTTTTGATGTTAATATCTTTGCATCTCTGCCGGTTATCGGAACAAGGATATCAACTTTTTTAATTGTATCAAATTCAAGATGTTCAACTCTGTGAGCAATTATCGACAGATATTTTTTTTTAAATGCAGAAGGTTCATTTTTAATTAATCTTTGCCATATTTCATGCTCAATATTATGTGCTCGTAATGATATTTTTGCTTTACTGTATTTTTTTATTGTATTGATATACGAATAAAGATAAAGTCCTTCGAATTGAATAATATCAAATTCTTGTGTTGACAGTATTTTTATTAATTTATTATCAAACTCTTTTGATTCAAATCTCACTGCATTATATGGTTTTTTCGAGAAAATAAGATTCAACAGTAATTTTGAAGGTTTAATTTTTGTGTCAACAAAAGTTTGATGCCAATCTACTTTGTTTTTAATATCGTCGGGTAACTTATTTATGCTAAATGAATGTTTATAAGTTTGCATTGCCAAAACAGTAACTTTATTGTCTGCTTCGGCAAAACCTTTTATCATTTTAAGCGTTGCAATTGCTCCTCCGTCGTTTGGCGGATAAGGCATTTTATGGCATAAAAACAGTATTTTCACAATAACGAATTAATAAGCTGTATATAAATTTATGTATTATTTTTTTTATGTTCAGAGGTTCTTTTTTCTTTAATTTTTTTCTTTGCTTTTTTTCCTACTTCAAAAAGTTTCTTAATAGGTTTTAGATAAGTGTCAATGTTAAGAATTACGGAATCGGTAGCTGCTTTATAGGTTAAAAATATACCGAGAGGAAAAAGTATCATTGCTGATAACCACATACCGAACCAAACCGAAAGGTTACCTACTTTTGCAGCTTTTTCGCCGCTAATTGTTATTACATAATAAATAACAAAAAATAAAACGGAAATTACAACCGGCATACCAAGCCCGCCTTTACGAATAATTGCTCCCAGCGGTGCTCCGATAAAAAACAACAATAAACATGCAAAAGCTAAAGTGAACTTTCTATGCCATTCTATTTCATGACGTCGTATCCATTTTTGCTTACCTGAAAATTCACCGGCAATAGATGACACATACGATTGTGAGTTACGAATATAACTTTTTGCATTTTCAAAAACCATATGTTTTTCTCTTAAAGACAAATTGTTAAATAAACTATCTATATTAAGATGTTCAAGTTTATTATTATCTTTTTCAAACCAATTACTGTCCGATTGGCTATAATTAAGTTTTTTAAAAAGATTTCTTGTTTCAAGATTTGTGATAAATACACTTTTACGTTTATCATAATTTTTGTTCAGTGAATCAATTGCCGTTTCAAGCTGTGATAAATTCAACATTTGATAATTATGTTTAAACAAATTTTCATCTGTTCGTTTAAATCCCAATCCCGACATATCTATTAAGATTCTTTGTCTGGTAAATGTTGTTAGTTGATGCGGATATTTTTTTTTGTTGCGACTTTTATTTTTTTCAAGTATTTCATCGTAGCTGGTACCGTGATACATGGTAAGTATTATATACTTATTGTCGCTTGTGAGCTTCATTGTTGCAGAATCGGCAATGGTAACTTTTCTGTTACCGTTTTTTTCGGTATGATTATAAATCATTAGATTATACAACATTGATGTGTTTTTATTTTTTGATGCTACTTTTATAACATATCCTTCCAATGCATCGGAAAAAACACCTTCTTTTATTGATATTTCGGGTTTTTGTTTTCTTACATCATATAGCAATGTGCCCATTTTCAGATTTGTATATGGCATTACATGGTTTGAAAACAGAAATGCTCCGTAACTTACAATAATAGAAAACATTATAAGAGGGAGCATGATTCTAAAAAGATTTATACCGGCTGATTTTATAGCCATTAGTTCATTATTTTCGGCTAAATTACCGAATGTCATAATAGAACTTAACAAAACAGCCAATGGTAATGCCATAGGAACAAGTGTTGCCGAAGCATACAACATAAGTTCGGCTATTACGCTAAAATCTAATCCTTTACCTACTAACTCGTCAATATATTTCCACAAAAACTGCATCAATAATAAGAACTGAGCAATAAAAAATGTTAGCACAAAGGGACCTATGTATGATTTTAATATGAATTTATGCAGTTTTTTCACAAAATTTATCTATAAAGTTTAACAATACAAATTAACAACCTTTTATTGAAAACGAGTAAAACTATTTAAATTTTATTATCTTAAAGAATGTATAAAGAAAATCTTTACGGATAATTAAAACAAAAAATCCTCAAAAGTTGAGGATTTATATCATTTTTTTAAGACATTTTATTTTTAAAGACCGATAACATGTTTAAGCTCTTGAACTTGTGTTTCCCATAGTTCTTTTGCATCTTCAATTTCATCAGGTTCGGCAAAATCGGTAATTATTAATGCAATATCTCCGGTAAGTTCATCTACATTTATTTTAAATTCAAAATACGATTTTTCATCATCATCGTCTAACCAATGAAATCTTACGTATTTCATATCTTTTTTATTTATCATTTCTGCTTTTTGTTCTGTTCCGCTCCAATCAAATGTAAATATTTTCCCTTGAACACTGACATTATCGGCAAACCATTCATTTAATCCTCCGGCTGTGCTCAAACGGTTAAATAAAATTTTATGTGATGATTTTATTGTATGTTCAACTTGAAATTTTTCTTTCGCCATTTCAATGTGTTTTTGCGTTTATTGCAATATATAAAAAAGATTTTATTAACACAAAATTATTCCTGTTGCAAAAAAAACAGCCACCCACAATATTTGTGAAATGGCTGTTTAATTTAATTTTTTAATATAATATTAATATCGGTAATGGTCAGGTTTATAAGGTCCATCAACCGGTATTCCTAAATAATCAGCTTGGTCTTTTGATAATTTTGTAAGTTTTACACCTAATTTATCAAGATGTAAACGAGCAACTTTTTCATCTAAATGTTTAGGTAAAGTATAAACTTTGTTTTCGTATTTATCCTGATTATTATGTAATTCTATCTGTGCCAATGTTTGATTGGTAAATGAAGCCGACATCACAAAACTGGGATGTCCGGTAGCACAACCAAGATTAAGCAATCTTCCTTCGGCAAGAATCAGTACACTGTGTCCATCAGCAAAAGTCCATTTATCGTATTGTGGTTTTATGTTTGTTCTTACAATTCCGGGTGTTTTTGCAAGTTCAGCCATTTGAATTTCATTATCAAAATGCCCAATATTACCAACAATAGCCATATCTTTCATTTTACTCATATGTTCGGCTGTAATAATATCTTTGTTTCCGGTAGTTGTAATAAATATATCGGCATAATCCAATACATCTTCAACGGTTTTAACTTCGTAACCTTCCATTGCGGCTTGTAATGCACAAATAGGGTCAATTTCGGTAACAATTACACGAGCACCTTGTCCGCGTAACGACTGAGCACTTCCTTTACCCACATCACCGTAACCGCAAACAACAGCTACTTTACCCGAAAGCATTACATCGGTAGCACGCATAATACCGTCGGTTAATGAGTGACGACATCCGTAAAGGTTATCAAATTTCGATTTAGTAACTGAATCGTTTACATTTATTGCGGGAAACGGCAAACGTCCTGCTTCTGCCATTTGATATAAACGGTGAACTCCGGTAGTTGTTTCTTCAGAAACACCATTAATACGGTTTTTAATTTTAGTCCAATGCTGAGGGTCTTCTTTTAACATATTTCTGCAAAGCTCCAAAAATACGCCTTCTTCTTCGGAATGAACATTAGGGTCAAATTCGGGAACTTTCCCCGCTGCTTCAAATTCCGAACCTTTAACAACCAACATGGTAGCATCACCGCCGTCATCAAGAATCAGATTAGGACCTGTTCCATCGGGCCATTGTAAAGCCTGACTTGTGCACCACCAATACTCTTCAAGAGTTTCGCCCTTCCAAGCAAATACGGGTGTGCCGGCAGGATTGTCAATAGTTCCGTTTTTTCCTACTACTACAGCTGCTGCCGCGTGATCTTGTGTTGAAAATATATTACACGATACCCAACGAACATCAGCTCCGAGTTCTACCAGTGTTTCAATTAATATTGCGGTTTGAACGGTCATATGCAACGACCCCATTATTTTTGCACCAGCCAAAGGTTTTTTACCTTTATACTCTTCACGTAAAGCCATTAAACCGGGCATCTCTTTTTCAGCCAAATCAAGCTCTTTTCTTCCCCATTCCGCCAATTTTATATCGGCTATTTTAAATGGGATTGTCTCTTTTAATACTTCTGACATTATTTATTAATTTTTATTTGTTTCTTCATTTATTAAACGTAAAGCTTCCAATAAAGTTTTATCAATATTTTTTATTACGGGATAATATCCTGCATCATCAAATATATTGCGGGCTATCAAAGCTTTAATCTGTATTTCAATGGTATTGCTCGATATTTTTATCTCTTTATTGTTGTGTTTTACACCTTTATTTTCGGCAAAAATAACAAATTTATTTAATAAATCTTGTTTATCAAGATATGCAACAAGTTCATCAACAGTCTTAAATTGTGATAGTATTTTTCTGTTTTTGTCAGTATATTCAAAACTGAACTGATATTCAAGACCTTTTCGTCTTACTGTTGTAAAATAATCGGTAACACCTGAAGTGTCGGCAGGAATAAATACATCGGGCATAATTCCGCCGCCACCATAAACAACTCTTCCGCCAACGGTATAATATTTCAATGAATCGGCAAAGTGAATACTGTCTTTATCAAGCAGTTCACCGTCAACATAGCGATGATAAATATCTTCGAAATATTTTTCTTCTCCATCTTTATAAGAACGCTGAATACATCGTCCCGAAGGCGTGTAATAACGAGCAATGGTAAGTCTCATAGCCGAACCATCGTCGAAAGCTACCGGCTCTTGCACAAGCCCTTTCCCGAATGAGCGTCTGCCCAATATTGTTCCTCTGTCGTTGTCTTGAATTGCTCCTGATACAATTTCGGCTGCTGATGCCGACCATTCGTCAATTAAAATTGACATTTTTAAATCGCCGCACGATATTCTGTTTGTTGCATAATAGCTTGTTCGCGAACGTGCTCTTCCTTGTGTATAAACTATCAATTGTCCTTTTTCAAGAAATTCGTCGGCAATATTTATTGCAGAATTTAAAAATCCTCCGCTGTTACCTCGTAAATCAATAATTATTTTTTTCATTCCTTGTGTTTTTAATTTGGCAACAGCCCCAAGAAACTCTGTATATGTTGTTTTTGCAAATTTTGATATTTTTATGTAACCGGTTGAATTATCCAACATATACGAAACATCAACACTGTAAAGCGGAATAGCATCTCTTATAATTACAAAAGGAATTAGTTCTTTTTCGCCGTGACGATAAATTCCTACTTTTACTTTTGTCCCTTTTTTACCTCTGAGCAATTTCATAACTTGCTCATTTTTAATTCCTACTCCGGCAATCAGCGAATCGTTTACCGTAACAATTCTGTCGCCGTCTTTAATGCCTGTTTTTTCGGAAGGTCCGCCGGGAATAGTTTTAATTACTGTTACAGTATCGTTTTGGATACTGAATTGAACACCAATACCGTCGAAGTTTCCTTCCAATGGTTCGTTCATTGCTTGCAGCTCTTTGGCAGGAATATAAATAGAGTGCGGGTCAAGATTTTTAAGTATTACCGGTATTGTCGTTTCTACAATTTCTGAAACATCAACGGTATCAACATACTCTTTGTCGATATAATTTAATACCTGATCTATTTTGCTTGATTTACTGTGCTTTGTTTGAATATTAAAAGCAACATTACTTAAATCAATATTTTGTTGAATAAACATACCAAGAACTATTGCTATTGCAATGGTTACAGGCATAATTATTCTGTAAATTTTATTGTTTTGCATATTATTCTTTTATTTGTTTTACCTCAATACCTGCTCGTTTTAACAGCTCAATACCGTCTTGTAAACGGTAGTTATCCGAAAAAACTACTCTCTTGATGCCCGCTTGAATTATCAGTTTTGAACATTCAAGACATGGTGACGATGTTACATACAGAGTAGCTCCACGGCTACTATTGCTTGATTGAGCTACTTTTGTAATGGCATTTGCTTCGGCGTGTAAAACATACGGTTTTGTTTTATCGTTTTCGTCTTCGCAAATATTTTCGAATCCGGCAGGAGTTCCGTTATATCCGTCGGAAATAATCATACGGTCTTTTACAATTAAAGCCCCTACTTTGCGTCGCTTACAGTATGAATTTTCAGCCCAAATTTGTGCCATTTTCAAATAGCGAATATCAAAGTTATGATTTTTTTTTGTTTTGTTTTCAGAAGAGTTTTCAGACATAGGCATTTATATTAAAAAAGCCCTCAAATTTTGAGGGCTTAGTACCCAGGGCCGGGCTCGAACCGGCACGGGTTTAACCCCACTGGTGTTTGAGACCAGCGCGTCTACCAATTCCGCCACCTGGGCTTTTTTATTTTTGGTGTGCAAATATATGTTTTTTGTTTTATTTAGCAAAATATTTATACTTTAATTCAGTAACTTTCAAAATTAAATACTTAATAGATATCTTTAAATCAATAACTCATACCGTGACTCTGAAAATACGGGACAAGTTTTGCAAATTTAATGTTATAATAGAATTCTTTTTATTCGTCAACTTCTTCAAAATCAATATATTCTCCTTTGTCTTTAAATTTACTCTGCTCTTGTTTTGTTTGATTTACGGTTACTTCTCCTTCTTTTTTGTGATTAAAATTTTCGGGGTTTTGCATTTTTGAAACTTTTTTTATCCAACGAGCAAAAAAGAATTTTGCTATATATCCGAAAATATAGATTATCAAAAATAGTATTAATAAAAACTTTAACATAATGACTATTAGTGTTTTAAATATTAATCAGTTTTTTATAATTATAAAAATTGCTATTATTATATAAATGATTCCTAAAAAAAATTCATATCGATGATTATTTAATTTTTTGGTTGTAAAACCTGTAAAATATCCCCATAAGATTCCTGTAAACAATAGAGCAATTGCGTAATAAACATAAAGTGTTTTTATATTTAAAAGCCCAAATCCCAAACCTGCAAAAAATGAGTTTATGCCTGTTAATATCGCTAAAATAAACAAGCCTCTGTTTTGTAACGGATTTATTATTTGCTTTATTTTATGCAATCTGAATCCATCGTAAAATAATTTTACGCCAAGTATAAAAAATACTGTTGCGGCATACCATTGTGTGTATTCAGCGGTATATTTTATGCCGAATTTTCCGAAAGTAACGCCTGCATATATAAAAACAAACGGAATAAGTGCTGCCGAAAGAAGTTTTATTAAATCAGCCGTTGAAAGTTTTTTTTGTAAAAACCCGGTTACTTTTCCGATATATGCCAGCTCAATGGATACCAATAAAACAGAAAAAAAGAAAATGGTTATTAACATATTAATTTAACTTATAGTTGTATAAATAATACTCGTCGCCACCCACAACCAAGTTGAAATGCGAATCGGTTTTCTTTAAAAATCCTATACTGAAACGTGTTTTCCCCACAAGCGGAAAACCGTGAAGAATCTTGCCTTTTGTATCAAACAGGTATATTTTACGGGCTTCGGCTTCGGTAACTCCGATATAATTTTTTGTTGAAGAAAATTTATAAAATGCCGGACCGTGTTTTATTTCGGTTGAAAATTTATGTGTGTAAATTTTTTTGCCTGTAATGCTGTAAACATACATCTCCCGGCCATCAATAAAAATAAAATCTTTTATGCGGTCACCGGTTACATCTTCAACATTAAAATAGTGATTCGGTGAAAACTCTCTTATCTTTTTCTCTTCAACTTTCCCGTCGAAATATACGTAATAAACAGTTCCGTCGGTACTTGTTCGCACCAAACGTGCTTTACGCGAACTGCTGCCATGCTGATATTTATATGTATTGTTTGCCGACGGAGCAAACTGTTTTTTCATTTTTACGCGTTCAACTCCTTTTCGGTTAAGAATATAAGTTCTTGATTTATCGGTAATTATAATATAATCTTTGCCTGCATTTCTAACATATTGAACAGGAGTTATTATTTTATTATCGGTCCCTTTAAACTTAAATCCCGTTACAATATTTCCTTCAATGTTAAATACTTGTACCTTGTTGTTTATCAAAGGCACAAACAGGCGATAGCGTTTGTTTTTTTCGTAATCGAAAACCGACATCGGGGCAACTGCTTTATTTGTCAGCGTTATGGGATATCGTTCAACATAGTTTCCGTTTCTGTCGAGCAAATAAAGTTTCGATTTGGTATTAAACAAGTATTGAAATTTACCGTTTTTATAATAATCAACCTGAAAAACTTCGCCCATAATAGGTTCTTCTATCTGTTTTTTCCACAATATTCTGCCTGTATTGTTTATCAGATAAACATTGTTTTTCATATCCTGAACAAAAATCTCTTTGTCTTTTGTATAATGATTAATAACAAGTTGCGGTTTAAATGCAATAATAGTATCAAGCCTTGTTTCCCATTCGGTAGCGGCTTTTATAACATTTGTCGGTTGATATCTAAACAAAAAATTATTGAAATACAATTCGTTGTCAGCAGAGAATTGCCAGCCTACTGCATAAAATTCTTTAAATAAATCTTTATTGTTTTTATAGTAAGAGTATGCTTTTTTGCTTAGTCTTTTTTCAAGAATTTTTCCGTTACCGGATAATGATACAAAGCCGAAAAAGTTTACTTTATTCGATAAATAATCGGCAAATGTTGTAAATCCGGCATCGTAAGCAAGAGTTCGTTGTAAAATATTATTATAAACTGTTCTTTTCAGCGAACTGTAAGTATCGCCGAAAATAATATAATCATCGAAAACAGTAACATAGGTTGCTTTGCTTGTTCTGAACCAAGGACCGAACAGTCGTGTGGGAAAATAATCAAGCGGCATTTTAAATACAGGGAAAACCGTTTCGTTATCAATTTTAATTGTTTTTTTTAACGATGAAAATGATGTGCCTGTATATCCGCAATAGTTTTTCAACCAGCCTGTTATTAACTCTAAGCCGTCGCGATATCCTTGTGTTTTTATATAAAAAAGTGTTGATTCGTCGGGTAACACAACTTGAACAAGTTCGTTTGCGAAAATCTTTTGCAATTGCAGTTCGGCAGTTTTTCCGAAAGCATCGCGAATTTTTTTCCGGTTAATATCGTATCTGTCGGCTTCGCCTGCCTCTTCCATATATTTTTGTAAGTTTTGCTTATACAGCAAATAGTCGTTGAAAGTAAATCCCCAAAATGACTCTGTTTCGGCTGGAATAAATTTTAAGTAAGTTGTGTTTTGTGGTTTTTGTCCTTTAAAAAGATTCAAAAAACGGTGGGCATCGGTATCAGTAAAGGCAAAACCATTTAACAGAACGGTGGTTTTCTTTAAATTTAAATCAAGCTCTATCCAGTCGCCAACCTGATGAATAAAGTGTTGTTTGAAAAATATTTCGGGAAGTATTTTTGTCAGCCACGACTGAAAATACTCAAACTGCAAATAAATATTTGCTTGCGAATGTTGACCCGAAGTTTGCATTAATCGCTTTAAATTTTTGTTTTTAAGCAAATTAACATCACTTTCCGATTGTCGCACCGCATCTTGAAGAAGAATTTCGGATTTGCTTGCCATCAGCAATCCGCTATGATAGCAATAGAATACATTTTTATTTTCGTTTGATGCGTGGTATATTTTTACTTGTTCGTATCGTTTGGTGTTTATAGTAAATTTATTTTGCGAAAGCGTTTCAATGGTTTTAAGCAATTGATTAGCTTCAAATCTGCCTGCTACGGGAATAATATACAACGATGAGAACTCTTTTTTTCCTGTTTCGTGAACAGAAACGGTTAAAGAGTGGTTGTTAAAAAATTGTTTTAATTTATCGTTGTGTTTAATAATTGAATCTACGGAAGTGAGTGTTTTTGTAAGTTTATCAAGTTCTTTCAGGCGGCTTAGGTTTTCGTAAAATGTATTTTTGTTTGCCAAATGCGAAAAAAACTTAACGGGATTTTTTATTTCAATAATCATTGCCGAATTAACGGGAACAGCATTTACAGGATTAACTCCCGTAACTGCTTGTTTTTTCAGATAGAAATAAAATCCGATAAGTGATGCCACAAAAATTATTACTATTGTTATAAAACCAAACCTTTTGCCCATAATTACTTATTTTATTCTTTCCAAATCTATAAAAGAATATTCAACTCCTGCCTGTTCATCGTCAAAAATATCAACTCTTTTTATCTCTTTCCATTCGTTTTTGTCAATATCGGGAAAAAAAGTATCCGCTTCAAATTTTTTGTGTATCAATGTTAAGTAAATTTTATCGACAACAGGCAAAAATTGTTTATAAATTAACGCACCGCCGATTATAAAATTTTCTTTGTCAGGGTCACATTTTTCAATTGCTTCGGTAATTGAATTTACAACAACCGCACCGTCGTAAGTAATATCTTTATTGCTTGTGATAACAATATTTGTGCGGTTGGGCAACGGGCGTTTAGGCAACGACAGCCAAGTATTTTTACCCATTACCACAGTATGACCTTTGGTAATTTCTTTAAAATGCTTTAAATCGGCGGAAATATAAGTAAGTAAATTGTTTTTAAATCCTATACCTCCGTCTTCTGCTATTGCTACTACTATTGATAGTTTTTTAGTCATAATTTATTTTTTAATTCATCTTCAACAGGTGTCCAATCAATTATTTTAATTCGTTTTTTCACTTTATCTATGGTTTTTATTATCTCCCTTTCATCAGGTAATTGTCCATAAACTAATTTACTAAATGTTCCAAAATATACCTTTGATATTTGTGTCCAAACATTTTGTGTATCTGAAAATATTATTGCTTTTGAAGGATGTATTACAAGCCATTCATTATTATTTCTAAAACTATGAATATCATCTTTTGCTACTTTTATAAGTAATTTTTCAAAATCATCAGATTCAAAAAAATTAAAAAGTTCTTTATCAGTCAATATTTGCCTAATATCATATAAATGTCTGATTTTTAAACTTAAATTTTGTATTGGATTGTCTGTATGAGAAAATCGGACTAAACTCATTATTTTTTCACATAATGTTCGTTTGATTTCTAATGTTAAAACTTCAAATGGCAACAAATTATATTTTTCTGCTAATTCAATTTGTCCTTTACTTACCATCATCTCGTAGATGAATGAATTAACATTTTGTTTTAGATATGGTTCATGACTACCTAACCATGTTGTTTCAAGAATTATACAATCTCTTACTTGTCCAAAATCATCTTTAAATATGTGTGAATATGAATGTGCGGTTTTACGGTTCATCCCCATTTTTTGTGTAATATTTTCAAGATGAAATTCAGGTAACTCTTGTGATACCAATTTACCTATTTTCTTCAATCTGGTTTTCAATTGATTACCTGTATCATTTTTTCTTCGTAATAAAACCAAATCAATATCTTCCGAAAAACGTTCTATCTTTCCATAGCATTTTGATAAAGCTGTTCCACCTTTAAACACTACACTATCTTTCATCTCACTATGAAAAATAATAGATAAAGCAAGTGTTACCCAATAATCTTTCTCCACATATATCTCACGCAATCCTTTATATTGAGCTGTTGCTCTGATAGCTTGTTCAAATATTTTTATGTCGGTATGTAAATTCATTTAATATTCCAGTTTATTTTTGTTGATAAGATTTCTTTTGGTATTTCAAGCTTATAGGAGGTAATTGGATTAAGACTTGATTTTATTTCTTCCGTAAAATTTTTCTTGCCAATTTCATCTATTAATGCTCCTGTCAATGCTCGTGTATTTGCCGGATATTGCATTAAAAGTTTAATAAGCATTTTTAATTGTTTATTTGATAATTCTAACAAAAGTGTTTTAAATCTATTTATTATGAAATCTACATCAGATGCCGGAATTTTTTTAAAGTATTTTATGGCATCTATTAATTGTAAAAAAGGAATATTTTTTTTGTTAATCGTGTTTTTTTGTAATATAAATGATATTTTATACTTCCCGCGAATTAAAGATGGGCGTATATTATTTCTGCCTATTTGAATAGTATTACTAATTTGAGTTGTAAGTCCTAATTTATTATAAATACTTAAACCTGTTAAATATCCAATAACTTTATTATCTTTTTCCAATAAATCTTTTGCTACTTGATATTCACTTGGTTCTAATTCTCCAAAAGGGGTTTTTTCAGGTTTATAAAATCTTCCTTTTGATATTTTTTTTAACTTACCGGAAACAACCATTCTATTTAATGATTTTATTATTGCTTCTGCTTTGTCTGTATCATCTATTATTTCAGAATATGTAAAAACATATCCGGCCGGTATTTTATCAACCTTATCAGTTATTATTTTTGTTATATTTTTAATCTTTACTTTCAAGATGTCCAGTTTATTATTAAAATTACTGGACAAAAATATTAATTTTATTCAAATTATTTACTACTTTGATAATCTTTTTTGCATTACCCCAAGTTAAAAATATAGCCAAGGTCTTGCTATTTTTAAAGTTAGAATATATTAAATAAAGCAAAACCTTGACTTTTCAGATAATCTCTTATTTGCAGATACAATAATTCTATTTTAAAACACCAAGCTCTTTCCCTACTTTGGTAAAAGCGGCAATCGCCTTATCAAGATGTTCTTGTTCGTGAGCTGCCGACAGTTGCACTCTTATTCGTGCTTCGCCTTTTGGCACAACAGGAAAATAAAATCCGATAACATAAATACCTTCGTTTAACAACTTAGCGGCAAAATCTTGCGACAATTTTGCATCGTAAAGCATTACCGCACAAATTGCACTTTTTGTAGGTTTAATATCAAAACCTGCGGCAGTCATCTTCTCCATAAAATATTTTGTGTTATTATGAAGTTTATCCTGCAATTCGTTGGTTTCATTCATCATTTTAAGCATCTGCACTCCTGCGGCTGCTACCATTGGCGGCAGTGAGTTTGAGAACAGATATGGACGTGAACGCTGACGCAACATATCAATAATTTCTTTTTTACCGGTTGTAAATCCGCCAATGGCACCGCCAAATGCTTTACCAAGAGTTCCTGTAATAATTTCGGCTTTACCTCTCACATTAAAATATTCGGTAACACCACGACCTGTTTCGCCTACTACTCCTGCAGAATGCGATTCATCAATCATTACCATTGCATTATACTTGTCGGCAAGTTCTATAATTTTATCCATTGGTGCCACATTACCGTCCATTGAGAACACACCATCAGTAACAATTAAACGAAAACGCTGAGCCTGAGCAAGTTTAAGTTGTTCTTCCAAGTCGTCCATATCGGCATTCTGATATCTGTAACGAACAGCTTTACAAAGTCTTACTCCGTCAATTATTGATGCATGGTTCAAACTGTCGGAGATTATGGCATCTTCTTTTGTCAACAAAGGTTCAAATACTCCGCCATTTGCATCAAAAGCCGCTGCATACAAAATAGTATCTTCGGTTCCGAAAAATTCGGCTATTTTTTGTTCCAATTCTTTATGTATGTCAGTTGTTCCGCAAATAAATCTTACCGAAGACATACCGTAACCATGAGAGTCTAAGGCTTCTTTTGCTGCCTTAATCAGTTGATGATTATTTGATAATCCCAAATAGTTGTTGGCACAAAAGTTTAACACTTTTTGTCCTGTGTTTACTTCTATTTCAGCTCCTTGTGGCGAAACAATTATTCTCTCATTTTTATACAAACCTGCATCGGCAATATCGGCAAGTTCTTTTCTTAAATATTCTTGAAAATCTTTATACATAACTGAAAGTTTTACATTTAAACTTCAAAAATATATAAAATAAACATATTTCTTATATTTTATTTTTAAAGATATTATAAAAGTATTTTTTGTTTTTATGATTTAACTTTTACATGAAATTAATTATGTTGTATAAATTATTTATTTTTATTCTCTTTTTATTTAAATATGCTGTATATCAGCAATTTAGGTATTAAAAGAAGACTAATAAAAAACATAAAAAGTAAAATAATTAAATTAACTTTGTAAAAAATAAAAAGGATTTAAAATGTTTATTGAGTTTTTAGAAAAATTCAGATTAAATGAAAAACCTGAGACTCTTTTTCCAATGGAAAATGAGTCAAATAATACTACTGTAATCCAAAGTACAAAGATAAAAAACAAAAATATATCCGTTTATATTAATGAATTTTGGACAGCAAAGCAACGTCAAGCCAGCAATTTACATGAAATTTCGTACAGGGCTTGTTTCAAACCTCAATTACCAAAGTTTTTTATTTCAAATTTAACAAAAGAGAAAGATTATGTTTACGATCCTTTTTTGGGTAGAGGAACAACTATAATTGAAGCGGGATTATTAAACAGACAAGTAATAGGTAACGATATTAATCCTCTAAGTAAAATATTAAGTGAACCACGGTTTTTAATTCCTAATTTAAACAATCTTCAAAATTATTTAAATGATATTTCTTTTGGGAAAGGGCAGAAAGCGGATATTGATTTATCAATGTTTTATCATCCCGATACAGAAAGTGAAATTGTTTCTTTACGAAATTATATTTTACAAAAAGAAGAAAATAACAATTTGAATGATATGGATAAATGGATAAGAATGGTTGCAACTAATAGGTTAACCGGTCATTCAAAAGGTTTTTTTTCTGTATATACAATGCCTCCTAATCAGGCAGTATCGCCGAAAAGGCAAATTAAAATTAATGAAAAACGAGAACAAAAGCCGGAATATCGAAATGTAAAAGAACTAATATTACGAAAATCGAAAACACTATTAAAAAACATTACGACAATACAACAAAAAAGATTAAAGGATATTCATAAAACAGCAATGTTTTTAAATAATGATGCAAGAAAAACAAAAGATATTCCTGATAATTTTGTTCAATTAACGGTTACGTCACCGCCTTTTTTAGATGTGGTTCAATATGCCCAAGACAATTGGCTGCGGGGATGGTTTAATGGTATTGATATTGAAAATATCGAAAAAAAAATTACAATGTCAAAAACTATTGAACAGTGGACAAATGTTATGCAAAGTGTTTTTGATGAGCTTTATCGAATTACCAAACATAATGGGTATGTTGCTTTTGAAGTGGGAGAAGTGAAAAAAGGTAAAATTAAATTAGATGAATATGTTGTACCTTTGGGAATAAATTCAGGTTTTAAAGTTATAGGTATTATTATAAATGAACAAGAATTTACTAAAACCGCTAATATATGGGGTATAAAAAACAACAATAAAGGAACTAATTCAAACAGAATAGTTTTGTTTAAGAAAGAAAATTAAATTATGAACGGGAAAATTTCAAATGAATTAGAAGGTATAATCTCTCAGATGTTAAAACCTTTAAAAGGATTATCATTGGGAATTGTAATTGAAGGATTGTCCGGTTTTAAGGCTATACCATTTGATAGAACAAATGAACAAGATATAGAAGTTTTAAATAAATTAAAAGAAATAGCTGAGATTGTATTAAATACTGTAAATGAAAACGGAATTTTAAGACCTAGACCGAATGAAGTAGGAAATGATATTGAACCTTTTGTTAAAAATGCTTTAAATATAGTAAACTATTATGCTGATACTCCAAAAACAGCAAATGGTAAAAAAAAATCAACAGGATATCCGGATATAGAATTTAAAGATACATTTGGAAGGATAAATTATTTAGAATGTAAAACTTATAATATAGAAAACATCAATACAACACAACGTAGTTTTTATCTGTCTCCATCAGAAGATTTTAAAATAATAGAGGATGCTCATCATTTTGGTATTTCTTTTGAAATTTTTGTAAAAAAAGTATTAAAAATAAGCATTTATATAATGTTAAAAGTTGGAAAATTTTAGACTTATCAAAATTAAAGTTAGATATAAAATATGAATTTAATGCTGATAATAAAAGATTATATAATGATAGTTTAATTTTAGCTGAAAAAGAAAAACATAAATCAATAAACTAAATGAAAACATTAATAAAACAAAAAGCAGAAAAAGGTATTTGGATGGTTGACAAGCCAATACCTGAAATAGGACCCAACGATGTTTTAATAAAAATATCAAAAACCGCTATTTGCGGAACCGATTTGCATATTTACAAATGGGATGAATGGGCACAAAAAACTATTCCGATAGGAATGACAATAGGACACGAATATGTGGGGCACGTAGCCAAAGTAGGTAGCGAGGTTACCGATTTTAAAGAAGGCGATAGAGTTACAGGTGAAGGACACATAGCTTGCGGACGATGCCGTAATTGTCGTCGTGGACGACAGCATATCTGCGAAAATACCGTAGGAATTGGCGTAAACATTGACGGTGCTTTTGCCGAGTATGTAAAAGTTCCCACATCGAATGTGATGAAAATTAATGATTCTATACCTGATGAGATACTTGCAATAATGGATCCGTTCGGGAATGCTACTCATACGGCTTTATCGTTTCCGTTGATTGGCGAAGATGTGCTTATTACAGGTGCCGGACTTATAGGCAGTATGGCTGTTGCCGTTGCTAAATTTGCCGGAGCACGTTATGTTGTTGCTACCGAAACAAGTGAATATCGTGCCGAATTGGCAAAAAAAATGGGAGCAACGCGAGTTGTTAATCCTCTTAAAGAGAACTTACGCGATGTAATGAATGAACTTGGTATGATAGGTTTCGACATTGGCTTAGAATGTTCAGGTTCGCCTGCTGCATTTAATCAGCTTGTTGACCATATGTATAATTCGGGAAAAATATCATTGTTAGGTATTTTACCCTCAACAACTCAGGTTGATTGGGACAGAATAATCTTTAAAGGGCTTACTATGAAAGGTATTTACGGACGCGAGATGTTTGAAACTTGGTATCACATGGAGCAAATGCTTATGTCGGGGTTAGACTTGTCACCGATGATTACTCATCGTTTTTCTATTGACGATTTTCAAAAAGGATTTGATGTAATGGAAGAAGGAAATTGCGGTAAAGTAATTCTTAATTGGGATTAAAAATAAAGTAAAAAGTTTTATAACTTTTCATTTTCCTATAATATTTCTTCTTCAAAAACATACAACTACATTGACCGGTATATAATAATATCGATTGATTTTTTATCTTTTGTGTGTTTCATTGTTTTTGAAACAACATTCCATAAAATTTAGCAACATAGGTTGAAAAACATAAAAAACGTTTGCACATATAAAAAACAAAGGGGTGAATCAAAAAAATAAGTCTTTTTTTTGCAACTAACACTAAAAAATAAGGGTAGTTGATAAAAAATTACACAAAATAAATACATTTGTGTAAAAAATATAAAATTTGGAATTATGTCAACAATTCGATTTAAAGCATTAGAAGCACTAATGTCGCGTCAGGCACAATATGTAGAACAACCTGACAAAAAAACATCGGAATATTTTGCCGAAAATGTTTTTGACAAAAAAAAGATGCGTGAATTTCTTTCGCAAGAAGCCTACGAAACAGTAATTGATGCCATTGAAAACGGAACAAAAATTCCACGTAAAATAGCCGACCAGGTTTCATCGGGAATGAAAGCATGGGCTATATCAAAAGGCGTAACACATTATACACATTGGTTTCACCCGTTGACAGGTTCTACTGCCGAAAAACACGATGCATTTTTTGAACCTTCATCAAGTGATGGAGTTATTGAAAGTTTTGACGGAGCTAAATTGGTTCAGCAAGAGCCGGATGCATCAAGTTTCCCCAACGGCGGACTTCGTAATACCTTTGAAGCACGAGGATATACTGCTTGGGATCCTTCATCTCCTGCATTTATTTTTGACAAAACTCTTTGTATTCCCACAATATTTATTTCATATACAGGTGAAGCTCTCGACTATAAAACACCTTTGTTAAAATCATTGACAGTATTAAATGATGCAGCTGTTGATGTTTGCCAATATTTTGATAAAAATATTACAAAAGTAATTGCTACATTAGGTTGGGAACAAGAATATTTTCTTGTTGATACAGCTTTATATCTTGCTCGTCCCGATTTAACATTAACAGGAAGAACATTAATGGGACACGCATCGGCAAAAGACCAACAACTTGAAGACCACTATTTTGGAACTATCCCCAGCAGAGCAAGTGCTTTTATGCGAGATTTTGAATTTGAAGCATATAAATTGGGTATTCCTATTAAAACCCGCCACAACGAAGTAGCTCCAAACCAATTTGAATGTGCCCCTGTTTACGAAGAAGTAAACTTGGCTGTTGACCACAATATGCTACTTATGGATTTAATGAAAAAAGTGGCTCGCCGTCATAACTTTAAAGTTTTATTTCACGAAAAACCATTTAAAGGAGTTAACGGTTCGGGAAAACACAACAACTGGTCTTTGGCAACAAACACAGGCGTTAACTTATTAAGTCCGGGTAAAAATCCTAAATCGAATTTACAGTTTCTTACATTTATGGTAAACACCATTAAAGCTGTTTACGAACATGCCGACTTATTACGTGCAAGCATTGTTTCTGCCGGAAACGAACATCGCTTGGGAGCAGCCGAAGCTCCGCCATCAATTATTTCGGTATTTATCGGTAAATACTTAACTCAAGTTCTTGACGAAATTGAACAACGAGTTAGCGACAAGCCTATGACTCCCGATGAAAAAACAGACCTTAAACTTGATATAGGTCGTATTCCTGAAATTTTATTGGATAATACCGACCGTAACAGAACATCACCGTTTGCTTTTACAGGAAACAGATTTGAATTCAGAGCTGTAGGTTCAAATGCCAATAGTGCTGCACCAATGACATTTTTATCATTGGCAGTAGCCGACCAGTTAAAAAAATTTAAAAAAGATGTAGATAAAAAAATTGACAGCGGAATAAAAAAAGACGAAGCTATATTTCAGGTACTTAAAGATTATATTATTGCATCGAAACCAATAAGATTTGAAGGAAACGGTTACGGTCAAGAATGGATTGAAGAAGCTGAACGCAGAGGATTGACAAATATTAAATCAACTGTTAAAGCACTTGAAGCCTTTGTATCTGAAAAAACTTTAAAACTTTGTGTTGAAAATAATATTTTTACAAAAAGAGAACTTGAAGCCAGACACGAAATAAAGGTTGAATTATATATTAAAAAAATTCAGATTGAATCGCGTGTGCTTGGTGATTTATCAACAAATCATATAATACCTACTGTTTATAAGTATCAAAATCAGTTAATTGAAAATGTTAAAGGTCTAAAACAAGTGCTTGACGCAAAAGATTTTGAGCAAATTGCAGGTATTCAATTGCAAACTATTAAAGAAATAGCAGGACGAATAGCATTAATAAATATTAAAGTAAAAAATATGGTTGAGGCTCGTAAGAAAGCAAATGCATTAACAGATATCTACGAACGTGCTCGTCATTATACCGATGATGTTAAACCTTATTTGTCGGAAATAAGATATCATATTGATCACTTGGAAATGATAGTTGATAATGAGATTTGGCCTCTGCCTAAATATAGAGAACTACTATTTGCAAGATAATTTATACTCTATCTTAGAAATACTACATAAAAGCCCTGATATAAGAATATATCAGGGCTTTATTTTTATAATTTTTATTACGTATTATTATTTAATACCTAATTTCTTTTTAATATCTTTTGGTATAGCATTTTTATTAACTCCCCAGCTCATAGTTTTGTATTCTACAAAAGCTTTTGACGCATAAAAGAAACCTCCGTAATCGTTATAAGTTGTCCCCCAAGAATTTTTTACATAATAATATTTTGTATCATTTTGGTCTTTTGCTATTCCTTGTAAAACCATTCCGTGATCATCGGTTGTTTGATAATTATCAAAAGCCTTTTGACGCATTTGTTGAGTAATAGTTTTCTCAGGCATGGGTTTTTCAAAACTGTAAATAAGTTTTTTCATCTCCTTTTTATCCATCTTTTCCCACTTAAGCCTTTCTGAATCACTCATCTCTTTAATGTCGTCTTGCGGAACAACTGCTACTCCGTTTTTCGAAGAAAATCCTTTTTCACTTACATCAGCAGCCCACACAACAGCATATCCATTGTTGATAGAGTAATCAAACATTTCCATCATATCTTCCATGGGAACATTATAATAACGACTCCATGTCCAATTATCGGGAACTTCAAGCACAAATGTTTGATAAAACGGATGATGAGTATAAGATGTAAAGAAATAATAATCATCGGGGTTGATACCTACAACCTCATCAGCAAAAGTGCGAGGAGTATATTCTTTACCGTTCCACTCAAATTTTTCGGGAATTTTACCCAAATAAGCATCAAGAATACCTGTAAATCCGGAAAACCAAGCAGTTGACAATTTATGATTTCTGTTTTTAATTACTCCGTCAAGATAATCTTTCAACACTTCGTCAAGCTCACCATGAGTATGAACATCGGTTCCGTAATTAAGACCATTGTAAACTTCTTGCGGAACAGCTCCGTAATTTTTAATTACATTAAATGCATCGTTTACTGCACCACCGCCGCCAAAGTTGCAAGTTCCGTGCATACGCACATAATTCTTTGCTTTTTCTTCGTAGCTTTTACGTACAACAAACATCTCTGAAAGGTTAACATACTCTTTACCCATTCTCAACATTTCGGCTTCTATCATTCCTATTGATGAATAACTCCAACAAGTTCCCGCTCTTTGCTGGTTATCAACGGGTGAGCTTTTTACCTCTTTTACCATAGTAAATTTATAGCCTTCGGTTTTTTGTTCTTTTTCATCCTGAGCAAAAGTCAATGATGAAAAAAGAATACCGATTAATCCTAATACAAATATCTTTTTTATCATATTGTTTATTTTTAAAAAAATTTAATTGCAAAAGTAATAAAATATGCTTGTTTGCATAATATTACTGTTAACAAGCATGTTAATTTAAAAATCTAACCGGATTATTACAGATTTTTTCTTTATAATAACACTTTTTAGGGAGTCTCTTTTACATCAAGATAAAACCAAAATGTTGTTCCAAAATTAACTTTGCTGTCAACACGAAGTTCTTGACGATAAAGTTGAAGAAATTCTTTACAAATAATAATTCCGAGACCTGATTGTTTTATCTCACCATCAAGTTTTATTGTTTGCGTCTCAAATATTTTACTCATCTGTTCATCGGTCATGCCGATACCTGTGTCTTGAATAACAATTTTAATTTCACTGTCTTTTTGAATGGTTTTAATGGTAATTCTTCCTCCTAATCCCGTAAATTTAATGGCATTCGACAATAAATTTCTAATAATTGTATTAATAATATTTTTATCGATGCTTATAATGGGATTATCTGACAACTCTTCAATAATTTCAATATTTTTTTGTTTTGCCCTCTCTTTTATCAATAATATATTGCCGCGAATAATATAATTTAAAAAAACATCTTCATTTTGTGGTGTTATTTCATTATTTTGAAGTTTTATCCATTCAATAAGATTTTCGAGCAAATTCATGGCATTTGTTCCCGAATCTTTAATAAGTTGCAAATACTTAATTGTTTTTTCATCGTTTATATTTTTTGATTGTTCGGCAACTATTGATATAAAACTGTTAATTGCATTAAACGGTATTCGCATATTTGTTTCGATAACCGACAAAGCCTTTTCGTTAATTGACGATTTATGTTTTAAATCTTCATTGGCTTTTGACAAATTTTGAAAATAAACACTTATTTCCGATTCTTTTTCCGAAATAAAATTTTTCAATGTTTTTATCTGCTTATTTTTACGATAAATAATAAAAACTATTAATGTAATACTTAAAACTATCAAACATAATATAATTAATAACAGTAGATATTTCTGTCTTAACAACAAATTTTTGGAACTGTTTTTTACCGATTGTAAATTATCTTGAAGAACTTTTTTATCAAAATTATATTTGTTTGACAATTGAGAAATTTTATTTTCCAATTCTTCGTTGTGTAGCGAATCGATATAAATAACTGCTTTTTTCAATGTTATTGCTGCATTATAGTAATCTTCCTGCGAAAAATATATTTGCGAAAGCAGATAATTTACTTCATACTCCTTTTTAAACGATTTGTATTCATTAAAATATTTTTCGGCTTCAAGCAGATGTGTTTTTGCATTGTCAAATTTATCCGAATTGTAAAAATACAAAGCCAAAGCATATTTTGAATCAACAATTCCCTCTATGTCGCGTATTTTATAATAAAAACTCAAACTGTTTATATAACAAGTATATGCCCCGTTAATATTTTTTGTTTCCGTATATATTTTACCCGTATTAAGATAAGAATCAGCTACTCGTTTCAAATTATCTATTTTTTTGTTTATTTCAATGCACTCTGTAAAAGTTTCAATTGCATCAGCATAACGTTCTTGTTTTTTATAAACATTTCCGAGATAATACAAAACTTCTGCAATTTGCGATGTATCTTTTACCGTTTTATAATAATTTATACTTCTTTCTAAATTTACTCTTGCCTGATCAAGACTCTCAAGCTCATAATATATTTTACCTATACGTTTATATGAATCGGCAATACCGCTTTTCATATTAAGCGATTCTTTCAAACGCAAACTATTATAAAGATTAATAAGTGCCTTGTTATATTGCTTTTTACAATAATAAACATAACCTATATTTTCATATAAAGTTGCTATTGTGGTGCTGTCTTGTATTTTTTGTTGTAAGGTTAAACTTTTTTGAAAAAATTTTAATGCGTTGTCGTTTTTTTGCAGTTTACAATATAAAAGTCCCATATTATTATAAATATCCGACAACATCTCTTTATCATTATTCTCTTCAAAAGTTTCTATACTTTTTTTGTAATTATTTTCGGAAAGACGATATTTTTGTTTATCAAGATACAAATCGCCGATAAGTTTATATGACATTGCCGTGCCAAAATGATAATTACAATTTTGAGCCGTTTTTTCAGCTTTTAGAGCATAATCCAAAGCCAAATCAGCATCTTTATATCGGTATTGTTCCGATAATTTATTTAGTGTATTTACATAAATTGTATCATTATGAATTTTGCTGAGTTCATCTTTTAGGCTGTCAGTTATTGTTTGTGCACTTACGTGAAAAACTGATAAAATAAATAATATATAAAAATACAATTTCACCCTTTTGATAATTTTTATTAATTGTAATATACTAAAGTAAAACTTAAAAAACTATTTTTAGTGATTCTTATAATTCTATTTTTCTTCTAACAACGATAAAATCCAAACGGCATCTTCTTTCATTTTTGTATAAATAGACGATGCATATCGTTTTTTAAATTTAGTATCCCAAAACCATTTTTCGATATTTTTTTTGTGTTCAGGTTTTATCTCTTTCAATCCGCTACGGAAAAAATAATATTGAATAATAGGTATAAAATTGTGATATGCCGACAAATCTCCTGTTACTCTTATTTGACTAAAAAAGTTAAGTGTTGCAATAAGAGCTGTTTTTGTTTTGTGCCAAATATTTTTACACTGATTAGGTGTTAACCGTAATTGATACATAGTTCGAGCATCATCAAAAACATCCAGCGTAAGCGATAAAGTAAAAACTTTATTGCTGAGAACACCGAATTTTTTTACCCTTTCGGGAGTGTTAAAATTTTTTATCTCTTGTTTAAAATCAAACTTTTCAGACCAAGTTGTTGCGTGAATAAGATCAAATACCGTTAAATGTTTTCCCCCTTGATTTATACGTTCAAATATCTCAACTACATCCTCAACATTTGTCGATACCGTTTTTACTATACTTATGGGATATTGTGAAAATATTTCGTGACAAGCACGCCAGTTTTCAGCTACCGTATTATTTTTTGTTGTCGATTTTGAGATAAGGTCTTTGTAAATTTCACCGTATTGTTTGTTATCAAAAAGTTTCCACACGGGAATATTATCTTTTAGTGTCTTACTTCGCGGAATAACAAACTCTTTTCTTACGGGATTAAAGCAAATTGTTCCGTAATCTGTCCCGTTCATTGTTTTCCCGCGTAACGACATATACAACGAAACCATTCGCTGCTGTCCGTCGAGAATAAATTGTACCGATTCGTTTTTATTATTTTCTTTTACGTCGAGTTCTTCTATTTCTCTAATAAAATTAGAATACTCGGGCGGTGCTATCCAGAAAAAGAACGACCCGATTGGATATTGACGGTAAATAGAGTTAAGAAGTTTTACAACTTTTGTTTTTTCCCAAATATAATCACGTTGAAATTTAGGAATTTTAATGTGTCCGTTTTCAAGTTCAGAAATTAATTTTTTCAAATTCCAATTATTTATTATCTCTATTTTTTGTTCCATAACAGACGTAAAATTGATTGATGTATATCTTGCAATTTAATTAATATCTTTTTGAAAAAAAACAGGTCTCTGTTTTTTTATAATTATACAATGATGAGTTGAAAGTCTATAAAGTCGAAAGTCAATATAGAGGGGCTAGTGTTATCTTATATTTTAATATTAAAAAAAGCCACTTCGACAAGTTCTATAATCGCCTGTCGAAGTGACCTTATAATTTTCAAATCTTAATTTTTTCTTTTTTTAAAACTCTGCGTTTTTAGGTGTTCTCGGGAACGGTATTACGTCGCGAATATTTGTCATACCGGTAACAAACAACATCATACGTTCAAATCCTAACCCGAAACCACTGTGAGGCACTGTCCCGAATTTACGTGTTTCAAGAAACCACCACATATCTTTTTCCGGTATTTTCAGTTCTTCAATGCGAGCCTGCAATTTTTCAAGACTCTCTTCACGTTGCGAACCACCGATAATTTCACCTATTCCCGGAAACAGAACATCCATTGCACGAACAGTTTTACCGTCGTCGTTTTGCTTCATATAGAATGCTTTAATATCTTTCGGATAATCGGTAAGAATAACAGGTTTTTTAAAGTGCTTTTCTACCAAATAACGCTCGTGCTCACTCTGTAAGTCAATTCCCCACTCCACAGGATATTGGAACTGTTTTTTCTTTGCAGGTTTAGAATTTTTCAAAATATCAATAGCTTCGGTATAAGCTAATCTTACAAAATCGTTTTTAAGAATAAATTCAAGTTTTTCAATCAACGGCATATCCGAACGCTGATTTTGCGGTTTTGTTTTTTCCTCATCAATCAAGCGTTTTTCCAAAAATTCAAGATCGCTGCGACAATTGTCAAGAGCATATTTTACTAGATATTTAAGCATCTCTTCCGCCAAATCCATATTGTCTTCAATCTCATAAAAAGCCATTTCCGGCTCTATCATCCAAAATTCGGCAAGATGTCGCGAAGTGTTTGAATTCTCTGCTCTGAATGTAGGCCCGAATGTATAAATCTCACCCAAAGCTAATGCTGCTAACTCTCCCTCTAATTGTCCCGATACGGTAAGATTGGTTTCTTTACCAAAGAAATCCTCTTTATAGTCAACTTTTCCTTCTTCGTTTTTCGGAGGGTTATCAAGGTTAAGAGTTGTTACCTGAAACATCTCTCCTGCACCTTCAGCATCCGAACCTGTAATAATGGGTGAGTGCATATAATAAAATCCTTTGTCGTTAAAAAACTTATGAATAGCATACGCCATTGCATGACGAATACGAAATACTGCACTAAAAGTATTTGTTCGAAAACGTAAATGTGCCTTTTCACGCAAAAATTCAAGAGTATGACGCTTAGGCTGCAATGGATACTCGTCGGGATTTGCTTCGCCTATAACTTCAATTGTATCGGCAATTATCTCAACATTCTGCCCCGAACCCTTACTTTCTGTTAACTCTCCAATTACCGCAAGTGAAGCTCCTGTATGTATTCTATCTAATATAGAGTCGTCTATTTTTTCTCTGTCGGCAACAATCTGAACATTATGAATAACCGAACCGTCGTTCAGTGCAATAAAAGCAACATTTTTACTGCCTCTTTTGGTTCTTACCCAACCTTTTACACACACCTTACTGCCAAAATCAGTAAGTTTCAATACATCTGCAATTTTTGTTCTTTTAATATTATTCATATCTTTTGTTATTATTTTGTATTCGTTTTTTATATCATTTTTTATACACGAATTGCAAAAATAATAAATAACAGTTAGTTACAAACAATTATTTATAAGTAATATTTGATATGAAAATATTTTTATAACCCAAGTTTCATATATAATACCACTTCGACAAGCTCAGTAACCGCTAATCATCATAATAATATATGAGTTATTGAAAACCTCTAACTTGCCAAAACTAAAATAAAAGAATTTTAAATCTTTCTATTAAAATAACATCAGACTTACGATGATAAATTTTACAATTAATCAACAATTATTAAATCGGAAAGTATCAAATCGGAAATAAAAATACCCTTTGGGGTTAGTTTTACAATGTCTTTATTTTGTGAAACAATACCGCTATCTTTTAATTTTTGCAACTGCTTTTGCAATTTTTTTAATCTCTCTTCTCCGAAAGATGTTTCTATGTCTTTTAAATTTATTCCCCACATTGTTCGCAAGCGTGTCATCAAATATTCATTATACTTGTCGATTTCTGTTAACTGCTCGGTTTCCGAATATTCCCCGTTATTATTTACTCCGTAAATATATTTGTCAATATTAGAAATATTCCACTTTCGTGACATTAGATTGTAGCTGTGTGCCGAAGGTCCTACTCCCAAATACGGTTTTTGCATCCAATAACTTGAATTATGTTTTGAGTAAAAATCTTTTTTTGCAAAATTTGATATTTCATAATGCTCAAATCCGTTATTTTCGGCAACTGCCGTTAATATCTTAAACTGCTCTAATCCTGTTGTTTCGTCAGCGGGAGTTATTTTTTTTGTTTTAACAAAATCGTAAAATTTTGTTCCCTGCTCGTAGGTAATATGATAAGCCGAAAGGTGTTTTATGTTAAGTGAAAACATTGTTGTTAAATCGTCTTCCCAAATTTTATTTGTTAATTCGGGTAAACCGTAAATCAGGTCGGTGCTAATGTTTTCAAATCCTGCGTTTTGTGCATCTTTTACACATTGTTTTGCTTGTTGTGAATTGTGTCGCCTATTCATCAGCTTCAACAAATTATCCTGAAAACTCTGTATGCCTATACTAAGTCTGTTTACCTTTGTTTTACGCAGGTTATTAAGATAATCTGTTGTTAAATCGTCGGGGTTTGCTTCAAGAGTTATTTCGGGATTTTCATCAATAGTAAAACAGGAATATACAGCATCAATAATATTATTTATCTCATCGAAAGTTAACACCGAAGGAGTTCCGCCGCCAAAATAAATTGTATTTACAACAGAGTTATTTAAATACAATTTTTGTTGTTGCAACTCTTTTATAACCGTTGTAATAAAGATATTTTTTTTAGAAATATCGGTTGTTTTATAAAAATCGCAATAGTTACATCGCTGCTTACAAAACGGTATATGAATATAAATTCCCGACATATTATTTTTTACTTACATACAAAAAATTATCAAAACTTTCATTTCTTGCAAGTTTTGATAATTTCTTTCCTTGTTGCTTTTTATCTTAGAGTGCTATACAATTTACAGATAAATTAACCCCTCGCATCATCTTTTTTCAGCTCTTCGGCTGCAATTTCAAGTTGCTCATACCACTCTTTTCCGTATTTTCGTATTAACGGAACTTTTACAAATTTATAAAGCGGCACACCTAACCTTTCACCGTTTACCCTTGCGGGGATGCACAACTTGTTAGATTCGTAATTTACAGCATCAAAATCTTGATATTTAGTTATTCTAATAGGATATAAATGACACGAAACGGGTTTTTGAAAATCAATCTCTTTTTCAAGAAATGCCTTTTCTATGGCACAAAAAACTATTCCGTTATTATCTTTATAAATATATGCACACTCTTTGTTGTTAACCAACGGTGTAACCTTGTCGCCATCGGAATCAACAATCCACTTACCCTGTTTTTTTACCGCTTTTATACCGGCTTTTGTCATATATTTCTCAACAACAGGATAAATTTCTTCAAGAATTTTTGTCTCTTCATCGTCAAGCGGAGCACCCGAATCGCCCTCTACACAGCACTCCCCTTTACACACTCCCAAATCGCACACAAATTTTTTCTCGAAAATATCAAAACTGATAAGTGTTTTATCTATCTGTAACATACCTTTTTATTAAAAGAATTGTATTAAACCGACAAAATTAGTTATATCAAATGCTTATGCCAACTTTTACAGCTTGTATTTTGCAGTAATGTTATATTCGTAAGTCTCGGAGTGAGTTATTAATTTAGAGTATTTAAATAATAATTAAAGAGTGTTTTTAAAGTAAAACTCACGCCGTGACTATCAGTTGTTTATTATAATTCAAACTCTCAACTTTATGAACAGGCACTATTCAGCTTTTTTTATTATTATAAATTGTCTGAAATTGTCCCTTCCTATTACTTTTGCCTTTGCATTATATGTTTTTACAAATGTTTCGGGTAAAGAAGCTTTTGATTTTTGTTTCCATTTAAATTCAAATCCGTAAATCTCTCCGTTTCGCTCTTCTACAAAATCAATTTCTTGCTGTTGCTTAGTTCTCCAAAAATACATTCTTGCAAAAGTTTCTTTATAAATATTCTGTTTTCTTCTTTCCGATATCAGAAAATTTTCCCACAATGCTCCTATATCAGTTCGCAATTTTAAGGAATTAAAATTTCCGATAATCATATTTCGTATCCCGTTGTCATAAAAATAAATTTTCCTGTTTCGCTTTATTTCATTTCGTAAATTTCTGCTAAAACTGTGTAATCTAAAAATAATATATCCTTTTTCAAGTATATCAATATATTTTTGAATTGTAATTTTATTTACTCCTATTGTTTGTGCCAATTCATTGTAATTTACTTCACTTCCAACTTGAAGAGCAAGAGCTAACAACAAATTATCCAAAATTTCGGGTTTTCTGATTTCTGAAAAAGATAAAATATCACGATACAAATAACTACTCACTAAATTTTTTAAAACCTTTTTTTCTTTTCCTTTATTATTTAATACTTCGGGATAAAACCCGTAAATCAAACGATTCTCAATTTGTTGTTCTGCTTTAATAAATCCTTCTTTTTTTTCAAATTCTTCCCACGATATCGGAAATAATTCATATTCCCATTTTCTACCTGTTAATGGTTCGTTTAATTTATTTCCTAAATCAAATGACGATGAACCGGAAACAAACAATTGAACTTGTTTAAATTGGTCGGTAATTATTTTTAATGTAAGTCCTATACCATCAATTCTTTGAGCCTCATCTACAAAAACAATTTTATAATCACTCAATATTGTTCTTATTTCCTCCGTATTAGGATTTATTAGTAAACTCCTTATTGCAGGGTCATCCGCATCAAGAAACAAATATTCTTGTCCTTCAAGTAATTTCTTTATTAATGTTGTTTTCCCGACTTGTCGTGCTCCAACAATTATTATTGCTTTTCCGCTTCCAACATTTTCTCTTACTATATTTTCAAGTGTTCTTTGATACATATCTTTTTTTAACAAAGATAAATAAAGTCATCGTAATGACCAAAAGTTATAACCAAAAGTCATTACAATAACCTTTAGTGCGTTTATTAAACCCGGCTTATGCAGTAGGAGTTGTGAAATAGTGAACTTACGGCATTTAGTAAGGGTTAACCCCGATTTAGAAATACATCATTTTGGTTATTGTCCAAAATAGATGTAGTTCTTTATCGCTATGCAATAGAAAACAAAAATAGTTTTCTATTGCATAGTTTGGGTTAAAAGTAACCTAACAGGTTTATTTTGTATTAAATTTATTTACATAAATATTGCTTAATTTACATATAAAAATCTGTTAGGTATTGCTGATTTAAGAAAATATATAAATTCACTGTATATTTTTCGGTTGATATTATACCTTTGCATTTATGGCAATAAAATATCTGAAACAAAAAGACATTGATAAAACAAAATGGGATAACTGCATTGATAATTCCATAAACCGGATGATTTATGCAAAAAGTTTTTATCTCGATATTGTTTGCCAAAATTGGGATGCTCTTATTGTTGACGATTACGTGGCAGTAATGCCTCTTCCGTATAAAAGCAAATTCGGATTAAAATATATTTATCATCCGTTTTTTGCTCAACAACTCGGACTGTTTTTCACTGATAATAAATACAATAACTTAGAATTATTTTTAAAACACATTCCCCGAAAGTTTGTTAAATACGAATTATCGTGTAATCATTTGAATACTTTTGAAGGAAAAAAGATTGAACGGTTAAATTATATTTTAAAATTAAATAAGCCATACAACGAATTACGCAAAAGTTTTAATACCAATACAAAACGAAACATTAAAAAAAGCAACACTCTTTTATTGAGCCGAAATATTGATGTTGATGAATTTCTTGATTTAAAGAAAACTAACAATATCAATAATTTAACCGAAGATAATTTTAAAATATTAAAAAAACTGTTTAATGAATTAACAAATAAGAAACTTGCTGAGATAGTAGGAGTTAAAGAAGAAGGAAAACTTGTCTCGGCAGCAATTTTTGTTAATTACGGCAATAGAATTATCTATCTTTTCTCTGCATCAAACGAAAAAGGAAAAGAAAAAAATGCAATGTTTAAAATAGTAAACAGCATAATAACCGAAAATGCCGACAACAATAAAGTGCTCGACTTTGAAGGCTCAATGATTGAAGGTGTTGCACGATTTTTTAAAGGTTTTGGTGCCAAAGCTGAAAAATATTTTAGAATAAACATCGGCTTGAAAATTATTAGATAAACACAACTATTAATAAATCACAAACAGATGAAATAAGCATGATAAAAATAATTATTAACACACACAACAATGATTATTTTTCATCATGCGGTTCCATCTGGCAACTAAAAAGTAAAAATTAATCAGATGAAAGTAATAATAATAGACGACGAAGCTCCCGCAAGAGAGATAATAAAAAGTTATCTGAAAAATTATGACTATATAGAAATATGTGCCGAATATTCCGATGGATTTTCAGGCCTGAAAGGAATAAAAGAGCATAACCCCGATTTGGTTTTCCTTGATATTCAGATGCCTAAAATAACAGGTTTTGAAATGTTAGAACTGCTTGATAAGTATCCCGAAATAATTTTCACAACCGCCTACGACCAGTATGCCATAAAAGCATTTGAGATAAATGCCGTTGATTATTTACTGAAACCGTTTTCAAAAGAGAGATTTGATAAAGCACTAAACAAGGTAAAAACAAAATTAGCAGAAAACAACAAACAAGAATCGCAAAAAATATCAAAAAAAATAATTGAAACGGTTGACAGCGAAAAAACCGATTATCTTTTCAGAATAGTTGTAAAGAAAAGAGACAACATACACGTAATTCCCGTTGACGACCTTATTTACATTGAAGCAAAAGACGATTATGTGATGCTTTATACCGAAAAAAGCAGATATCTGAAAGAAAAAACAATGAAATATTACGAAACACACCTCGACCCGCAAACATTTGTAAGAGTTCATCGTTCTTATATCGTGAGAATTAATCAGGTAAAACGACTTGAACCTTACGGCAAATCGTCGTATGTTGCAATTTTACAACAAGGACAAAAGGTTAACGTAAGCCTGTCGGGATACAAAAAACTAAAAGAAATACTTAATTTTTAAAGAAAACCTGAAAGCAAAATTATAACAGAAAACTTGTCCGCCTTTGGAGGATGCAAAATTAAAAGACCTAACAGGTTTTAAAAACCTGTTAGGTTTAGAAGATATGAAATATAATCAAATATATTTTATTACTTTTGTTTCAAATTAAATATTTACTTATGAAGAAAATTATTTTTTTAGCAATAATTGCTGTTATCGTATCAAGTTGCTCAAGTTTAAAAGTTACTTACAATATGGATACTTCCTTAGATTTCAGCAAATATAAAACTTACAGTTACTACGGATGGGATTCCACAAGCACACAAATTAGTCCGCATTACCGTCAGGCAATAGAATTTGCTTTTGCCGAAGAGTTATCTAAGCGAGGGCTAAAATATGACCCTTCGGGTAACGGCGATATTGTTATTTCACTGTTTTTAGCTATTGATGTTGATAAAGCAACACGCACATACAATAATTATTATGGTGGTGGTCCTTACGGATTTTATCAACCTACTTGGGGTTGGGGTTACGGATATGGCTATGGTTACGGACATCCTTATGCTTACGGAGGTGTAACTTACGAAGAATATAATTATTATACGGGAACTCTTGTTTGCGATGTTTTTGACAGAAGAACAAAAAAACTTGCTTGGCAAGGTGTAGTTTCAAAGGCTATTTATCCCGAAGATAAGGGAAAAAACATATCAAAAGTTATTGCCAGATTAATGTTAAAATTTCCCATTGAACCAATAGAATAAAAAAAATAATTATACACCTAATAAATTAAAAGTATCAGAAATGAAACAACTATTATATATTGTAATTTTATTGATAACGGTAAGTTCTTGTGCTGTTAAAATAACAGTAAACAGAGATAAGGATATTGATATATCAAAAGCTAAAACATTCAGCTATTACGGAATGACCGAAGTAAACGACTTGGTTGATGTTAATATAAAATCAATAGAAAAAGCTCTTGCCAAAGAACTTAAAAGGCGTGGACTTACTTACAAAGAAAAAGACGGAGATATTGTAATTTCACTTTTCCTTGTTGTAGATAAAAATTCAACAACAAACAGATACGGCAGCTATTACGGACAAGGACCTTACGGGTTTTACCAACCTACTTGGGGCTGGGGTTACGGATATGCTACCGGATATAACACCGTTCCGTATGCCGGAGTTCCATATCGTGAAAATGCGTATTACAAAGGAACCTTGGTAATGGATGTTTTCGATATTAAAACAAAAAAACTTGCTTGGCAGGGTGTTTTATCAAAAGCAATAGACCTTGATGCTTATAAAAAGAAAGATAAATCGGATAAATTGGCGAAAAGATTAATGAAGACATTTCCTATTAAACCTGTAAAATAAACTTAATACAGGATTCTCAAGAATATAAAATTTCCTGCCTTAAGAATAAGAACAGACAATTAACAGTTATTAATTGTCTGTTCTTATTCTTAGTTTATCATCTGATACTTTATTTATCAACTGTATAACTTACTTCTGATTTTTTGTAAATAATTTCATCACCGGGCTTAATAATTCCGCCTTTTATCACCCTGCAAAAAATTCCCTCTTTGGGCATTACACATTTTCCTACTGCTTGAAAAATTTCACAATCGTCGCCATGACATTTTTTACCTATTTGCGTAACTTCAAGCTCCACATCGCCTATAATAAACATATCGCCGGGTTTTGTTTTATATAAAACAATTCCCTTTGTGGTTATGTTTTCGGCAAATTCTCCATATTCTATTTTTCTGCCGATAATCGGCTCAAAACTCTTAACACTTTCATCACCCAACAAACTAACCTGACGATGCCATTTTCCCGAATGAGCATCATTTTCAATACCTGTTTCGTTTAATACAATAAAATCTCGCGGAGTTTTTATTGTTCCTTTCTTTTCCGAAATATTTACAGAAATTACCTCTATCATTTTATTTAAAATTTATTTTAAATCAATATTTTACATAATTAAACGGAAATCTTACCATTTTTGAAAAACCTTCGCCGGCTTCAAGCATATCTTCATCTTCTTCGTTAAAATACCAATTGATAATCAGCATTTTACCGTTTTTTGCTATCTCTTTAAAAAGTATCATAATATCAAGCAAAGCCTTTGTTGACGAAGTATTAAAATAATTCATCTTAAAATTTACAACAGTCTCATTATTAGGCTCTTTTATATACTCTTCAATCCAATCTAATATGGGTTGATACAGTTTCTTTGTATTTTCGGGTATTGATGTTCCCGAAAATTCAAATGTATTACCCGCTTTATCTAATATTATGCCGGGCGTATCTTGTGTTTTATCTAATATAAATGGTAACATATAATGACAATTAAAAGTTTATAAATCAATTTTCAAAATTAACATTATTATATTTTTAATGTTTTGTTATTCTATTATTTTTTGTGAATGAGAGTTTACAAATAAAATATCTCCTAAATTTTCGTATCCTTCAAACAGTTTTTCTTTTTCATGTTTTAATGCCTCTTTTCTGAATCCTATAAGAGTAAATCCCGCATCTTTCGATTTTTCATTTATCATCTCTTTATACGATGTTTCAATATCTCCCGAAATTACCTCAATATTTTTATGGTTAATCGGCAATCTTCCTTTTTGCACTAACTCTTTCATTCGTAATTTTGCATTTTCTATCTCTTCGGTTTTTACAATTTCAAATATTTTAATATCCGATTTTTTCCAGTCGGGATGTCCCAATATTATAAAACTCAAAAGTATCAACAAATTGGCATTTTCAGTATCAATACTGCGTATCCATACGTGAATACCGTTTTTATAATTAATTTTTTTGTTACTGCAAGCAAGTAACCCCACATCAAAATTTCCGGCAGCAACAAGCGAAATATTATCAAGTATTTCGGTAAGAGTTTCAGGTTTTTGTTTATCAAATTCAAATAACACCATATTGTTCTCCATGCCTGCAATACCCGGAATTTGTATCGCCTGTGCTATTGCCGATGTATTCGACGGTGAAATAATTGTATCAATATATACATTACTGTTTTTTTTATTTGCCTTTTTCAATAACATGTCAAGTTCATGACGTGCTTGTTCGTTGGTTGCTCTGCTGTAATATCCGCTAATGTGGTGTAAATATGTTCCAAAACCGAATTTATACGAAATCCAATCAAGCAAACGTAGTGCATTGTTTCTTTCAAAAGAGTATTTTGAAATACAAATAACACTGGGACGCCATTCGGCAAAAGCCTTTTTACTGCGTTTTTTTTGTATAAATACCTGCAAATTTCTACTCAACTGATAAATAGCATTTGCATAAATACCCTCAAAACCTCTGCGTTTTTTATGATACGAATTAACATACAAATACATTAAAGCCATAAGTGCAAAAGCAAGAATAGCATAAGGCGTGTTAATTTTAAACATTGTCCACACAGCAACAACAAATCCTATAAGAGAAAAATACCACTTTGATTTAAACGACGGTCGATACGATGGACTTGCTCCAAAATGATTTAAAAAAGAGATTAAACTCAACGAGCCGTATGTTACCATAAAAAACATTGAAATAATTCCTGCAACAAAATTCACATCGCCAACGGCAACAAAAATATATGCTATAAGAATTGTAACAATGCTTGCATTTACCGGCTCATGGTCACGTTGACGTTCTTTACCAAGCCAATTGTTTAGTGCCCTTACGGGAAATGCCTTATCAAGCGACAGAGCTTGCAATGTGCGTGGTGCTACCATTACCGAACCAAGTGCCGATGATATTGTTGATGCAGCAAGTCCCAAAGGTATCAGTATTGACCCTTTTACGGCAATATTTGACATAACAAGCTGGTTATTAATTAAATCGTCGGGCGAAGCACTTTTTGCCAATTTATAAACCACAAAAAAGTAAGTTACCATTCCTATCAATGTGGCAAGTGTTGTGCCCAAAGGAATAGATTTCGACGGTTTTTTTAAATCACCCGATAAACCAACTCCTGCTGTCATCCCTGTAAAGGCAGGAAAAATTATTGCAAATACAACAAAAAAATTATCCATATTCCTCATTCCTCCGGTAAACACGGAAAAATCATTTTGCATAGCATAATCGGTTTTACCAAGAAAAAAAGCAACAAGCGATAATGCCAATATTCCGGCAACAAAATAGAGTGCTTTTACTCCTACATTTGCTCCGCGTTTTAAAATTAATACCGCAAGAATGGTCATCGCCGTAAGGCTGACAACACGTTTTGCTATCATAAGTTGAAACGGATCGGTAAATCTTTCGAACAAAAAGCCAAACGATTCGGTAAAAGCAATTACATAAAAAGCTACGCTGATAGCTTGCGACAAATACAGTGCAAACCCGATTGTTGCTCCAATATTTAGCCCAAAGGAACGCGAAATTATAAAATATTCACCACCACCCTCAACACGCTTGTTGGTTGCTATTTCCGATATTGCCAATGCTGTGGGAATAGTTACCAAATGCCCTAACAATATTATAAGCACAACTCCCCAAAAGCCCAAAGTGCCTACCGCAAAGCCGAAACGTAAAAACAGTATTGCTCCCAATATTGTAGATATTGCTGTAATAAATACAGGTGCCGTGCCAAATTTTTTTGTCGATTGTTGAGCCATTTTATTTACTCTTTTATTTTTTCTGTCAGCTTAATTTCTTCTATAACCATTTGTTTGTCAACTGCTTTACACATATCGTAAATAGTAAGCAGAGCAACATTTACAGCAGTAAGTGCTTCCATTTCGATGCCTGTTTGCCCTATACATTTTGCAAAGCTTTCGCAAACAACACCATCATCTGTAAGTATTGCTTTAACAGCCATTTTTGTAATCATAAGCGGATGACAAAGCGGAATAAGTTCCGAAGTTTTTTTCCCTGCCTGAATGCCGGCTATTTCGGCAATGGTAAGCACATCGCCTTTTTTCATTTGATTATCGCGAATCAAGCTTACCGTTTCGGCATTTAGTTTTATTTTGCCCCAAGCCTTTGCAATTCGTGTTTGCTGCGGCTTATGAGCAACATCAACCATATTTGCTTTTCCTTTTTCGTCGGTATGACTAAACTTTGCCATATTAATATTTATTTTTATAAAAATACGTATTTATAAATTTATTTCTGAAATATAGTCTTCAAAATCTTTATTTTTTATTTTCCAACTTCCTGTTTTTCTTGGTCCTTCACGGATAATGATTTCTTTTAGTTTTAATTTTTCAATATACTTTTTTGTATTTCGTAAATTGATATCCAATAATATTGATAATTTTTCACTACTTATTTTAGGGTTTTTGTAAATTTCCTTAACAATAATCAATTCTTTTTCTGACAGTAAATTTATAGTGTCTTTTATAGTGTCTTTTATAGTGTCTTTTGTTTTATGATTTATTTGTGGTACAATACCAAGAATATCACGTATTTTATTTGGAAGATCTTCCAATAATTTTTTATAATTATCAATACCTACAACTATTCCATCATCATTTAATCCAATATACAAAATTCCTCCTTGTGCATTTGCAAATGCACAAACAGATTTTAAATATTCATCTTTCCATATTTTTTTAAATTCTGTTTTTTGATTTTCAATCATAGATAAATTATCCTCCGATATTATAAAACTTTCCCGTTTTATTTTTATGTCCGCTTAACGGTTTGTTTTTCAATGCAAGATTATAAGCCTCTTCAATTCCCAGCTCTCTTACACTGTATGCAATATCGCTAAACAAACAAGGTTTCAACATTCCGTCGGCTGTTAATCGCAATCTGTTACAAATAGCACAATTTCCGCCTTCACCTCCTTGAACAATACCAAAATCTCCCTCTTCCAAATCCATTTGCGGAATAAATCTTACTTGCAAATCATTGTCTTTTGCATATTGGGCAACCATTTGTGCATCAGGTTCGGTTGACGATTTTTTAATTACACAATTGAGCTTAATGGGGATTAACCCCGCTTTTTGAGCTGCTTCAATTCCGTTTAAAACATCTTGCAAATTACCTACTCTTGTTATTGAATGAAATTTGTCGGCATCCAAAGTATCAAGACTGATATTTACTCTATGCAAACCTGCTTTGGCAAGGTCTTCGGCATATTTCACAAGAAAAACTCCGTTGGTAGTCATTGCCAAATCTTTAATTCCTTCAATTTGAGAAATCATTGCAATTAAATCAACTATTCCCCTACGCACCAAAGGCTCTCCGCCTGTAATTCGCACTTTGTCGATACCGTGAGCCACACCGTATTTTATTACATCAACAATTTCGTCAAACGAAAGTATTTCGTTATGCGGGAGCAGTTGAACTCCCTCGGCAGGCATACAATATGTGCATCGCAAATTACATCTGTCGGTAACCGATACACGTAGATAATTTATTTTGCGTTTATAACAATCTAACATTCACCAAATCTCCTTTTTTTAACTCTTTAACGCCTTTTTCAATTACAGCAAAAGCATCGGCACCGGGCAATGAATATATATGTGCCGACCCGTGATATTCGGCAGGCATTACTTCACCTGTTTCTGTAATATTTACCGGAATAAATGCTTTGCGTTCTGCTTTTTTTCTTTTATAATCTTTTGCAAGCGGCAGATTTATTACCACTTCATTTAATTTTTGCTCGGTAATTTTTCGTATCAACGGTTTCACAAATATCTCAAATTGCACAAACGATGAAACAGGATTTCCGGGCAAACCGAAAATAAATTTATCTTCCCTTTTACCAAAAGTTGTAGGTTTACCGGGTTGAACCGCCACTCTGTTGAAAAGAATTTTTATTCCCAAATCGTTCATAATTTTAGGAACAAAATCGAACTCTCCCATACTTACTCCACCTGTAAGTAACAGTATATCACACTTTTCAACTCCTTGCTTTACCGCCTGATACAAATCTTCGTAAGTATCTTTAACAATACCTATATATTCAGGAATTGCATTACACTGCATTATTTGAGCAACCAACTGATGCCCGTTGCTGTTGCGAATTTGCGAAGGGCTTGGTTTCACAGCCGGTTCAACAAGCTCATCACCGGTAGATATTACACCAATAACAGGCTTTTTAAAAACAACAGGATTGTGACAACCCACCGATGCCATAACAGCAATATGACGAGCATCAATTTTTTGTCCTTTTTTTAAAACCACATCGCCTGTTTTTACATCTTCGGCTTTGTAGATTATATTATTTTTAGGATGCCCCGTAAATTTCACCGTAGTGTCGCTTGTCATTTCCGACAGTTCAACTTGAATAACAAAATCGGCACCATCGGGCACTGGTGCTCCTGTCATTATTTTTGACGCCTTTCCGCTTTCAACTTTTTTTTGCGGAGCTTGTCCCGCCGCTATTGTATCTATTATTTCAAGTTCGCTGTCAATATCGCTTTCGCGGATGGCAAAACCATCCATTGCCGCTTTGTCAAACGGTGGCATATTAATATCCGACTTTACATCCTCAGCTAAAATTCTTCCCAAAGAATCATGTAAATTAACTTGTTCCACAGGCATTGTAAAACCTGTATCTAAAACTATATTTATCGCTTCACTGTATGGTATCATAATTTATAAACTTTTAATCTACAAAGGTGTTAAAAGTTTTTTAAATAGAAAACAGGTTATGCAATATACTGCATATTGAAAAATATTTAATCCACATTTATTCATAAGAAAATATCAACTGTTTTCTCTAAGTGTTGGCGTTTAACTAATCACATTTATGAAAATTTTTACCCTTATTTAATTGGTATATTTTTATTACAAATTATAGTCAATACGTTTCGAACAAAGGTTAATCTTACTTAATAATTAAGTCCCTAAATATATTCACGAATACCATAATTCTTTAGGTTAATACATAAATCCGAAAGTCCAAAGCGGAATAATATTGCCAATACCATATTCAATATTGTCTTTTACAATATATCCTTTTTCAACATCTTTTATTTGTGTCTGTTTTTTATTTTTTCCTCCTATTTCAAAAGTCATATCATCAATCTGAAAATCAGACCTTTCCGATGATATTACATTGTTGTTTACAAGAGTTTGATTAAAGAAAAATGTTTCGCGAACATTTCCTATATTTTGATTCTGACTTGCAATAGCAGTTCCTATATTGGTGTTGTTCAAATATATTTTCTGTATTTTGCTTAACCCGCGAGTGCCTTTATTATGCGTCATAAGTCTGTTAATCATTCCTGCACGCTCAAGAAAAATCAAATATTCACCTACTTTATTTCGATGAGCACCTATATGTTCACCCAATTTTGTGAGATTTGGTTTAAACGGAACATTTTGTGCAATAATATATAAAAGTTGTTTCAATTTGCGAGCAGTAGAAATAGTCATTCCCGTATATGCCGGAATATCAACTTCCATTGTTATATTTATTATGTTTTTTAAACGCTCTAAATAGTTGCCCTCCACAAAAAACGGGTAATACCCTGTTTCAAGATACTCTTTAAACAGCGGCAACGGTTTTTCATCTATTTTTACTTTATGATTTAATATCTCTTCAAGCGAATAAGTTTTATACTCCTTACCTGTTTTCATTGCAATAAACTCTCTGAACGACAAACCGTGCATTGTATAATTTATCACTCTGCGACTTAAATCGGCTTGTCCTTTATAAATATCAAGAATTGAAGAGCCTGTAAATATTACTTGTAGTTCGGGTAAAAAATCATACATCATTTTTATTTCTCTGCTCCAATCATAATATTTATGTATCTCATCAATAAAAAGATGTTTGCCCCCATATTTAACAAAATCTTCGGCAAGATGAAACAATCTGTTTTCGGTAAAATAAATATCATCGGCACTTACAAAAAGTGTTTTATTAATATCAAGATTATTTTTAATATATTGCAAAAGCAATGTTGTTTTCCCTGTTCCCCGCGAACCCATTATCGAAAACATTCGCGTATTCCAATCTATTTGTCGGTGCAGATACCTTAAAAATTTCGTATCTGTCTGTTCCAACAATATTCCAAACCGCAATCTTAATTCATTCATAATTCTTATTTTTGCACTTTTTATATTGCAATATTACAATATTTTGCTGTTTAAAACAAGCAAGTTGTAAATATTTTGCACTTTTTATATTGCATAATAATTTATAATTGCTATTTTAAAAATGCAGTTTTATAAAAAAGTGCAACTTTAAAAGTGCAGTTAGTTGTTTTTGCAAATAACCAACTAGTAATCAATGTTTTATAAAATGCAAAAGTGCAAGGCTATCCGGCAATAAACTTAACAACCGAAGGATTAAACGAAATCCACACCTGTTGTTCCTCTTTATAATTATGCTCTTGTAATGTTTCGGCAGTAACGGCAACATAAAAAGATATTCCGCAGTCGATAACAAGTTCATAACCGAACTTTGCGGGAATTATCTCTTTTATCGAACCTTGAAATTTATTAAGAGTTTCGGAATCGGGACGATCGTTTGATATAAAAATATTTTTTTGCCCTATCAACACATAACCTGTATCTGCCTGCTGTCCGGTAAGAATTTTAAACGAAATTTTATCGTTAATAACAGCATTTACAACTTGTCCGTTATCTTTATGCCGGATTTTTGCTTTGTAAAAATTTTTTATCCCCCCAAAATGAGCAACAAACTTGTTTTTGGGATGTGTAAAAACATACTGCGGAGTTCCCGTTTGCACAATTTCGCCGTTATGAATAATTGCTATTTGCGAAGCAAGAGATATTGCCTCTTCGTAGTCGTGAGTGACGTGAATAATGGTTTGTCCCTTTTGATTTAAACGCCTGAGCAATGTTCGTATTTCGGCTCTAAGTCCTATATCAATAGCCGACAAAGGTTCATCAAGAAGTAAAACATCAGGTTCGGCAGCAAGAGTGCGGGCAAGAGCCACTCTCTGTTTTTCGCCGCCCGACAATGTTTCGGGATACCTGTCGAGCAAATGTTCAACATCCATTTCACTTGCCAAAGAATTAACGGTTTTCTCAATTTCTATCTTCTTTACCTTTTTGTTTTTTAGCGAAAAAGCGATATTTTCCCTTACGGTAAAATGCGGAAAAAGTGCAGCATCCTGAAAAACAATACCTACCTTTCGCTTACCGATAGGTAAATTGCTTATATCCTTATCTTTCAAAAATATACGCCCGCTTTTTTGTTTGATAAGTCCGGCTATACACTCCAAAATAACCGATTTGCCGGCTCCTGATGCTCCCAAAAGCATAAAATATTCACCTTTGTCAACGGTAATTGATATATTTTTTAAAGAAAAACTATCAAATTCTATATTTAAGTTATCTATTTTTATCATTATGCTTTTGTTTTGAGATAAATCGTAAAAGAATAAAAAACACCAAACATACCACAATAAAAATTACCGCCACCGGACGCGAATATTTAAGTCCGAAAGCACCGAACCGCTCAAAAATCATCACAGGCGTAATCATCGGATAATATGCAACAATAATTACTGCTCCGAATTCGCTCATTCCGCGAGCAAACATCATAATAAGCCCCGACACAATGCTACGCCAAGCAAGCGGAACCGATACCACCATAAATGTTTTTATAGGCGATGCTCCCAAATTCAGCGAAACTTTTTCCAACCTTTCGGGAACTGCCGCAAAACCGTCGCGAGCAGCGTTAATAAGAAAAGGCAAACTTACAAATGCCATTGCTATAACTATTCCTGAAATATGTCCCGGAAATTCAATTCCAATAATACTTCCCGCTTTTCCCACTATTCCGTCTCGCGAAATAAGTGTCAATAAAGCAATACCCGCAGCAGAATGAGGAATAACTACAGGCAAATCTATTATTCCCTGAATAATATTCTTGCCGGCAAACTTTTTACGAGCCATCAGCCACGCCAACGGTATGGCAAAAAATGCCGAAATAACCGTTGCCAACATTCCGCTCCAAAGCGACAATCCGATACTGTTTATCACCTCTTTGTCGTGTATGGTTGTTGTAATTTCATCGGGCGACGAATGCAACACCAATCCCAGCAACGGTGCAAGAATAAAAAGTAGTATTACTCCACCCAAAAAACTAAACAACAACGATATATTTTTATCTTGTCCCATAATCATTAAAAGCAATATTATTCAATTCGTTAATAAATTTTTGAGTTGTATGCTTAAAATATCTTTTGTTTTTATATGCCAAAACATACCTGATTCCCGATATGGCATTTGTTAAAAAAACTTCATCGGCTTCAAGAAGATTTTCGGGCAATAAACTTTCTGTTTCAACAACATTGAATCCATTCTTGCGGGCAATTTCAATAATTTGCTTTCGTATAATGCCCTCAACACATCCCGATGACAATTCAGGAGTATAAACAGTATTACCCTTTATACAAAACACATTCGACGATGTTGCCTCGACAATATTTCCCTTTTCACCAACAAGCAAAACATCGTCGAATCCTTTTTTGCGAGCATAAATTCCCGCAAGGATATAAATTTGTGCATTTATTGATTTAATTGTGTTAAAAATAATATTGGGTTTAGGAATTTCGGTAAAAATACCCAATTTCAATCCTTTATCGTTAAGTTTATAATGCCCTTTGCCAAGATACGAAGCTTCAATAACAATATCACAATTTTTTGCTTCGGTAATAAAAAGCCCCTCTCCTACTCTGTAAACAGTGAGTTTTACCCTTACAGCCTGAAAAAGTTTACATCTGGCAAGTAATCCCGACACCTGTTTTTTAAAAAAGTTAAAAGTAAAATAATCGGGCAATTCCAATTTTAATATTTCGGCTGCTTTTAATATTCTATTGTAATGGTCACGTGCAAATTGTATTTCAAGTCCGTTGGCGTGCATAGTTTCAAAAAAACCATCGCCGTATCTGAATGCCCTATTCGATGTTTCTATTTTAAAAGTAGAAGCATTAAGATATATTTTATTGTATGAAATAATATTATAATCAGGCATTTATGTTAAATAATTAAATCTTCAATATTTTTTAAACTTTCGTTGGTATCTATTTTTATTGCTTTCAAACCAACCTTTTCGGCTGCTTCAATGTCTTTTACGCTGTCGCCTATCATATACGATTGATTTACATCGATATTAAAACGGGCAATAGCCTTTTCAAAAAGCTGAGAATCGGGTTTACGGCAAATACATTTTTCAAACTTGTCGTGATGCGGACAGTAGTAAATTTCGGTAATTTCAATGCTGTTTTCTTTCATTATAGAAAGAAACTTTGAATGTACTTTTTCAACATCGGTTTTTGTATATGTTCCGCGTGCAATTCCTCCTTGATTGGTGATTACTATAAAAATGTATCCTTTTTGTTGCCATTTCTGCAAAACCTCAACAAGCCCTTCATTCAAAATAAAATCATCGGGTTTATAAATATAATAATGTCCCGTATCGTTGTTTATAACGCCGTCGCGGTCAATAAATATTGCTTTTTGCATATTAAACTTTTCTCTGTTTTACCACAAATATAATGGAAGATTATTTAAGTTTTACTTTCATTTTACATATTCCTTAAATTTGCAACTAAAAAAGCTACATAAATAACAATCACAGTGTGAGTTCTATTTTAAAATCACTCTTTAACCCAAACTATACAATAGAAAACAAAAATAGTTTTCTATTGTATAGCGATAAAGAACTACATCTATTTTGGACAATAACCAAAATGGTGTATTTCTAAATCGGGGTTAACCCT
>Ga0256845_1000241_pt1 | contig 51877 bp, 56 predicted proteins | sample RiftiametaG_FD_189101 | JGI IMG/M metagenome (GOLD analysis project Ga0256845, IMG submission 189101) | Tube worm associated microbial communities from hydrothermal vent at the East Pacific Rise, Pacific Ocean - Riftia | ecosystem: Host-associated > Annelida > Integument > Unclassified ...
TCAATAAGAGGTTACACTTCAATTAAAACCTTCTCTTTCTCGTTTTGAATAAAGAATGGTCTAGGTTGACAAAAGAAAGGGAGAACTCAAGAGAACCTCCTCTGTATGCTCTACTTAATTCAGAAACCGTAACATCGTAGGATATCCCAAACTGAAAACCTCTGTAATCAATCATAACAGAAGGAATAATGGCATCTTTCCATCGGTAATACGTTCCTATTCCAATAAAAGCATCTTGACTGTGGCCTGTGATTTTAGTTCCATTTACAAAACGATAGCGGAACATAAATCCTAGCAATGTTTCATAATGACCACTTTGGATAAATTGTACCGCATTTACATCAATTGCAACAGGACTATTGTAGAATTCTTTCACTATCCCAAATTGTCCTACATATTTTCGTTTCAACGTTTCTGCTGTCCCACCTGCGTACTTCAGTTCTGGTTGATTCAAATGAAAAGCGGATATACCGATTTTTAATTTGAAATCATTATTTCGTTGGAAGGTATTTTGACCACCATCAAAGACATAGAAAACACCAGCAGAGGCATCTACATAATTAAAAGATATCAAAGGGTTAGCTTCTCCAGATAATAAAGGGTCAAAACGAGCACCATTCCATTGAGACATGAAGGTAACGTTTGTTAATGTTGCCTTTCGAGAACCAAATCCACCTTGAACCCCAACAGATAGAATATGTCCTGAACGCCCCATGGGTATTATTCCACTTAACGTCAAAGATCCAGCTTGATTTCCGAATTTAGAATCTCCACCAACATCATTAAAAAATAAAATACCTAAACCTAAATGAGCCTTGTCATTATGCCTCGTTTTTCCAATATTAATATCTGCCCCAATTGCAGTAGTCATGAAAGAAGTATTCGCTCCTAACCATTGATTTCTATGATTAATTGTTACTCTCTCCCAACCATCAAACACTCCAGCCGCAGCAGGATTTATAAATAATGGTGTTTGATTGGATTGCGCAAAATGTAAATCTTGTGCTTTTACAGTAAAACTCGCTAAACCAATGAATAAATATATAAGTTTCTTCTTCATCTTATTTCACCAATGTTATGTTACCTGAAAGTGTTTCTGATCTACCATCAAGGTAATCAACTTCTACCATATACGCATATACACCAGAATTACAAGGTTGTCCATTAAAAGTACCGTCCCACTCAAATTCCGTGTCGGTTGTTTTTAAAATTTGATTCCCCCATCGATCATAGATTTGAAATGTAATTCCGCCAATATTTTTACCAACAATAATTGAATAAATATCATTGTTCCCATCAGAGTTTGGAGAGAAACCAGTTGGAATATGAATTCCTTCAACACATACATCTTGATTTGGATTTGGATCGCAAATATCCAAAGGGTTCGTTCCATTGGCAACCTCATCTCCATCTAAAACACCATCACCATCCGTATCTGGATTATTTGGATCTGTTCCTAAAGCAACTTCTTCACAATCTGATAAACCATCACCATCGGTATCAACAACAGAAAGTCCAACTGGATCGCAAGGATCTAAAGGGTCACTAGTTGTGCCATTTGGATTATAAGGTGTAGAAGGATCGTCAGTACCATTTACTTCTTCTCCATCAGTAGCACCATCTCCATCAGTATCAGGATTATTTGGATCTGTTCCAAGAACATTTTCTTGCGCATCAAAAACACCATCTCCATCAGAGTCAGTTTGACAACCAGGGAAAAAATCATCTGGATCACATGGGTTTAACGGATCACTTGTACTTGTTGGGGTTAAAGTTGTTGAAGGATCGTCAACGCCATTCACCTCTTCACCATCATTTAATCCGTCACCATCTGAATCTGGATTATTTGGATCTGTACCGGCAGTAATTTCTTCATCATTTGTTAATCCATCGTTATCTGGATCACAAGTTCCACCAGAACTATCCGGATCACAAGGATCATTCTCGTCAGACATACCTGTTGGAACTAATGTTGTTGATGGATCATCTGTTCCTGTAATTTCTTCACAATCTGTTAATCCATCACCATCGGTATCATCAGTAAACGCTCCCATTGGATCACATTGATCAAGAGGATCTGTTCCATTGGCTATTTCAACACCATCGTCTATTCCATCACCATCAGTGTCTGGATTATTTGGATCTGTACCGTAAATGTTTGTTTCATCGTCGTTTGTAATTCCATCTCCATCAATGTCAGGGTTAATAGGAATAAAGTAAGCAACAATGTTTTCTGCACCGTTGATTGAAATACTATTGGTATCCTCTGTAATTGGATTAACCATTGGTCCAGTTGTAAATTCCCAATGATCAAACATGTAACCAGTCAAAGGTTGTGCTATGACATTTGTTCCAATTCCACCATAATAAGAAGTTGCCCAAGGATAAGTTGGAGCCCAAACAGAATTTACTTTAATTTCTCCTGAATTTACAGGACTCACATCAAAAGTAACATTGTAAGGACCTGTTAAATTATAGCAATCAATTAAACCTTGCTCTAATGCTAAGCAACGTGCATCAATAAAATCACGAAGTGTTTGAACATTTGCTTGCCACCCAGGAACAGAACCACCCCATTTTGCAGTATGACCAGTCATTTCAGGCGTAATTTCATTGATCATACTGTCCAATAATGTATTCATACTTGGACAAGAAAAAGTGGTGTTTACTAAATCAATGTATCGCGTAATATAGTATTGTTCTACAGTTGGATTTTCATTGATTAATTTTTGTAAAATTTCGGTATGACCTTGTCCACCAGGATTTGGTAAATTTTCAACATTACAAGGGTCTGCATTTGCAGTTGGATCAGGAATTCCTGTGTAATTAATATAATGTCCGAATGTTGCATCCATATCCCAAAGGGTATATCTCCATTTCTTTTTTGAACCAGCGGGGTCCATTCCTCTCCACCAAGCTGTATTCCAATTCAACCAATCTTGATTTACAACATATGAGTTGAACATAAAATAATCACATAGCGATTGCCATTTCAATTGACTTTTCACATAATCAAAAGCAGGGCCAGGTCCCATATTATTACTGGCAACATAAGTACGAAGAGCATCCCAATCTGGTTGAGCATTTGGTGCACCATATTCTTGCCAAGTTCCACCCCAAGTTTTCAAGTATTGAAGATTGAATTTATCTTGTGCATAGTAATAATTCGTAAAATCATGATCATCTGCTTTTTCACGAATTTCATAAACGCCCCAATATTCTCCATTCAAATAAACCACACAAGGTCGCCAAGTTCTCACATCTAATAACATATTAGAACGAAGTGATAAAGTATGGATAAAAGCATCACGTATATGAGCACCACCTGATTCAAAAGGATAATTATCACTTGCTCCAGGTTTAAGCATAACACGTTGGAAATTTGTTCTCGTTTTTTCTGGAAAAATTTGATGTTCAATATCGTCGTTATAACCGTGTTGATCTTTCATGATAAAATCAAAACCACGTTGATCGTATGCCCAAGAGTCATTCCCATGCTTATTAAAATTACCTTGCCCTTCATCTATAAAACTCCCATCTTGTTCAAAAAGTTCAAATGAACCAATTTTATTACCGCCAAACTGATTTCCGTTAGCAACTAAATCATAAACAGGATTACTACAAACAGATACAACTGGAACAGAATGCGTAACACCAATAAAATAAGAGTTTGTTTCAATAAAACTAGGCGCATCTGCTCCAAAGGCTTGTGCGCGTAAAACTTGTGTTGCATTAATATTTATTGCCCCAGAATATGCTGTAGAACCAGCGTTTGGTGTAGAGCCGTCTGTTGTGTATCGTATTGTAGTCGCAACATCACTACAGGTAATTGTTGCTGTCTGGGCTCCTGGATAAAAACCTGGAGCAAGGCTAATTATAGGTTTTGGTTCGTAAAAATTCTGTGCACCAGTATTGTTTGCATTTGGTGTTGGTGTTGTAAAAAGTTTCCAATCAACTGCAGCATTTGTTGAACGACCAACGGAATGATCAATCTGAGTCATATGAACAATTTTAATTGAATCAATCACATTTCCAAGATTGTTGGAAAGAATAATCCATTCACCCTTTGTTTGTTTTAAATTAAAATTTGGGTGTAATTCAGCGCCAATTACTGTATTTCTTCCTGAAGCAATTACCATAGTAAAGCCATTGGCTGGAATTGTCCCACTTGGGATTTGCCATTTTAATAAATTAGATTCTTTATCTGAAAGATAATAACCTGTTAAATCAATTGGTGCACCAGTGACATTCAATAACTCTACCCAATCTTCTGTTTCACCATAATTATCCGTCATTCCATTTTCATTGGAACAAGAATATTCATTGATCACAATTTGGCCATTAATAAAAGGTGAAAAAAGAATAAAAAGGGAGAATAAAAGTACTGAAATGTAAAAGTTTTTCATATTGAGTAAGTTCTATGTTTACTGTATGTTGCTACAGTGTTATTCCAATATTACAAAATATTAATCTAATTATCATATATTTGTATATATAAACTTTATAGAAGGTTGAATAGCTAAACAACCTTTTTTACTTATTTAAAACTATTAAATTATGAAAAAACTATCTTTTTTTCTATTGCTTACAATTGTTTCTTTATCGATAACTTCATGTAAAAAAGTCGAAGGCCCTGGAGGTTCTTCTTCAATAACAGGTGTAATCCATGCCGAAGTTTACGATGCTGCTGGAAATTTACTGTATGATTATGATGTTGCAAAAGAAGATGTGTTTATAATCTATGGTGATGAAGAATCAACGTTTGATGATAAAACTAAAACTTCTTTCGATGGATCATTTAAGTTTGATTTTTTAGAAAAAGGAAACTACCAGGTGTTTGTATATGAAAAAGACAACAATGTACCTGGAGGGAAAGTTGTAAAATTAGTTGATGTTGAAATAAGTAAGAAAAAAACAACTGTAGAACTTGGAACAATTACCATTAAGAAATGAGAGTTTTCTTCATAATTATATTATTCCTAACATCTATTTTTTCAAGTTATGGTCAGAATGACGACTATATGCTTTGGACAAAAATTGGTGTTAAAGGAAAAGTGTCTAAGAAATTGAGCTATTCTGGTGCAATAAACATACGTTTTGGTGGTACTGGTATAGAAACTTTTTTTCCTCAAATTGGTTTAGAATATAAACTAAAGAAATGGTTGAAGCCATCCATTGAATATCGTTTTATTATTGATAAAAATAAATACGGGAATTATAAATCTTCTAATCGACTAAATTTTAATGTTGAATTAGGGAAAAATGTTGACCGTTTTTCTTTAGGTTTTAGAATACGTTATCAATATGCATTCAATCGAATTTCTCAACAAGAATATAATCCTGATTTTGATCAAGCATTCCGTTTTAAACCATTTTTAGAGTACAATATTAAAGGAAGTAAATTTACTCCAATAGTTAGTTCTGAATTCTTCTACGACCCTCAATTAGGTCCAAACGGGAGAGAATTTACTAAAATTAGAGTAGGTGTTGGTGCAAAACTGAATTTAAAAGGACCACATACAGTTGGGTTTAAATATCAGTTTGATAAGAAATTCAATTACAAAGATGGCTTCCGACATGTTTTAGGATTGTCGTATTCGTATAAGATTAAATAAAGCTTTATTCCTTTACTTCATCGACAATAAAAGACAGGTCAACAACTTCGTCAATTTTTGAAAAGGTAATCCCTTGTTCTAAAATGAAGGTATAAGTTCCTTTTAATGGAAGTTTTCTTTTTCTAAAAAAGAGAGAAGTTTCAACGATAGACCCTGATTTGTTTCCAATCCAATTTCCATTCGGATCAACGATTCTTATTTCAAAAGGTTCTCTTGCTGTTGTTCCGTCAGGTGCTTCCGTTTTCATGAAAACCCACAAATTATTGTATTTATAATCCGTTGTAGTTCGTAAAGACAGCGTAAAATTATACTCTTTTCGAATATCTTTTATCTGTACTTTAAATTCTGGTTTCACATCTTGCTCCCATTCATTATTTTCAAAAGAATATGATTTCTCATAGGTGGGTATTTCTCCACATGAGAGTAAGAGTAGAAAACAGAAAAACACACTGTATTTAAGAGGGCTTTTCATTCTTTGGATTTCCGGGTTTTTTTCTTCTATTATTTGGTGTCTTCTTGTTCGGATTATTAGGGTTCCCTACCGGTTTTTGGTTTGGATTTTTCTTCTGATTTGGGTTTTGTTTGGAATTAGGGTTCTTTTTTTGATTTGGATTCCCTTGTTTCCCTTCACCTTTATTTACAGAATTTCCTTTATTTTTTTGGTTTGGATTTTTATTGTTCCCCTTATTCTTGTTGGGACGTTTTTTCTTTTTCTTAAAAATGTGTTCAAAACGATTCAAGTCATCTTGACCAACAACATTTGTATAATCAGGAGTTACAACCTCAGGGATATCAATAAAATCAGATAAATCATACGGTTTTTTTCCGTCTTTATTCTGTCGTACAATCTCCCGTACACGTTCAGGTTTAAGTGCAATTAAAGTTGACCCAGATCCTTTACCGTCATCGTATGCATACCACATTTCTTTCTTAAAAACATCTGTTTTTACGTGAAATGCAATTCCTTTTTCAGTTCTTAATTTTAAATCTCCTTTTGGAAAAGCCTTCAATGCATCAAGATACATGTCCAACTCATAATTCAGACAACACTTTAATTTACCACATTGTCCTGCTAATTTTTGAGGATTAAGCGACAATTGTTGGTAACGCGCTGCAGAAGTCGAAACGGATCGAAAGTCTGTCAACCATGTAGAACAACATAATTCACGACCACACGAACCAATTCCACCAAGACGGGAAGCTTCTTGACGTGAACCAATTTGTTTCATTTCAATTCTAACTTTAAATTCACCTGCAAGGTCACGAATCAATTGTCGAAAATCGACTCTTCCTTCTGCGGTATAATAAAAAGTAGCTTTTGATAAATCTCCTTGAAATTCTACATCTGAAATTTTCATTTGCAAACCTAAGTTTACAGCTAATGTTCGGGATTTATACATCACCTCTTTTTCAAGAGAACGCGCTTTTATCCAGCGATCAATGTCTTCTTGAACAGCAATTGATTTTATTTTTTTTGCCTCCGAAGCTTTAAAACTTGGGGCTTTCTTTTTTACTTGAATTCTAGCGAGTTCTCCAATTACTGAAACAACACCTGTGTCTGTTCCAGGTCCACCTTCAACGATTACAACGTCTCCAGCCTGAAGGGGAAGGTTTTTTATGTTTTTAAAAAAAGATTTTCTGCTGTTTTTAAATCTAACCTCAATTATATCGTAAGGAGCCTGTCCGTTCGGTAAAGCAATATTTGCCAACCAATCATACACCTCCAGTTTATTACATCCACCAGAACTACAAGTACCATTATTCTTACATCCATTTGGAGTTCCTTCTCCACAGTTGCTACAACTCATAGTCTAAATATTTGGGATAAAAATACATAATTTAACCAAAGAAATATGCATTAAAAAAGAGTAATATAGATAATCGTTTGTTTTTAGTGAAAAATCACCTAGGAATTACCTTGTTTTGATTCAAGTAAACTTTACCCTTTGTGAATATACCTCATCACCTGAAAACATAAGCTTGTGAACAGAATTTTTGGGTTGGCATTTCTCTCAAGGTGGTAATGTGCTTCGCTAAAAGTTTCTGTAAATCCTTGAATGTTTTTACCCGTGATAAACTGAGCGAATTTTTGTAAAAAAGAATCTTCTTCTTCAGAAACACGAATCAATACTTCACCGGAATAATTTTTCAAGATACTTTGGCGAAACATGTGCAAAGCGTATTTCAAAAATTCTTTTTGATGGGCAGATTTTTTTGAAGCAATGTCTTCTGCCCAAGAGATCATATCGAGTACCGATTTTTTATAACAAACACGCATGAGTTGAATAAATTCATCGTGGTATTCATTTTGAGTTTGACCTGATGAAGTCAACTGAATTGCTTCTAATAAATCTCCTTCCGCACGGCCAGAAATACTGTCGATTAATGATGGACTAACATTCTTAACTTTACGTAAATGCTTGGCTATTTCATTCCATTCTATTCGTGGAAGTTGAAGGACTTGTGACCGAGAAAGTATTGTTTGTAGCATTCTGTCGTTTGATTCTGCAACAAGAATAAATAAAGTGTTTGGAGTTGGTTCTTCAAGAATCTTCAACAACTTATTGGCACATGTTGTATTCATTTCTTCAGCCATCCAAATGACCATTACTTTATAACCACCTTTAAATGCCTTAAGGGATAGTTTTTTTACAATTTCAAGACTTTCATCTGTTCCAATAATTGGTTTTCGTTCTTTCTTCGGGTCAATTCTTTTCACCCAAGTATTTAGAGAAAAATAAGGGTTTTCTTTCACCTGATCTCTCCATTCTTTCATTAATGGTGAAGAAGTTTTTGATTCAGCTAAAACCGTTGGAAATGAAAAATGTAAGTCAGGATGTTCTAATTTTTGAGTTTGGTGACAAGAATCACATGCTCCACAACTTTCATTTTCTTGTTTGTTCTCACAAAATAGATATTGCACAAAAGCTAAAGCTAAAGGAAGTGAACCGTAACCTGATTTTCCCATGAAAAGTTGAGCATGACTTACCTTTTCATTGATCACTTCTTTAATTAAATGAGCTTTTAATTTCTCCTGACCGATAACATCTTTAAAAAACATAGATTAAAAGTACATCAAATTTTGGAACTATTTTTGATTAATTGTCGTCTTTATTAATGAAATCCGTATATTGTGTTACCAAAAATAAACTAAACATGAAAAAAATAACTTTTGTAGTCGCCCTAGTGTTATCCTCAGCAAGTGTGTTTGCAGCGGTAAACTCAACTCCAGTTACCCAAAAAATAATTAAACTTGATGGAATAAGTGTAACCGTAAGCGTTAAAAGTGGTGAAGAAAACGTTAAAGGAGCATTGGTCAAAATTGTTTCTAATGACAACAATATGGTCGTTGGATCTGGCACAACAAACGAAGAGGGTGTTGTGAATATTAAGTTAATGAACTATGATAAAAAGATTGTTACCATAGAAGTTTACCATACGATGTATAAAATTCAAAAATTGAATTCTATTACATTGGTGGATGGATCAAATTATTCGGTAGAGTTAAAAAATAAAGTTGCTACAACAGGAACAATTCAGGCAGATCATCAAGAAGCGGTAACAGAAGTTCAAGAAACAATATCTGAAGCTGAAGAAAGCACTGCTGCAGCACAACTTGAAGCTGAAGAGTCAAGAACTGAAACAGAGGCTTCTCAAAAAGAGGCTGAATTATTAGTAGCACAGAAAGAGCAAGCACAGAAGGAAACAGAAACTGCGCGTCTAGAGGCTGAAGCAGCGCGGAAAAAAGCGGAAGAAATTTTAGCTAGCGGAGCAATTGTTGCAGAAGAAGAAAAAGCAAAACTTCAACAACAAGTTTCAACACAACAAACAGAAGCTGCTAAACGTCAAGAAGCTGCTGCTAAACGTCAAGATGAGACGAAGAAAGCGGAAGACGAAATTGAACGTCAAAAAGAACAAGCTGAACAAGCAGAAGAAGAAGCAGCAAGAATTCAAAAACAACAAAAAGAAGAAGCCAAACAAGCAGAAACTGAAACAAAGAAAACGGAAGAACAGCTAAAGGAAGCTGAGAAAAAAGCAAAAGAAGACGAAAAGGCAGCAAAAGAAGCAGCGAAAGAAGAAGCAGCAAAAGAAAAAAAAGCAGCAGCCATTAAAAAGCAAGCGGCGAAAGAAGCAAAAGCAGCAGAGAAAGAAGCTAAAAATGCAGAAAAAGAAGCAGCAGCAGCTCAAAAATTAATTGAGAAAGCAGAAAAAATAAACGAATACAACGCTAAAATTAAAGAACAAATTGCTGGATTAGATGATGATTTGAATGACATCAAAACAGATTACAAAGCATTAGAGTTGAAACAAAAGAAGCTAGACATTAAAAAAGCAAAAGGAAAGGATGCTGATAAAATTGCACATGGTCAAGCTAAAATTGATGAGCAACATAAAAAGTTAGAATTGAAAGAAGCTAAAATCAATACTAAGAAGAAAAAGCTTTTAAAAAAAATAAAATCATTGTAACATAAAAATTACAAATCAGTTGTTAAAGCGTGTCATCTTGACACGCTTTTTTTAGTTTTACAAAATGAAAACAAGAACCCATTATTTACTCTTAATGCATCTCATAATTTTTATGTGGGGATTTACAGGTATTTTAGGGAAATTAATTCACCTAGATGCTGTTGTAATTGTTTGGTATAGAGTTCTAATTGCATTTATTTCCTTGTTTTTCTATTTTATATTTGCTAAAAAATCATTCCGAATAAAATCAAAAAAGAACCTATTATCAATTTCAATTGTTGGTCTGTTTGTTGGAGCACATTGGTTAACTTTTTATCAATCGATTCAATTATCAACAGCATCTTTAGGAATTTTATGTTTATCCACAACCACACTTCATGTTTCTTGGCTTGAGCCTTTAATTATGAACAAAAAATTTAATTGGATAGAAATGGCATTGAGTATTATTGTTGTTTTTGGTATTTTTATTATAACGGATGATTTTGGAGAAAAAGAATACCAGGCTTTGACTTTTGGTCTTGTTTCTGCTTTGTTAGCCGCTTTGTATGCAGTGTATAACACCAAGTTGGTTGCAGTGGAATCTGCTGCGTCTATTTCTCTCTATGAAATGCTATCAGCAACAATCGCAATAACTATTTTTCTCGCTTTCACAGGTCAATTAAATATGGATATACTTGTAATGGAAACATCGGATCTGTTTTGGTTAATTTTCCTTGGTGTTGCGTGTACATCTTTTGCTTTCTTGGCTACGATTATTGTTATGGATAAACTGGGCGCTTTTACCGTTTCTTTGTCTATTAATTTAGAACCGATTTACACACTCGTGTTGGCAATTTTTATTTTAAATGAGAACGATTTATTAAGTCCTCGATTTTATATTGGTGCGACATTAATTATTTTAACCGTTCTAGCCAATGGGATTATTCAAAAAATTCTCCTTCGAAAAGAAAAGAGCTTGCAAAAAGTGTAACTATTTTTTACTATTTTAGTAAGATGATTGTGTACTTTTAATGAATCATAGCAATATTCATTATATTTGCATATATTCTAAAACTAAAAAACTAAAAATATGACAACCAAAACATTCATTGTTCCTCATGATTTTACAACCGTCTCTGACGTTGCTTTAGATCATGCACTTGCTACCGCAAAACCATTAGGTGCTCAAATCTACTTATTACATGTTGTAGCAAAGAGTAAAGATATTTCTAGTGCAGAACAAAAGTTGAATGAAGTTATTTCTCGTTATAATTCTACTGTTAAAATTATTCCATCAATTAGAGTTGGTAGTATTTTTAATGATATAGGAGATTTTGCAGCAGAACACCATGCAGAACTTATTTTTATGGGAACTCATGGAACTCAAGGTTGGCAACACTTAACAGGAATGAATGCGTTAAAAGTAATCACAGATTCTTCTGTTCCTTTTATCGTTTTACAAGAAACTGCTCCTAAAGAAACGGGGTATGATGACATTGTTCTACCATTAGATTTAGCAAAAGAAACAAAACAAAAATTAGCAATTGTTGCAAACATCGCTAAATATTTCAACTCAAATGTACACATTGTAATACCGCGCGAAAAAGATGAATTTCTTGCTCACAAAGTAAAAGACAATGTTCGTTTTGCTAAAAAATATTTAAACGAAAGAGGAATCGAAAGTACTGTTACTGATGTTCCTCATAGCGGTTTTGACAATGAAGTAATTAAACATGCTGTAAGTATTGATGCAGATTTAATTGCAATTATGAACTTAAATAAAACACATGTTTTAGGGTTATTAACTTCAAATCATGAGAAAGAAATTATTACAAACGATGCTCGTATCCCTGTAATGGTTATGAATCCAATCGAAGGAATTACAACATTATCTGTTGATTTCAACGGATAAGATAAATCAAACAAAAAAAACCTTCATCATTAATCGATGAAGGTTTTTTTTGTTTTTTACTTTGCTCCGCCATGTCCTTTGGCAAGTATAAGCATCGATTTAATTCCAATTCCTACGAACATGAATAATTGTATAATCACACAATTCATCATGAATTTTTCAAATTTTGTCATTTTATTTCATTTAACGCGTTAGTAATCAATTACTCTGGTATTAACCACCAAAAGGGTTTTAACTTTGCTTTGTATTTAAACACAACATGGAGTACATATTTCATCCAATGTCCTGCTAAGCCCATTTCTCCTCTTGTTTTATTCTGATCTCGTCCAGAAGGATAGCGTTCAAAGTCATTGACAACCGGGAAAATTGTCATTGAAATTGCATTTCCTTTTTTCCATCCATATCCAGCTGAAGCAACACAGATTGATCCAAAGTTACCCATATTTGCTTTATGAGGTAATTCTTCTGTGTTTGTATTAATCATGTGAACAATATTATCTGTTACAATTTTTGCAGAAATCCCAGAAGGCATACCTGTTCTTGGGGGAGCTGGAAATATTGCAGTACCGTTCGGTGATTTTCTTGGTTTTGACATTGTATGTGGAGGTGCAAAAGCAATTCCAGGTGCAAAAATGTTTTTATAGAATGGATTTTGATAAGTATCGGGCCAATCTTTTACAGACCATTTCTCAAAAGGTTTTGGTTCATAATCTGCATCAACTCGCATGAAACCATTTGGCATAAATAACTTATCTGTAACATCTTTACCGTTTTTGTCATACCCTTTAAAGCCTTGACCTGTAAATTGAGGAATTAACATTGCAAAATCAAACTCTTGCTCTTTGTACTCTCCTTCTAATGTTTCAAACAGAACTTTTCCATCTTCTACTTTATAAACTCCAGCGCGAGCAATAGGAATGATATTTCTTTCTTTGAAAAGCATTTCTCCTAAATCCTCTCCTGTCATTATTCCTTTTGAAGGTACTTTAAATGACATTCCGCCCATTCCAAATTCTCCTGCAGCTGGTTCATTCGTTATGAAATATACTTCTGCATTTTCACGAACTTTTTGTCTTGTCAATTCATGTTCAACATTTAAAACATATTCAAACGCTGCTCCTTGACAAGTCGCAAGCGGATGTCCTGTTCCAATAAGGATTTTTTTCTTTTCTCCTTTTTTTAATTGTTCAATTATAACTTGAAGTTCTTTCGATGCATGATCTGCATGTGTCCATGAACAAACAGAAACTACTTTATTCGTTCCTGGTATAAGTCCTTCTGTTCCTTCAAAATTTAATTTAGGTCCAGTTGAATTCACTAAATAATCGTATTCTACTTTCTCGGTTTTTCCTTTTTTATCACCAGCTGTATATTCAATGGTTACATAAGGTTTATTCGTTTTATCATCTCCTTCTGGGTAAAAATCCAACGCTTTTGCTTGTCTAAAATCGACTCCAAGCTTTTTATAGATTGGTGCCAAAGGAAAATGAACTCTTTCGTGGCTCATTCTACCTGTTCCAACCCAGATGTTTGATGGGATATAATTATATTCTTGATTTGGAGCAACTACAATCACTTCATGCCCCTTTTTTAAATACTTTCCAAAATAAGAGGCTGCTGTATGTCCTGCAACACCCGCTCCTAAGATTAATACTTTTGCCATAAATAATTAATTGTTTATAAATTCAAATTTAACGAGAATAAACAAACCTAAGTGTAACACAAATTACAATTGAGTAATTTTCTGATCTTTATCATATCTTCCTCCTATTAATTCTTGTAAATTTGTACCATGATTTACATCCAAAATACCGCAATTATCCTACTAACCTTTGGTTTAATGGAATTAGTCGCCTGGGGTTTACACAAATATATACTTCATACATTTTTATGGGTCGTACATGATACACACCATGAAATAAGAAAAGGGTTGACAGAAAAGAATGATTTAGTGGCATTTGTTTTTGCAATTCCAAGTTGGTTGTGTATGATGTTTGGAATAATGGATGGGAATGATTTTAAACTCTACATCGGAATAGGTATTTTACTTTACGGTATCTGCTATGTGATAATTCACGATGGTTTAATTCATCGACGTTTTAAAATATTTTCCGATTCTCCTACAAGTGTGTACCTTTTAGCCGTTAAATTAGGACATTTAGCGCACCACAAACACGATTTCGATAAAGATTACAATAAGGACAATGATGTTGTTTGGGGCATGCTTTGGGTGCCTAAAGAGTATTTTGAACAAGCACGTAGAATTTTAAAGAAAAAGAAGTAATTATTCTCCCGGAGAATCAAAACTCACTTCAAATAATCCGTTCCAGTTTTTTCCTGTTAAATATGTTTTCCCCGTTTGGTGATTATATGCAATTCCATTCAAAACTTCACCAATTCCCCTGTTCTGTATCACTAAGTTAGTTGCATCAATTTCTTGGAGAACTCTGCCCGTTAATGGATCAATAGCTATTATAATGTTAGTTGTCCAAACATTTGCATAGATTTTTCCGTCAATGTATTCTAACTCATTCAAGTAGTTCACAGGACCTTTATTACTGTATACATCAATCGAATGTTGAATGGCAAAAGTTTTAGGGTCTCTAAAAGTAATGTGTTCAGATCCGTTAGACATAATCAATGATTTTCCATCGTTACACAATCCCCAACCTTCTCCAATGTATCCAAATTCCTGAGATATAGGAACTAAATTGTTTTTCACAAGATACATATAGCATTTTCCATTTTGCCATGTCAATTGGTAAAGGGTATCATTTAGAATGGTTATTCCTTCACCAAAATAACCTGCGGGCAATCCCATTTTTTGAACTTGTTCTCCTGTTTCTAACTCAACTTGAGCAACAATTGTTTTCCCTTGATTTCCGGGATCACCAGTTCCTTCATACAATTTACCTTTGTAAAACTCTAAACCTTGCGTAAAACTTGTTGGGTTGTGAGGGTGAGAGTTGGCTACATTAACGGTTAATTTTTCTGGAATAATATCAGAAAGAACACGTACCAATCGGTTGTCAACGAAAGTTGAGCCATCTTCTAAAGTAGACCTTAGTAGAAGTGTTTTCGTTCCAACGCCGAAAGAATTCGGGTTAAACTGAAATGCGATTTGTTTTGCCGGTGAATTCCAAGATTCAATTACACTATCGTTGAAGATAACTTCAAGTAATTCAACCGTAGAATTAACTTTAACATCAATTGAAATTTCTTGATTGAAAATTGTCGCTAGATTTTCTTTGAATAAAAACTCAGCAGGGATCTCTTTTTTTGGACGCAATCCACTTGGATCGTCTTTAAATAAAGGATAAATCAATAAAGCCCCACCAACGAGAACAATTAAACCTATGACAATGTTTTTTTTCATCCTTTCTTTAAAATTGATTCTATTCTTCTTGCATCTATACCAGAATGTGTTCCTTCGTAAACTATTTCACTTCCTTTTATAACGATACATTGTGGAGATTGGTGCACAACACCTGTCAAAGAAGCTGTTTCTTGCGAAACATCTCGGTGTTTCAATAAATCAATAAAATAGAGTTCACACGGTACGTTCCCTGACCAATTTCTTTCAAAGCCTGTCAAAGCCATCGATGAAATACTGCATCGGGTACTGTGTTTAAATAAAAGAACTGGTTTTTCTCCAACATTACGAAGAATTGAATTCAACTGTTCAGTAGAAGTAATACTAATCCAAGGTAGTTTTTCTACTGGAGTTGATTTTGAAAAATTAAAAAGTCCCATTGTATATTTTTTAGAATCCAGGTGTAAATTGTTTCAAGAAACGAAGATCATTTTCTGAATACAACCTTAAATCATTTACTTTATATTTTAATTGAGCAATTCTTTCTACCCCCATTCCAAAGGCAAATCCAGAATATTCCTTACTGTCAATACCACTTTCTTCCAATACGTTAGGATCAACCATCCCGCAACCTAATATTTCTAACCACCCAGTATACTTACATACATTACAGCCTTTAGAGTTACAGATTGTACAAGAAACGTCAACTTCAGCACTTGGTTCTGTAAAAGGAAAGTAAGAAGGTCGAAGTCTAATTTTTGCTTTCTCTCCAAACATTTCTTTCGCAAAATAAAGGAGGGTTTGCTTTAAATCAGCAAACGAAACATCTTTATCAATGTACAAACCTTCCACTTGGTGGAAGAAGCAATGAGCACGAGCAGAAATAGCTTCATTTCTATAAACACGCCCCGGAGAAATTGTTCTCAAAGGAGGTTTTTGATTTTCCATCACACGAACTTGAACAGAAGACGTATGTGTTCTAAGCGCCATTTCATTTTCTCCTTTTTCAATAAAGAAAGTATCTTGCATATCTCTTGCAGGATGTTCTGGTGGAAAATTTAAAGCAGAAAAATTATGCCAATCATCTTCAATTTCTGGTCCTTCTGAAACCGTAAATCCAATGCGGTTAAAAATTTCTATTATTTCACTTCTAACTAAAGAAAGTGGATGTCTAGCACCAATTTCTATTGCATCAGCAGGACGAGAAGTGTCAATTTTATTTTCACCTTCTTGTTTTGTCTCAAATTCAGATTGAAACTGATCGAACCTTTCTTGTACCTTATTACGGAGAGCGTTTAATTGCTGTCCAGCTTCTCTTTTTTCTTCTTTGGCAATTTCTTTTAACCAAGAAAATAATCCTTTTACCTTTCCCTTAGAACCTAAATATTTGATTCTAAATTCTTCTAAGTCTTTTGAAGATGAAACAACAAATTGTTCTATTTCCTTTTCTATTTCCTTAATTCTATCTTTCATTCTCGCTTCTTTATTGATAAAAAGTCAACCAAAGTGTAACTTTTAGCGTCTAATAATTGTTTTATTGTAACAAATAATCTGTTTCAAGCGTACGAAGTTAAGAAATTAAGAAAGAATGTTGTTTCCTTCGTTCCAAAAAATACATTATATTTGAAGATTCAACACAACTATTTATATTTATTATGAATACAACTATACGAAAATTTGGATTGTTTTTCCTTTTAGCATTAGCAATTGGGTTTACACAATCTTGTAAAAACAAAGAGCCATCTGTAATTAAAGTGTTTGTTCGAAATCAGAGCAATCAACTTGTATCAGGCGCAAAAGTAATCATTGTGGGTGATGTAACTTCTAATCCAACAACTTTAGCTTATGTTGATACAGTGATTACCAACGAGTCAGGGTTTGCTTATTTCAATGTTGCTCCTCATTATGAGTTAGGCGATAAAGAGTATGAAGTTGCCTATTTTGATATAATAGTACAAACTCCAGCTTTTTCAGGAACGAGTTACATTAGAAGTAGAATTCACACTACAGCTGTTGAAACAGCTTATATACAATAAGAATTATGAAATTTAATCGAATATTTATTCAAGGAGCTTTCTTTTTATTTGCTGCATTGTTATTTGTGGGATGTAATAAGAAAGAAGATACGATTATTAAAATAATCGTTAAAGACTCAGCCAATCAGGTTGTTTCTGGTGCAACTGTTACTTTGTTAGCAACACCTTCTCCACCACCACAACCACCACAGCCACCTTCGGATAACTTTCCAATGTCAACTTCCACAAATTCAGCTGGAGAAGCTGTCTTTAACCTGAATGAAATTTACCAAGAAGGTCAAGCAGGTGTCGTTGTTTTAGACATTGAAGCAAGTGCTAATGGCGCAACAGGTCAAGGAATTGTTAAATCTGAACAAGAAGAAGAAGTTATAGAAGTTGTTTTTATCCAATAACTGCAATACCTAAAAATATAAAAAAGAGGCAAGTTAATACTTGCCTCTTTTTGTTTGTTAGAGAATCTGTTGTTGAACCGGATTCTACCATATTTTCAAAAATTTCTTTACGAAAACTTAATTTCGCCCTCTTCCACCAACTCTTCTCCTCTCATTTTTAGCAACAGTTGAATCAAAGCAACAACATCTTTTTCACAGTACACTTTAATACGTTCTAAACCATTTTCTTCTTCATAGAATACACGCGCAACATCAGCACCTGAAATATCGTCTTTTGGAGTTGGTATATTAAAAACATGACACAATAAGGCCAAAGAAGTATACGCTTTAAAATCTCCAAACTTCCACAATTCCATCGTGTCAATGTGATTGATTTCCCAAGGTTTTTTCCCCGCAATATTCAAAACACTGGGTAATTCTAAACCATTAATGAGCATTCTACGACAGATGTATGGAAAATCAAATTCTTTTGCATTGTGTCCACACAATATCGGGTGGGAAGAAAAAGTATCTCCTAATAGTTGTGAAAATTGCTTTAACAATGTTTCTTCATCTTCATGGTAATATGATTTTAAACGTATTTGTTTCCCCGTTGATGTTTGGGTTATAAATCCGACCGAAATACAAACGATTTTACCAAATTCAGCGTAAATACTTGCTCTTTCTCCGTAAACATCTTCTACAGATTTATCATCTTTTTGTAAAAAACGTGTTTTTGAATTGAATAAAGACAATGTTGTTTCATCTAAATCTTTGAATTGATATGTTTGAGGAGCTGTTTCAATGTCGAGAAACAATACTTTTTCAACGGGAATACTTCTAATCATTTGTACAGTTTTTAATGTTTTCTTATTTAAATTAATGAAATTTTACACATCTGTCATTATTTTTCTCTAAAATACTTTAATGAGTTTCAGTAAGTAATTTTGTCGGTAGTTTTAGTTCCAAAATAAAAGTTTCGGCTGCATGGACAAATTACTAGGCTACTCGATTGTCCCTTTTTCTGATAGCATAATCGCTATTGGTTTGGTTTTGTCAAAATGAGAAAGCGTGATAACAATAATTACAGTAATAGGAATACTCAATAGCATCCCAGTTATCCCCCAAATACTACCCCAAACTAATAATGCAATAATGGCTACTAGTGGACTGATGTTCAGAGAACTTCCCATGACTCTTGGTTCTAAAATATTGCCAATAATTAACTGTATTGCTCCAACAAAGAGAATAACCATTATACTTGGCATGATATCTCCGAACTGTAATAAGCAAAATACTGCAGGAAAAGCAGTTGCTATAATTGATCCAATAGTAGGAATAAAGTTGAATATAAAGATTAAAAAGGCCCAGAATAAAGGCGAATCGATTCCAATAATAAGAAGTACAATGTAACTTAAAACACCAGTACTTAAGCTCGTCATAGTTTTTACTCCGATATAATTGGCAATTGATTTTTCTATGTTTAATAAAATATGATTTAAATTGTTGTATCGGGCTTTATCTGTGTAGACATTTTTCAATTTGTTTGAAAAATTACTCTCTTCTAAAAAGATAAATAAAGTATAAATAATTATTAAAAAAGTATTGCTTAATAAATCTGTTAGGGATTGTAAAATGTTTGAAACGAGTTTAGTTAAGTTAAACCCTTCCGCTTGTGTTTTAAAATTATCGATAATATTGATGTTAAATAGGTCATTAATGTTTTTGATTATAACCTCAATGTTGGCTACATATTTAGGGTAATTATCTACTAAATTTCTAATGTTAACCAATAGTATTTCAGAGACTAAACTAATTACGACCAAGATAATTAATGTCGGAATCATGTTTTTTAACCAAGAAGGAAAAAATTTCTTGATAAAAGGAACTCTATCTATAATCTGCCTAATTTTTTTAACAAAAAACCAAAGTATCAAAGCAAAAAGGATTGGTATTATTAAACTTTGGCCATAACTCAATGTTAGAACAATACCTATTGCAGTAATAAAAAAGTAAGCAGCATTTTTCATAATGATGTTCTGTTGTTTTTAATAATTTCTTATTTAAATTAATGAAAATATTCACATCTGAGTTCGTAATTCTCTAAAAACTTTACTTTTGACCTATGGCAGAAGAATTAATTCTAGAAAAAGGAAATAAAGACGAGATTTATTCGAGCTTAATCCCACAGATTAAAGCTTTAATTGGTGATGAAAAAGACCTAATTGCGAATCTTGCAAATGTTTCAGCAGCTTTAAAACAAGCTTTTGATTTTTTATGGGTAGGATTTTATATTGTACGAGAAGATGAATTGGTTTTAGGTCCATTTCAAGGTCCAATTGCTTGTACAAGAATTCAATTGGGAAAAGGTGTTTGCGGAACCTCTTGGGAAAAGAATAAAAACATGATCGTTGAGGATGTTGATGCTTTCCCTGGACACATTGCCTGTAGCTCTTTGTCTAAAAGTGAAATTGTACTACCTTTAGCCAAAGACGGTAAAGTTTTTGCGATTTTAGACATTGATAGTGTAGAATTCGCTACTTTTGATTCTGTTGATGAACATCATTTAAATACGCTTTGCAGATGGCTAGAATCCATTTTATAATTCTCTTTTTCATTCTTTCTGCTTGCGCACAAGTAGGTACATTAACTGGTGGAGATAAAGATGTAACGGCACCTCAGCCCATCAATGAGAAAATGAATCCACCGAATGAAAGTATTCATTTCACTTCAAAATCGGTCGAAATCCCTTTCAAAGAATTCATTCGTTTAAATGAACCTGGAAAAAATATTCGCATGGTTCCTCCTCATGCAACGATAATTGCAAAAGTAAAAGGAAGAGATTTATACTTAAATTGGGAAGATACATTGCGTGAGAATACTACTTACACCATCTACCTAAATAATGCTGTCAAAGACATAACGGAGGGAAATGATACAGTCATTCAATACGTTTTTTCAACAGGTGATTTCATCGATAGTTTGAGTTATACAACTAAAGTTATAGACGCCTGGACAAACCAACCAGTCAGTAAATGTGTTGTTGGATTGTTTGATTCATCTACAGAAGAAATTCTCTACTTTTCAGAAACAAACGCGCAAGGAGAAGCAACAATAAAATACATTGCCCCAAATAATTTTACGTTGATTGCTTTTATTGATGAGAACGGTGATTTAATTCACCAAGACCATGAAAAAGTAGCGTTTCCAGCAGAGAATATCTTTCAATTGAATACTTCATTTGAAGATACAATTCCTATTCGACTTTTTCAACCCATTCTAAAACCAACTATTCGATCCAGTAAACTCATTGCGAAAGGAGTATTTAATGTAACAGCTAATCGACCGCTAAAGAATGCTAAATTCTACATTGATTCGGTTAAAGTGGACGAGGATCATATAAAAACACTTACTGAAGATAGCGTATTGATTTTTCAAAACACTGGAGAATCTAAGGCAATAGAATTGATTATTAATGGAGATGAAATTCAAGATACGGTTAAAATTCGCTTCTCAGATCATCATAAAAATTCATCTGTAATCATCAAACCAACACATTCTAACAATGAATATGCCCCAAGTGATACGCTTTCTTTTTGGTGCAATGATTTTATTGAAAAAATAGATACAGCTTTAATAGAAGTAATTAACATGAAAGATTCTATCCGGATTTTTAGGTGTGAGTTTCAATTCTTCCAAGATGAAATTCAATTGTTTTTACCCGAAATAACATCGGAGGAAGTTTTAGTATTGTTTAAAAAGAATGCTGTTAAAACATCTCATGGTTCTAACAAAGATCAGCCGATAGAGTTGTACCTGAAGCAACCGAGTGATTTTGGAACACTTTTATTGACTTTACCCACGTATTCTGAGAATGTCTTTTTACAAATGTTGAAAAATGGAAAAGTGGTTCGTGAATTCTTTGCGATTGATTTTACAGCGCCACTGCAAATAAATGAAGTACCAGCAGGGAAATATACTTTTAGAGTCATCGAAGATATTAATGACAATAAAAAGTGGGATGTAGGCGATTATGCATCACGTTTACAAGCGGAGAAAGTAATTTACTATTCGAAAGCTATCCGTGTGAGAGCAAATTGGGAAATTAATGTTGTTTTAGAGTGAGTTTTCGAGAGTAATTTCTAATGTATTGAGATTCACTTTTAATTTGTATTTTTTGTGTGTCTCATAATTTTCATAATTGTATTCAAAGACATCTTTTGATGAATTTTTAACACTCATTAAATCAATAAAATCATTACAACTGTTAATTAAAAACTCATTAAAATTCAACAAGTTATAACTTTCATCATATTCAACATGTATTAAGCCTCTTTCTAATCCTGCACCACAATTTCCCATAGCATACAAACGTGAAGGTTCTATAAACTCAAGAATAAATGTATTTTCAAGGTATTTCACAATTCTAAAACCCGTTCGTTTAAAGTTTTTTAAGTCAAAAACATGTGTAGAATCAAAATATATGAATTCATTCTCTGATAGAATATCAAAAGAAGGTTGGTTCAATTGTAAAGAATAAGTTACTTCTTTATTTGACCAAGTAGAAACAGAATTATTGACAATTATTCTTTCATCAAAATCAGTTTTTGATTTGTAAAACTTTAAATCTTTCCAATGATTATCATATAATATCGGAAGGCATAAGATGTTGTTTGCTTTCGTTGAATCTACATAATTGTATAAAACAAACTCATTATATTCAACAATACCAACCAAAGGAATTTTCTCTTTGACTGAATCGAAATAATACCACCCATTTACAGAATAAACGCCTAGATGATAGTTAGAATACTGATGAAATTTTAAATAAATGGTAATCGGATTTCTGTTAATTTCTCCATGAAATATTTTATCTTCAATTCTTGTTTTTATTATTTTTGGATAATCATTTTGAGCAGTAGCAACCTTAAAGAATGAAAGGAAAAAGAATAAAATGATAAGCTTCATATTAAGTTATTTTAAACAAACCTCCATTTATACAGCGTACTAAAAGCGACAATTCCCAATACAAAAACCATTTCTGGGAGAGAAACAAACAGACTTATTCCGAGGGCCAACCCAGTAAACCCTATCAAAATAAATAAGGAGTGTAAGTGACTTTTCCATACTTGATGCACATTTGTCGTTCTGAACTTGGCTTGCATTAAAAAGGTCATTTTATAGTTTTGGAAACTGACAAACAAAACCAATGGAACAAGAATATAACCTTGTTTTATTCCCATTTCTTCATAATTCCAAAAGCTTTTAATCTCTGTCCAAAAATCAATCGAAGGCACAATGAAAGTCATTGCAAAATGAATGAGAGCAATCAAAACCACCAACGAAACAGCACTAAAAATACCCATTTTCAACCATTCGACACGAGGTTTATGTTGGAAAGAACAGATTTTTTTCGATTTTAAGTGTGCAATAATCTCATTACCCAATAGGTCAATAAAATAAAAAAGAAGAATGAAATACAAACTCCAATTCCACAAGAAAAACCCTAACAGAGGAATGATTGCATCAGACGCTGTTTGAACCAGTTTTTGATTGATTTTCATTTATCTTATTTTCGTAGCTCGTATTCTTGCCGCTTCAAATTCTGGATTAATTTCCAAGCATTTTGCATAAGATTTCATCGCTTTTTCTAAGTGCCCCTTTTCTTCGTGGCAAATTCCAAGGTTAAACCAAGCCTCTAAAAACCGAGGGTCTGTTTTAATCGCGCTTTGATAAAAATAGATAGCACTGTCAATATTTTTTTCTTCAAACTGTTGAATGTGGCCTTGGTGAAATAACCCTCGCATGATGTATACATCATCATCCGTTTGTACCATTTCTCTGTAGTTTTCTTTCGCTCCTTCAAATTGTCCAAACATTTCTTTAGAATAAGCTTCTTGGTATTTAAACTCAATATTATCTGGTTTTAATTTAGAAGCTGAAGTGAAATACTCCACACACAATGGGTCATTTTCTGCTTGAAAAATCTGACCTAAAATAAAATAGGCTTCATAAAATTCAGGATCTTGTTGAATCGCTGTTTCATAAGAAGAAATGGCTAGTTTTTTATTGTCTATCATTAAATATGCCGTTCCTTTTAAAACATAAGCATTTCTGTATTTTGGGTCAATGCGAAGGGCATCGTTCACAAACTGAAAAGTTCTATCAAAATCTTGTTGAAACAAATAAGTCGAAGCTAAACCAACAAGTGCTTTCGTATTTTTAGGTTGTTTCCCTATGACTATTTTGTAATGTCGTTGAGCGATACTCACATCTTCCACTGATCTATTTTGTCGATTATTGAGAACTTCAGCATATAATAATCGTGCAGAAACGTTCAATGAATCTAAACGAAATGCTTTTGCAGCATCATTCATCGCTAGATCGTATTGATAGTTTTCAAAAAACTCATTTCCTCGTTGTACAAGTAAATTAACGTCGTCTGGATTGTTCGTTAATAAACTATCGATATTTTGTTCATTAGTTGTTATAACGACATCTTCAGGTTCAATTGTATCACCACAACTGGTAAAAATAGCAGTTAAAAAAACGGATGTTAAACCAGTAAAAATTATTTTTCTCAAATTGAGCGAAGTTGAAATATTCATATGTACAAAGTTATTCGAATTTTTCAGACTAAAAAGGATTAAAACTATGTGCTTTCAGCGTATTACTCAATAAAACATCATCAAATGACAAAAATCATGAATTTAACGCTCTATTTTTCATAAATTTGCACCATGAATAAATGGACGCGTGTACTCATTCTTATCATCGCAATTTTAATCGTTGACTTTTCTTTTGGTCAAGGCTGTTCTCAATGTAAAATGTTGGCCGAACAAGGAAGTGAATTAGATGAAGCTTCTTTTGGTGAAAACATCAACTACGGCATCCTTTATTTAATGGTATTGCCTTATATTTTGTTGGTTGTTTTCTTTCGAAAAAGAATCATTCGTGTTTTTAAAGCATTGACGGAGAAAATGTAATTTTTTCTTCATTTTACCATTTGAATTAACTACACATAATGTATCTCGTGTGAAATCTCTGAAAAAGCACGAAACATTTCAAATACACCACAATATCTATTTACCGATAAATCCACCGATTTTTCAATCTTTTTCTTGTTTTCCTCACTCGGATCACATTTGAAAAAGTAATCTACTTTTACCGTATGGTATTTTTTAGGATGTTCTTCGGTTAATTCTGCAGTAACTTCAATTCGAAAATCCTCTACCTCAACGCGCATTTTTTTCATCAAAGAAGCAACATCCATTCCTGTGCAACCAGAAAGTGAAACTAACATTAAAGCTTTTGGTCGAACACCTTTACCTTGCCCACCGACAGACGTATCTGCATCTAATATTACCTCACCACCAACTGTTTCAGTATTGAAAAGCATACCGCCTTCCCATTGTGTTTTTATAGTATGTCCCATTTTTTTCGTTTTATCAAAAATAAGAATATTCTTTAAAGTAAAACTCAATAAATGGTACAATCATTAGTTACTTCCAGGGCATTTTAAAAAAACCGGTGACTTCTTTTTTTGTCAATTTACTTTCATCTAATGCTGCAATTTTATCCAAACGTCGTAGTATTTTCTCCGAAGAAATAACGCCCGTTTTTTTATCCAGCAATAACCCTTTCCGAAAGAAAAGTAGTGTTGGAACTCCAAGAACTTTGTATTTTCTCACCCAATCCATACCATCTTGTGCTTTCAAATCGTAGAAATGATAACCATCACTTTTTTCTGCATTGGCTTTCTCGTAAAAGGGTGTCAGGGTTTTACAATTTGGACAAGCATCGGTGTAGACTTTCACAACAATCACTCCGTCAGAATCAATGATTTTTTCATTGAAAACCGCTCCATTTATTTGCTCTATCATAGTACTGGACTTTTAAAAACCATTAATTTTTCTCGCGTCATTTCATGCATAGAATACTGAATTCCACCCATGCCAATTCCAGAAGAATCTCTCCCTCCAAAAGGCATCCAATCTACACGAAATGCAGTGTGATCATTGACCATTACTGCTGTTGCATTCAGTTTTTTTACACAATCAAATGCTACATCTAAGTTTTTTGTAAAAACGGAAGCTTGAAAATGTACATCCAAGGAGTTGGCAATTTTTATTGCTTTCTCACGATCAGAATAGCTGTAAATACAAACAACGGGACCAAATATTTCTAAAGTAGAAACTTTAGCATCCATTGGAGGGTTTAATAAAATAGTTGGTTCGTAGCAGGTATCAGAAATTCTTTTTCCACCACACAATAAAGTTGCTCCAGAATGAATGGCTTCATTTACCCATTCTTCCACTCGATCGACTTCTCTTGGGAGAATCAATGGACCAACTTCGGTTTTTTCATCCATTTGGTCACCTACAATCAATTTTTTGGCTAAATCTGTCATTCCACTGGTTACTTCATCAACAATTGCTTCATGGACAAAGACACGTTGTACAGAAACACATACTTGTCCAGCGTGGTAAAATCCACCTTTTGTCAAAGAGGGCAACAATTCAGAAAGATCGGCATCCGCTTCAACAATAACTGGTGCTGCTCCACCATGTTCCAACGCACATCTTGTTCCTGGGGATAGTTTCGATTTTAAATACCAACCTACTTTTGCAGAACCGATGAAAGAGAAATAATTTATTCGTTTATCCGTTACCAATTGTTCTGCTACATCATTCTCACATACGATTGCTTGACACCATCCTTCAGGTAAACCAGCTTCAGAAAGAATGTCCACCAATGCTAAACAAGAAAGTGGCGTTGTTAGTGCGGGTTTAACAATTACAGGACAACCTGCTGCAATGGCTGTGACAACTTGGTGCACAATTAAGTTGAGTGGATGATTGAATGCACTTACAGAACTTACTACCCCAATTGGTTCTCGCATGGTAAATCCCAACCTGTTTTCGGATGCTTTTGTCAATCCCATTGGTATTTGTTCTCCTTTCAATTGACCGATGTGCTCTGCAGCCAATTGAACACCATTAATTGCTCGAAGAACTTCTACTTTAGAGTCAACCAATGGTTTTCCTCCTTCAGAAGCGGCTAATTTTGTTAATTCATCTATTCTCGATTCCATTATCGCTGCTGTTCTGTGCAGAATGGCAATTCTTTCATGTGCTGGCAACCAATTGGCTTGGTTTTCAAAAAGAGAATATGCTTTAGACAAAGCTTTCTCGACAGCATCATTTCCAACCAATGGAATTTCTTTAAGGATTGATAAATCGTAAGGGGATGTTATTGTAAGCATAGTTGTTATTTTTTCAATCATTCTAAAGCTTATTAAAGTTCAGAATTATATTTCTATTTTTCAAACTTTTTATGTTTTAATTTCACTTTGGTTTTATTAAAACAGAGAATAAGAAGTTTTAATTCGTTTTACCTTACGAATTCACTCTCTTTTTTACTCTGTGTAAATTTTCCTTGGTTTTGATACAGAGGTCTAACAGATTGAATTACAATAAACATGATTTTTCTTTTAATAAAACATTCAAAATAGAATGATTCAAAGAATAATCTACTGCTAAATCAATGACATGCACACCTTTTGAATTTAGGCATTTATCTAAAGTTGTTTTAAAACTTTCATCACATGTTGGCCGGTGACCTTCCGCCCCATAACTCTCTGCATATTTTACAAAATCAGGGTTTGCATAATCTAGCCCAAAATTATCAAAGCCCATACCTTCTTGTTTCCATTTAATCATTCCGTATGAACTGTCATTTAAGATAATGACAACGAGATCTAAACCTAAACGCACTGCTGTTTCTAATTCTTGTGAATTCATCATAAATCCACCATCGCCACAAACTGAAATCACTTTTTTACCTGGATTAATTAATTTAGCCAACATTGCAGATGGCAGCCCAGCACCCATTGTTGCAAGTGCGTTATCGAGTAATAAAGTATTCGGTTGATAGCATTTGTAATTCCGTGCAAACCAAATTTTATATACACCATTATCCAAGGTAACAATTCCGTCTTCTGGTAATTCTTCTCGTACAACTTGAACGAGTCGTTGCGGTAAAATAGGAAAACGGTTGTCTTCGGAATATTTACTTAAATGATCGTCCACTTCGGCTTTTATTCGATGGTAGTAAGAGAAATCCCAATTGCTGTGGTTGGTAATGTGTTTGGCTAAATGAATTACAGAACTTGCAATATCTCCAATGACATTCAACTGTGGGAAATACACCTCATCCACTTGTGCAGGGAAAAAATTCACATGAATAACTTTTGTTCCTCCTTCTTCCATAAAAAAGGGTGGCTTTTCAATCACATCGTGACCAACATTGATGATTAAATCGGCACGTTTGATGGCGCAGTGTAAGAAATCATGATCAGATAGAGCTGCTGTTCCTAGAAAGTGTTCATTTCGTTCATCTACAACTCCTTTTCCCATTTGTGTATTAAAAAATGGAATTTTTGTTTCCTCAATAAACGCTTTCAACGCTTGACTTGTTCTTTTTCTATTTGCTCCAGCCCCAATTAACAATAAAGGTCGTTGTGCCGCTTCAATCATTTCTACCGCTTCCCGAATTGCCATTTCATCTGCGTCTGGTCTTCTAAAACCAACGGTATCAAAAAGACGTTCTTCACAATCTTCAGCAGCAATATCTTCCGGAAGTTCTAAATGAACGGCTCCGGGTCGTTCTTGCATTGCTAAACGAAACGCTTCTCTCGTCATTGCTGGTATGTTGTTTCCATTGACAATTTGTGCCGCATATTTTGTAATTGGTCGCATCAATTCTACGATATCTACAATTTGGAAACGACCTTGTTTTGATTTTTTAATTGGTTTTTGACCCGTAATCATCACCATTGGCATTCCCCCCAATTGTGCATAGGCTGCTGGAGTTGTGAAATTTGTTGCCCCAGGGCCTAATGTTGATAAACAAACGCCAGGTTTACCTGTTAAACGACCATAAGTTGCCGCCATAAAACCTGCGCCTTGTTCGTGACGTGTCAATACTAATTTTATCGAGGAATCTTTTAATGAATTTAAAAAATCAAGGTTTTCTTCTCCAGGAATTCCAAAAATATATTCAACCCCTTCGTTTTCAAGTGCTTTTACAAATAAATCGGATGCTTTCATACAATATTTTTAGTAGATATTACTTTTACATAGACTATAAAAACAACTTATTCTTACAGCAAAGAATGTATATTCGTTATTATTGTTTTAATATTCGTTGAGTGAAAAAATCTCCATTGATTCGAATAGAAACAAAATACATTCCGTTGGTTACCACTTCTCCCTGTTCATTTTCTCCATTCCACGTATATACCGAATTCTTGTTGGATACAGTTTCATTTTCGACTAATTTTCGAATTAAATCCCCCTGTAAATCGTAAATATACAGACTTACAATATCTCCATTTGAAGGACGAATAAGCTGCAAGTTTAATTCATCCGTAAAAGGGTTCGGATAAATCGAGAAAGCATTGTTTTCTATATTATTTTCTAGAATCGAAGCCGTACTTAAATTCATTAAACTATCGATATTATAATTTTCATCCCCATTTTGGTAGGAAAAGAAGTGCATATATGCTAAGCACATTTCATCTGTTGTATTTAGTCCCGGGGAAACATTAATTGGTGGATTACTAGGATTGTTTGGATTAGAATTCGTATTGTCAAAGATTGCGTCCAGTTTTAAGGTGCCACCAGCTTCTATTTTTTGAATATTCTTGTAGAAATAAAAATCTTGCCATTCAAAATCCCATTCAGGAATATTGATCAGTTTTAAGGTGTCTAAATTTGGTTGTATACCATAAACACGCATACTTTTCCCTAATAAATGCATGTGAGGAAAGACACTCAATAAAGAATAATCGTCTGGAATACCTCCAGAATTTGGGTAAATAGCTTGAACTGCTGTTTCTTGATTTGGAGGAAGGTTAAAAGACCAATTTTGAAGTACAGATGCCGTTGTTACCATTCTAACTCCTGTTTCTGAAGGAGGGTAGAAATGAAAAATTACTTTTGTACTATCAAATTCTCCAAAACTCCCTTCTGGGTAATGCATGTTCAAAACAACTTGCGAGTTTGCAGGAAAATCAATGCCTAATTTTAAAGGACTGCTTGCAGGTAATGTCATTGGCGAACTTCCTGGCGTATATCCCATGACAAGACTAGCTGTTGGTGAACCTGGGCTCCCACAATCACCACCAACAGTATCTGTTACAGAATTTCCGGATGGATCAATAAAGACGAGTGCGTGGTGTAAAATTTGTCGATTTCCAGGAACGATTTCAACGGATTTTATGACACGATCCGTTGGGAGGTTTGAAGGCAAAGCAAAACAAACATAATCGTCTCCGGCTGAAGTTGCTTTACTCATGTAAGTAGGTATTTGAACTTCTAAATCTCCATTTCCAAGAATAGACCCCACAGGATATACTGGAGGAGGTGGTGTGTTTGCAGAGTTTCCTTCTGGAGCACCGTTGGCAGCCCAATTTAAAACGGTTGTTTTTTCAGAAGAAGTCATTGTTCTGTCGTGTGCATACGTTTGGTATGCATTTTCTGGTGGCCAAGGTGGCATAATATCAGAAGTAATATTTGTCGCAATGAAATTCGCTATTGGACTAGCATTCGAAAAAGTCATTAAAGAGAATGGTGCAATTCCCCCAGTATGATGACATTGTGTACATTTATCGTACATAATTTGAGCAACATCATCACTCCATGTTTGGGCAAAAGATAGGGTTGTACCAAAAAGGAGGATTGAGAATAGTCGTTTTTTCATTGCTTTAGATTTTGTCTAATGTAATGAAAACAAATAGATTGGCAAAAATTACTTCTTACATTGTAAGGTTGAACTTAAAAAGTTTAGACCCAAAAAAAGTGCTGAGAACCAATTCAACACTTTTTTTGAGTAATTTATACTTGGGTAGTATAAAACGTTATTTTAAGATAAAATATAAGATTAATTCTCAACTGCACTACCGTTTGTTTGATCAAAAGCTCAGTCGCTTTTTCTTGTTTTAATTCCTAATACTGCGTATAATGGACAGAAGTTGATTAAACTAGTTAGTACGAATACAGCAGCAGCAACTACAAGAACAATTCCTAAAGTACCACTAATGATATCCATGTAAAATAAGGTTGCAATTACTAAAGCAATTATCACACGAATTGACTTATCCATTTTTCCCATGTTCTTTTTCATAACTCTTTGTTTTTAAATTATAATGTAAAAGTAAGGGGAGAATAAAACCTGAGCAGTGACTGTAGTCACAATGATGAAAATAAACAATTAAATAAGAACAATCTCAATACTTGAACTGTGTTGTTTTACTTGTCCTTCTGTTTCGAGTTTTTTGATAATGCGACTAATTACCTCACGTGCAGTTCCCAGTTCACTGGCTATTTGTCGGTGAGAAATTTTCAACGTGTTGGTATTTGTTAATTCAGCTCGTTCCCTTAAAAAATTCAACACACGAACATCTAACTTGTTGAATAATAAATGGTTAATTGTAGTTAACAATTCAACATAACGCATGTTGTATTGTTGAAAAAAGAGATGATTAATGTCTGGAAACTGTTTAATCCATTTACTTACTTTTTCTACAGGTAATACCAATACCGTTGAATCTTCTTCAGTAATCGCAAATACAGAACTGGGTTCGTTTTTTAAACTAGCTGCAAAAGACATGATGCAACTTTCTTTTGGTTTAATGTAGTAAAGCAATAATTCTTTGTCTTCATGACTTGAAAAGACTTTAATTAAACCTGAAATAACGACTGGAATAACTTTAACATATTGTCCTTCACGAAGAATTTCAGCTCCTGCAGGGATTTCCATTACTTGCCCATTCTCCGCAATTTCTTGCGTTAATTCTGCACTTAATCCGGGTAGTATTTCCTTGAGTTGCTTAGCATCCATCATTGTTATCGTTTTTTGATAAGATTTATAGCTTCTTTTCTTGCCAATTCATCGATGGCGATATAATCTTCTAATTGAGGTTTTTGAATATTCTCTAATCGATCAACAATTTCTGTATTGATTCTAAAAATATCTACAAAAGAGATTTGTTCTTTTAAAAATGCATCGACTGCTACTTCATTGGAAGCGTTTAATCCACAAGCAGCTGTTCCTCCTTCACGAAGAACGTCGTACGCCAATTGTAAATTTGTAAAAACCTTGGTGTCCACTTTCTCAAATGTCAATTCAGGGTAATCCATAAAATTAAAACGTGGAAAATCAGTTTTCAATCGTTGCGGATACGTTAACGCATATTGAATGGGTAATTTCATATCCGGCAGTCCCATTTGTGCTTTCATGCTACCGTCTTCAAATTGCACCAAAGAATGCACAATAGATTGCGGATGTACAATCACATCAATTTGGTCGGGTTCTAGGTTAAACAACCATTTTGCTTCGATAACTTCTAGCCCTTTATTCATCATAGAAGCAGAATCGATGGTAATTTTAGCGCCCATTTCCCAATTCGGGTGTTTTAACGCTTGTGCTTTGGTTACTTTTTGTAATTCTTCCGCAGAAAAACCACGGAAAGGTCCACCAGATGCAGTGAGGTATATTTTTTCAATTTTATTCTGGAATTCTCCCGTTAAACATTGAAAAATAGCAGAATGTTCAGAATCAACAGGGTAAATATTTACCCCATTTTCGTAGGCTAATTTTGTAATTAATTCTCCAGCAACAACCAATGTTTCTTTGTTTGCCAATGCAATACTTTTCTTTGCATGAATGGCTGAAAGAGTTGGTTCGAGTCCAGCATAACCAACCATCGCCGTTAAAACGACATCAATTTCATCGCCCATAACCACTTGAGAAAGTGCTTTTTTTCCGGCGTAAACGTGAATATCTTGCGCAGAAAGTGCATCTCTCACTTTTTCAAAAAGAGATTCATCGGCAATAACCACAATATTGGGTTGATGTTTAAGGGCTTGTTTTATCAATAAGTCAGCATTTTTATTGGCTGTGATGACCTGTAAATCAAATTGCTCTGGGTAAACTTCAATTACCTCCAAAGCTTGAGTTCCAATTGATCCCGTTGACCCTAAAATTGCGATTCCTTTCTTCTTTTGCATGGAACAAATGTAAGGGTAATCTAATTGAAAGCAAAACTGTATTTTTGCACCATGAAATATCGAATTTTAACCCTTGAAGAATTAGAAGTTTTTGCAGAAGATTTCAAACAATTTTTAATTGTGAATGGTATTCACGCCGAAGAGTGGGAGAAAATGAACAAAAACGACAAAGAAAAAGCGGTTCAATTTGTTGAATTATTCTCGGATACTGTTTTACAGAAAGTGTATGAGAAGATTTCTTTTTTAGAATTTAGATCGGAGCAATCGTGTATGATTTTTAAAATGAACAAAGAAAACATTGAATTAATTTCAATTTCAGCAAAAGAAGGCAGTGGAATATCGTTGGAAACACCTGAAAGCATTCATTCTTCATTACTTAAAACACCAGAAAGCTTAACTATTTTTAAAACACAAAAAAAGTATTTGAAAGAGAGAGAGTTTGAAGTACATGAAATGCTACAACAAGGTTGTTTGCATTCTGATAAAGCCTTTTGGGATTCTTTAGAAAAGGTGCTATAACTTATTCTTATTACATCATTTACTGTACCTTTTACAAAGAACGATTTCCCAAAGCATTATTCCTTGTGCATTCATAAATTTAGCGGGTACCAAAACACCGCAAAATTCGTGATTTTACAAACTGTTTGACCGACAGGGAGTTTTTGTAAAATAGAATTAGAGGATGATTTTGGTCGTTCAATTTATGCCAGCACTAGACTTTTTTGCGAACTTTTTGGGGCAATGCCAAAAAGTGGAAAACCTCGCTGGATCTGTTCATCCTTTTCATTGATTATTCTATGTTTAATATTCCTTGTTATTTTTACAATTTCCAATAGTGTTCGAAAATTAGCCGTCATTGAAGAACAATCTCAATAAATCCCGCTATCTTTGCACTGTGAAAGAGCAATTAATCAAAAGATTTGGAGAACACAGGGTAACAGAACTCCCTGTTAAGGATGGGGAAATTCCATTGTTACTATTGGATTTAGAACTCCGTTCTCCAGTGACTGTCATTGTAACCAATGGCTTAAGTGATTATGAAATGCCTGTCGCTGAAAGGTGGGAAGGGAGAGAGTACAACGAATTATACTTTTGTCTTCCTAGTTATTGGTTGTGGGAAGAAACAGAAAATCCTAAAATGAATTGGCCCTATTACTGGATCCAACGATTGTCAAAGTTCGTCGTTGAGAAAGAAACTTGGTTTGGTCACGGTCATACAATGCCTTGTGGAAAAGAAGCTGCCCCTCTTTCTGAAACAATGCTACAAAGCTATTTTTTATTATCAGATCCTATTTTATTAGAAATGGAAATGGCCCCAGTCACTGTTGGTGAAAAAGAAATCAATTTCTTATCGATTATTCCATTGTTTAAAGATGAATTCAACTATAAACAATCGAAAGGAATGTTTAAATTCAAACAGAAATTGGTCAATAATGCCATTTCAGAAAAATTGGATGATTTTAGAAAGTCTTGCATGAAAAGACGTTGGAAAATGAGGGGGTAATCTTCAACTTCTTCCTTCTAAAACTTCTTCAATATCTGTAAGTGTAAATCCCTTCGCTTTGAGTAAAATTAAATAGTGATACATCAGATCTGCGGCTTCATTTTTAAATAAATCAGCATCATTGTCTTTCGCTTCAATTATTAACTCTACAGCTTCTTCTCCTACTTTTTGTGCAACTTTATTAATTCCTCTTTGGTACAACTGATTCGTGTATGAACTTTTTACATTATTGTCTATTCTGTCAGAAATTATTTGTTCCAACTCATATATAAATCCTTTGGATGTTTCCTCTTTAAAACAGGTTGTAGAACCTGTATGACAAGTTGATCCTACAGGGTTTACTTTAAGTAAAATTGTATCATTATCACAATCTATTTGAATACTTTTGACAAATAAAAAATTTCCTGATTCTTCCCCTTTTGTCCACAAACGGTTTTTGCTACGGCTGAAAAAAGTAACCTTATTTTCCTGTACGGTTTTTTGGTAGGCTTCTTCATTCATATACCCCAACATCAATACTTTGTTTGTGCTATTCTCCTGAATAATCACTGGAACTAATCCGTTTCCTTTGTTAAAATCTATTTTCATTTCTATTTAGTTTATGCGAATTGCTATGTTATTTATTTTTAAATATTTTTTTAGAAGCTCAATTGGAATTTCATTGTAATGAAATATGCTAGCTGCTAAACCTCCGGTTGCTTTTGTTTGTGTAAAAACATCCTTAAAATCTTCCATTTTCCCTGCACCACCTGAAGCAATGACTGGTATAGAAACAGCTTCACTAACAGCTCTTGTAATATCTAAAGCAAAACCGGCTTTTGTTCCATCATTATTCATTGAAGTCAAGAGAATTTCTCCTGCACCAAATTTCTCCACTGTTTTTACCCAATCGATTGTTTTAATGCCTGTAGATTGTCGTCCACCTTGCACAAAGACTTCCCAATTTCCATCTTTATATTTAGTATCAATAGCAATCACTACACATTGACTTCCAAATTCTTTTGAAATATCCCGGATGATTTCAGGATTTTTCACGGCAAAAGAATTAATACTAATTTTATCAGCACCTGCTTTTATTAATTCGGAAACATCTTCTACAGTGCTAATTCCTCCTCCAACAGTGAATGGAATGTTAATTTCTTTGGCAATTTTCTGCACCAAATCAATCAATGTTTTACGGTTTTCAATGGTTGCAGTAATGTCCAAAAAAACCAACTCATCTGCCCCTTGTACCACATATTTTTTGGCCAATTCAATAGGATCTCCAGCATCTTGAATGTCCACAAAATTAACTCCTTTTACTGTACGTCCATTTTGGATATCCAAACACGGTATAATTCTCTTTTTTAGCATAATTTTTGAAGTTCTTTAAGTGTAATTCTTCCTTCGTAGATAGCTTTTCCGATAATTGCACCGGTGCATCCGATTGTTTTCAGATCATATAAATCTTGCATGCAACTTACTCCGCCACTTGCAATGAGCTTGACAGCTGTTTTCGCGATTATTTCTTTGTACAATTCATTCGATGTGCCTGCCAACATACCATCTTTGGAAATATCGGTACAAATTACATCTTTGATGCCTTCTTTAGAATAGTTATCAATAAATTCAACTACGTCTAAATCAGAAACATTCTCCCAACCGTTTGTTGCGATTTTTCGATTGTTGCAATCGGCGCCTAAAATGATTTTATCGGCACCATATTTCTCTATCCAGCGTAAAAACAAATCGGGATTATTGGCAGCAACACTACCTCCTGTAATTTGATTGGCACCTGCATTAAATGCAATTTCTACATCTTTATCGGCTTTTAAACCTCCACCAAAATCAACGATTAAGTTGGTTTGCGTTGCAATGGTTTCCAAAACTTTGTGATTGACAATGGTTTTTGATTTGGCTCCATCTAAATCAACTAAGTGCAAATATTTGATTCCATTTGCCTCAAATTCCTTCGCCATTTCCAAAGGATTTTCATTGTATATTTTCTTCGTACTGTAATCACCTTTGGTTAAACGAACGCATTTCCCTTCGATGATATCTATTGCAGGTATAATTTTCATAATTTTAAAAAGTTTAGTAAAATTTGTTCTCCATTACATCCTGATTTTTCGGGGTGAAACTGTACTGCATAGAAATTATCTTTTTGCAACATTGCACTGAAAGGAAGAATATAGTCACACGTAGCGTTTGTATTTTTGCAGATTTCTGCATAATAACTGTGTACGAAGTATAGATCATTTGATTTGATTATTCCTTGTGTCAATTGTCCGTCAATTGTTTCAAATTCATTCCAACCCATGTGTGGAACAATGTCTGTTTTGGGAAATAATTTAACTTTTGTGTTGAAAATACCCAAGCAATTTGTATCACCTTCTTCAGAATAAAGACACATCAATTGAAGTCCTAAACAAATGCCTAAAAAAGGTTTTTCGACTTTCAATATGATTTTATCTAATCCTTTTTGTTGCAAATAATTCATCGCTGAACTTGCTTCTCCCACTCCCGGAAAAATGACTTTATCAGCATTTAATATTTCATTTTCATCATCGGTAATAATACTCTCATACCCTAAACGTGTCAACGAATTTTGAACGGAGCGAATATTACCTGCGTTGTATTTTATTATTGCGATCATAATTTTCCTTTAGTACTTGGGATGGAATAATTTTCATTTTTACTTACTGCCATTTTGATTGCTTTAGCAAATGCTTTAAAAATGGATTCTATCTTGTGGTGTTCATTTTCACCTTCTGATTGTATGTTTAAATTGCATTTTGCAGCATCTGAAAAGGATTTAAAAAAGTGCATAAACATTTCTGTGGGCATTTCACCAATCATTTCGCGTTTAAAATCAACTTTCCAAACCAACCAAGGACGCCCACCAAAATCTAATGCAACTTGTGTCAAGCAATCGTCCATAGGTAACAAAAACCCATAGCGTTCAATTGCTTTTTTGGAGCCCAAAGCTTGAAGAAAAGCCTCCCCAAAAGTAATTGCAACATCCTCAATAGTATGATGTTCATCAATTTCTAAATCTCCTTTAACTTTCACAATCAAATCAATATTTCCATGTTTGGCAATTTGCTCCAACATGTGATCAAAGAATCCGATTCCTGTAGAGATTTTATTTTGACCACTTCCGTCAAGGTTGACTTCTACTTCAATATTGGTTTCTTTTGTTTTTCGGATAATTCTTTCCTTTCTCGGTTTGGATTGTAAAAATTGAAAAATCTCTTCCCAATTGGTTGTTGACAATGAAGAAAAATTATTTTCTTTATCAGAAATATAAATTGCTTGACATTTTAAATTCATTGCCAATTCAACGTCAGTTTCTCTATCACCAATTACGAAAGAATTTTCGAGGTCATATTCACCATAAATATATTTATTGAGTAATCCTGTTCTCGGTTTTCGTGTTGGAGCATTGTCTATGGGGAAACTTTTATCAATTAAAACATCTGAAAAATGGATGTTTTCATTTTTAAATGCTTGAATGATTTTATCTTGTGCGGGCCAAAAAGTCTCTTCTGGAAAAGAAGAAGTTCCTAACCCATCTTGATTCGTCACCATGACTAATTCAAAATCTAGTTCCATCACAATTCGACTCAACCATTGAAAAACACCTGGGTAATATTCTAATTTCTCTAAACTATCCAATTGATAATCAACAGGTGGCTCAATAACCAATGTTCCATCTCTGTCAATAAAAAGTACTTTTTTCATATAATTTCTTTTAAAGCGTTTATTAATTTTTGATTTTCGGATGCGTTTCCGACGCTTATTCTGATCGAATTTCGAATAATATTATTGCGATTCCGTACTATTATGCCACGTACCACTAATTCATGGTATATGAAATCAGCATTTTCAACTTCAACCAAAAGGAAATTAGCATCTGATGGATAGATTTTTTGGATAATTTCCAATTGACTGAGTTCTTTTTTCAACCATTCTTTTTGTTGGAGAATCGTTTGTAAATTTTTATTGAAATTTTCAATATTCTGTAACGCGCTTACTGCAGAATTTTGGTTCAAACCACTGACGTTATATGGGGGTTTAATTTTATTGAATAAATGGATGATGTAAGAACTTGAAAAAGCAAAACCAACTCTTGAATTCGCTAAACCCCATGCTTTACTAAAAGTTTGTAGAATGATTAAATTAGGATATTGATTGATTTTTTCAGACCAAGAATTTGACGAACTGAAATCAATGTATGCCTCATCAATGAGTACGATTCCTTTAAAATTATCCAAGATAAAAAGAATGTCCTCTTCGTTCAATAAGTTACCTGTTGGGTTGTTGGGAGAACAAATGAAAATGAGTTTTAATTCCTTATTCTTCAAAAAAGGTTCTACAGATTTTACATCCATTTGAAAATTATTTTTCAGTGGAATTTTAAGTAATTCGATGTCATTTATTCCAGCAGAGACATCGTACATACCATAAGTAGGTGAAAAAGTCATAGCTTTATCTACCCCTGGAGTACAAAAAATACGAAAAGCTAAATCAATGACTTCATCACTTCCATTACCAATAAATATCGAATCAATTGGCACATTTTTTATTGCAGACAATTCTTTTTTCAATATTTTTTGATAAGGATCAGGGTATCGGTTTTTATCACCAAATGGATTCTCATTGGCATCTAAAAACACACCATCAATACCACTAAACTCTTTTCTTGCGCTAGAATATGCTGTTAAATTGAGAATATTCTCACGAACTAAATTTTCTATACTTTTCATTTTTTTAAACTTTTTAACCGTAAGCTGACTGCATTTTTGTGTGCAAATAATCCTTCTTCCTCTGCCATTATTTCAATTGCAGGACCAATACTTTGAATTCCCTCAGCTGTTATTTTTTGAAAAGTGATGTTTTTTTGAAAACTACTCAATGATACACCGCTATAATTCCTTGCATAAGCATTTGTTGGTAGAGTGTGGTTTGTACCACTGGCATAATCACCGGCACTTTCACAACTGTAATTCCCAATAAAGACTGAACCAGCATTAATGACGGCATTGATCAATTTATTCGAATTGTCAGAAGCTAAAATTAAGTGTTCAGGAGCGTATAAATTACTGAACTCCATGCAAGCATTTAAGTTTTTTAATTGAATTGCACAACTGTTTTGAATTGCTTTTTTAGCGGTTTCAGCACGGGGAAGTAGTTCAACCTGTTCGTTTAAGGCTTTTATACTTTTATCAATAACAGTTGTGTTATCGGATAATAAAATCACTTGACTATCAGAACCATGTTCTGCCTGTGAAAGTAAATCTGCTGCTACAAATTCAGGGTTGCACGTTTCATCAGCAATAATTAAGACTTCACTCGGTCCTGCAGGCATATCAATTGCAACGCCATTTTGTTGTACCAATTCTTTTGCTTTGGTCACATATTGGTTTCCTGGTCCAAAAATTTTATACATCTGAGGAATACTTTCTGTTCCGTAAGCCATCGCTGCAATTGCCTGTGCACCTCCTACTTTGAATATTTTTGTTGCACCTACCAAATTGGCTGTGTATAGAATTGCAGGATGTACTTTTCCTTGTTGATTTGGAGGTGTACATAAAATGATTTCTTTACAACCAGCTATTTTTGCAGGAATAGCCAACATTAAAATAGAAGAAAATAAAGGGGCAGATCCACTAGGAATATATAAACCAACTTTCTCAATGGGAACTGCTTTTCGCCAACATTTTACACCTATTGTTGTTTCTACAACAGCTTCATCTAATTGTTGGTTTTGGTGAAATTTTTCTATGTTGTTTTGAGCGATAAAAATTGCATTCTTCAATTCATCTGAAACCAAAAGTTTTGCTTCTTCAATTTCTGTTTTAGTAACTTGAAGACTATTTAGCTCAACATTATCAAATTGTTTAGAATAAGCAATTAGCGCTTGATCTTTTCTTGTTTTAACCTCATTTATGATGTTTTTAACAATGGTATCCAATTCATTTTTTTCAATTTTTGGGCGTTCAACCAGTCTAGACCACTCTTCTCTATTGGGTAGAATAATTTTTTTCATTACAATACTATTTTATCAATTGGAACAATTAAAATACCTTCGGCACCTACTTCTTTTAACTCATCGATAACTTCCCAAAATTTATTTTCATCGATAACACTATGTAGAGAAGACCAACCTTTATCGACCAAAGGTAGAACAGTTGGGCTTTTCAAAACAGGTAGAATCTTACTGACTTCTTCTATTTTATTTGTGGGAACATTCATCAGAATATATTTAGTGTTTTTAGCTCTAAGTACAGACTGAATTCTAAACAATAAACGTTCTAAAATCTCATTCTTCTCTAGGGATAATTGTGCTGATTTTGCTAAAACGGCTTCTGATTTAAGGATAACATGAGTTTCTCTCAGTCCATTTTTAAACAAAGTACTACCGGAACTCACAATATCACATATTCCATCTGCTAATCCAATGTTTGGGGCAATCTCTACAGATCCAGAAATAAGGTGAATGTTTGCTTTGATGTTTTTTTTCTCAAGAAACTGATTGACAGTATTTGGATAAGAAGTTGCAATTCTTTTCCCTTCGAAATAACTTAAATCGTTTGTTTCTATATTTTTAGGAACGGCCAATGATACTCGACATTTTGAAAAACCAAGTTTCTCAACGATGTCAATTTTTTTCTGCTTTTCGAACAATAAATTTTCGCCAATAATAGCAACATCAACTACTCCATCTTCCAAATATTGTGGAATATCTGAATTTCTTAAATAAAGAATTTCTAAAGGAAAATTTGGAACTTCAACTTTTAATTGATCTTTGCCATTTTCAATGCGAATTCCGCAATCGTTTAATAATTTTAGAGATTGTTGATTTAAACGACCACTTTTCTGTATTGCAATTTTTAATTTACTCATTTGTTTAATTAAATGCCTGAGTAAATTTAAGCGGAAATAAAAAACCCGTCTGAATTACTCAGACGGGTTTAGAAATATTTTTAGTTTACACAAATCAAATTCATTTCGCCTGGTTGCAAGGATGAAAATGATGATGATGTAATTGTGTAAAATTCATTGTTCTTTTTTTATTCTGGGACAAATATAGAAAAATGTTTTTAATAAAATTACCGCCATTCACATTTTACCTTTTAAAACTATTTCAGTTGTACAAAGAATGGATGTAGGTATTTCGTATTTTCACCAAATATGAGTGCAACTGTCGATAAACTAAATAAACGTGGGGTAAAATCCAGCTATATTTCTACCATCATAGGAATCTCTTTGGTTCTTTTTATGATTGGGATTGTTTTGGGTGGTTTCTTTGGGTTAGAAAACATTCAAAAACAAGCAAAGGAAAGCCTACAAGGTGATTTGTTTTTTATCCCGGACATGAACTCTTCTGATATTAAGCAAGTGGAACAAGAATTAAAAACATGGCATCAATTCAATGAAGTCTTTTTTGTTTCTCCAGAAAGAGCCATTGAAGAATTTACTGGAACAGATCAAAACGCAGATAATATTCTCGCCATTTTTGATGGAGATAATCCCTTACCTCCAACCATTGGATTTAAACCAAAGGCACATTTTGCAACATCAGAAGGGATGGCTAGTATAAAAGATTCTTTACTCCTGGTTTATGGAGATATTCTCGATGAGGTCAGTTATGATGAAGCGAGTGTAAAACAAGTAAACCTAGGTTTTAAACAATTTGTTTTTCTTTTTGGAGCAGTAGCACTTCTACTTATTTTAGTTGCTTTTGCATTAATTAACAACACGATTCGTTTAGCCCTTTATTCCAAAAGATTTTCTATTAAAACAATGCAACTAGTTGGGGCAACTTCTTCTTTTATTCGTAAACCTTTTCTTTGGCAAGCTGTTGGAATTGGAATTACGAGTGGTTTAATTGCTGTAGCTCTGCTCTTTGGGTTGTTTTATGCGTTGAATAATTTAGTGAGTGCCGTAGAAATTAATTTTGGATTTAAAAACTTCGTTGTATTGGTTGTATCCCTTATATTTATTGGGATTACGATTACTTTTATCTCTACTTGGCTCGCCCTTAACAAATATTTGCGTTTGAAATTGGATGATTTATATTAAATTTGAGGCATGAGTAAGAAAAAAGCAACTTTATCAAAAGAAGAATTGGATGCCGTAATGAATAAAAACGACGCCAATAATTCAAGTAACGATTCTTTACAAGAATACGTTAAAAGTGCCCCGTTTTCATTCAATAAAGCCAATTATAAATTACTTTTGATTGGATTAGCTGTGAATATTTTGGGATATATTTTAATGATTGGTGGTGCGAATGAAGATCCAAACGTTTTTGACGGTGAGATGTTCAGTACAACAAGAATTACAATTGCACCAATGTTTATTGTAGCAGGTTTTGGAATTATCATCTATTCTATCATGAAAAAGCCGAAAGCGGACCAATAATTTAAACAATGACATTTCTCGAAGCAATTATCCTTGGAATAATTCAAGGTTTAACAGAGTTTTTACCTGTTAGTAGTAGTGGACATTTAGAATTAATGAAAGCCATTCAAAGTCAAGATTTATCGGGTGAATCTAGTATGATGATGACTGTTGTTCTGCATTTTGCAACAGCATTGAGTACAGTCGTTGTGTTTAGAAAAGACATCGCTGAAATTTTCAAAGGCCTTTTTCAATTTAAGATGAATGCTGAATTTTGGTTTTCAGTCAAAATAGTTCTTTCAATGATTCCTGCTGCGTTGGTGGGGATATTTATGGATGAATGGATCGAAGGTTTTTTCGGTGGACAAATTCTCTTTGTTGGAATGATGCTTATCCTGACGGGATTACTTCTTTTTCTTGCTGATAAAGCCAAGAATACAACACAAGACGTAAGTCTCTCGAATTCTATCGTTATAGGTATAGCACAAGCCATTGCCATTCTCCCAGGTATTTCTCGATCAGGTGCTACAATTGGAACATCTGTTTTATTGGGGATTGATCGTGTAAAAGCAGCACGTTTTTCATTTTTAATGGTTGTTCCGTTAATCTTTGGAAAAATTGCAAAAGATCTTTTGAGCAGTGGATTCTCTACAGAAGGCGTTTCAACAGCTGCAATTAGTGGTGGTTTTATCGCTGCATTTATTACTGGAATATTTGCCTGTACGTGGATGATTTCTTTAGTAAAGAAAAGTAAATTATCTTATTTCGCCTATTATTGTTTCATTGTTGGTTTTATGGCCATCGGTTGGACATTTTTGAATTAAGTAGAATAGAACATTTAGAATGTTAGAAGATTGGAGGAATTTTTTCCTTCATTCAAGAAAAGTAAATCAATATGAATTTAAGAGAATTTTGTTCCGGAAGTACGATTTTGGTAGATAAACCATTGGAATGGACTTCTTTTGACGTTGTCAATAAATTACGTTGGCACATGCGCAAGCGTTTAGGTGTAAAGAAATTAAAAGTTGGGCATGCAGGAACATTGGATCCATTAGCGACCGGGCTACTCGTTCTTTGCATAGGAAAACACACCAAACAGATCAATGATTTAATGGTGGGAGAAAAAACATACACAGGAACCATTTTATTGGGTAAAACGACTCCTTCATTTGATTTAGAAACTGAATTTAACGAAGAATTTCCAACTGAGCACATCACAAAAGAATTGATGGAAGAAGTTCGTTTGACCTTTCTTGGTGAACAGCTACAAACGCCTCCCGTATTTTCTGCAAAGAAAATAAATGGAAAAAGAGCATATGATTTAGCAAGAGACGGACAAGAGGTGGAGATGAAGAAGAATTTAATTACCATCCATAGTTTAGAAATTGACGCCACTCATTTTCCAAAAATTTCGTTTGAAATAAAATGTTCAAAAGGAACATATATTCGCTCAATTGCCTTTGATTTTGGGAAAAAATTGAATTCTGGTGGAACTTTAATTGAATTACGTCGTACGCAATCAGGAGCGCAAAGTATTAACGATGCTCAATCGGTTGAAGATTGGATTTCATACATTGAATCATCCGACCTCGATTAGCGGGTTAAATTATTAATTTTATTACCTTTGCATTCCTTTTTTAGGAGAAAAAACAAGTGTTGTTATGAATAAAATGAAATTATCGCAATTTAACTTCGAATTACCCGAAGAATTAATTGCAGAACACCCTACTGAAAATAGAGATGAATCACGTTTAATGGTGGTTCACAGAGATACAGGAAAAATTGAGCACAAATTGTTTAAAGATGTAATTGATTACATTGATGAAGAAGATGTGTTAGTGATGAATAATACGAAGGTTTTCCCTGCAAGAATGTATGGAAACAAAGAAAAGACTGGAGCGAAAATTGAAGTTTTCTTATTGAGAGAATTGAACCGTGAGAGTTTATTATGGGACGTTTTAGTTGACCCAGCTCGTAAAATCAGAATTGGAAATAAATTATATTTCGGTGAAGATGATTCATTGGTTGCAGAAGTAATTGACAATACAACATCAAGAGGACGTACACTTCGTTTTCTTTTTGAAGGTACTTACGAAGAATTTAAGGCAAAAATTACAGAGTTAGGTGAAACACCACTTCCAAAATACATCAAACGTGAGGTAGAGCCAGAAGATGAAGATCGTTACCAAACAATTTATGCGAAAGAAGAAGGTGCAGTTGCTGCTCCTACTGCTGGATTACACTTTTCAAGACAGTTGATGAAACGTTTAGAATTGAAAGGAGTAAATTTTGCAGAAGTTACTTTACACATTGGTTTAGGAACTTTTAGACCAGTTGAGGTAGAAGATTTAACAAAGCATAAAATGGATTCTGAGCAAGCGTTTATTACGCAAGAAACAGCAGACATTGTAAATAATGCGAAGAAAAATAAAAAGAAAGTTTTTGCGGTAGGATCTACAGCAATGCGAAGTATTGAGACGTCTGTTTCTACAGAAGGTACTCTAAAACCTTACGAAGGTTGGACGAATAAATTTATTTTCCCTCCGTATGATTTTAGTATTGCGGATGCATTGATTACAAATTTCCATACACCTTTATCGACTTTATTGATGATGATTTCTGCTTTTGGAGGTCATGAATTGATGATGTCTGCTTACGAAGAAGCAGTTAAAGAAAAATATAGATTCTATTCGTACGGTGATGCGATGTTGATTATATAAGGAATTCTTATTCAAAAAAAGGCTATCGAAAGATGGCCTTTTTTTTTGCTTTTATTTATACCTTTATACTCAAATTACTTCAAAATGATTTACCTCAAAAGAGTTTTTCCTAACAATCTCTATTCTGCAAAAGGAATAAAAGTGAAAGTAGACTCCTCCCAAAAAGAGATCAACCTCAATTCTTCAGGAATTCTGTCCATACAAAAGGCAACTAAATTAGCTTTAAAATTAGATTACCATAAAGCAGAAGTGGAGATTTTTGGCTCTAAGATAGATGCTTACTACATTGTAAATTTGAAACCTGCAAAAAATAGTGTTGCATTCTTTCTGAAAGTATTGTTCAAGAATTCTTTAGAAATTAGGAAAGTAACCGAAGAGGAATTCAACAACTATTCCCCAAAAATGATTTACGCCAATCAAATACCTTTTGAGTTGAATAGTAAAAATGCTTTCTTTATTCTGTTCTCACTCATTCTATCGTTGGTGTTTGTTTTATATCCGTTAAATTATGATCACCTCTCAACAGAAGCCTCCAGTTTAAGCTTTTGGTTTGGGGCATTAAGCTTTATGGGATTTGTCAGTTTGTTTTTCTTGAGAAGAATCTCTGAGAAACAGTTTTATATTCGACTGGGTGTGTTTGGACTGGCGAGTGTTATTCTGGGTTGCTTTTTGTTTTTTGGATGAAATTAGGACAATAAATCACGTTTTTTATAAAACAACTCCTGAACACCTTTAAGAGAATCTTGTTCTAAAAGGAGAATGAAAGACCAGTTGAAAAATTCCTGAGTATTTAACTATGCTACTGAAAACGTAATACTCATAATTAAACACTCAGAAAGATCATTGTGTTAGAGTTTCATTTTTTCTAATATTCTACTTGGGTTTCCTCCACTTTTATCTAGCCCACCATAGATATTAAAGCTAGTCATTTTCATTCCACAAAATTCTATAATTTGCTTTTGAATCGTTTTTCTTATTCTTTTATTTGCACCAGTAACCTTGTATATAAATGAAGGAGCACCAGTTGTTGTATATATTTTGACCGTTTTTTTCGATAATAAGCCTTTTGGACGAGAATTGACATAAGTAAAAGCAAATCCTTTCGAAAAATTCCACTCAAAAAAGTTTTTAAGAATGGATGGCATTCCTCCCCACCAATACGGGAAAATAAAAACCAATTCATCAGCCCATTTTATTTTTTCTTGGAAGTACTCCATTTCAGAGCTTATTACTACTTCATTTGCTTTATCAAAATTGAAAAAAGGTTGTTGGTTTTTTTCTCGATATAAGTCAATCAAATCAACCTTATGACCTTGATCATTTGCTAATTTTTTATACTTCTCAGCCATTGCAAACGAAAAACTATCTTTTTTTGGGTGAGCAACTATTATTAAACTATTCATTTGTTGAAACTATTATTTATTTTATTGAAACTTAATTAATCAGTAGTATTTTTGAATAAATTGCTTCATTCGTTTTAATAGAAACAAAGTATACTCCATTCTCAATGGCTGAATTAATTTTTAATGAGTTACAATTCTTTTGAATTGAATGATAAATTACCTCTCCACTAACATCAACAATAGACACGTCTAAAGAAGGAAATTTTTTGTCAAAATCAATTTGAAAAATCCCATTATTAGGGTTTGGATAAATTTTGAGGAATGACTTATCATTATGTTGAATAATACCTACCGTATTTATAACTTGACATGCAGATGTATCCATACAACCAGTCTCTGTAATTTGAACAGCATAACTTCCATTTACTTCTGGGGTAAATGATTGATTAGTTGCACCAATAATAATAGAATTGTTGTCATTACAATCTAACCATTGATACAAGGAATTATTCACATCAGCTATTAAAACTCCATTATTATTAGAAACAGAATAGTTTGGGTTCGCAGAATACCTACACGTTCTTATTTTGTATTGATCAATTTCTGCATCTGTCATCCAATACACACCTGCTGCTGGAGCCGCATTAATTGTATAATAATAAAAGTCTTCAGATTCTTGTTGAGTAAACCCAATGTTCATATAATAGTCGATGTAAGGTTGGTGATATACATGTCCAACAGGATAATAGGTCGCATCATTTACTCCATCACTCCAAGAATGAACACCAACGGGATCATACGTAGCATCAACAACACGAATAGAGCCTGCTAAAAACATATCTACAGCACCTGAAGCAATAAACCCGTTGTCCGGTAAATACATTTTATAACCATGGTTATAAATTAACATTGATGCTTCTAAATTAGCATCATCATTTTCTGATCCAGGACCTGTATGCATGATGATTGTTGTGACTGCTGGATGGTTGTTTATCAAATCTTGAACAATACTTGGTGTTGTTGAGCCAATAAGTCCATAAGCAACAGCAAAAGTTCCAGAGACATGAAATTGGAAAGTTGCATTTTCATCAGGTGTGATTGTTTGAAGAAAACTTGCATAACCTAAAGTGTCAATTGTGCAATCACAACTTTCTGAAACTTGCGCGTTTAGAAATAAAGAAGAACTTGTAAATAAAAAAAGTGAAAAAAAAGTGTTTTTTAACATAACTAAATATTTTTAATGAATACTATTTAGTCACGGGATGCTAATTGCAAAGGATATTTTAATCACCAATTTCTTCCATGCGCTGTGAATTAAAACTTTATATCTCCAATCTGAGACAAATATAATATAATATTTAAAACAAAATTTTATATTTCACCAAACTATAGACTTAAATTAATTAGTTAAAAATGAATGAATAAAACAATTCTTAAAAACTCAGAATAGAAAAGACTAAGAGACATTGAAGGTGTTGACTCATTTAAATGTTTTTAGTAGTGGACCTTTTCTTAACCATTAAACCAATGGAGAATATAATCTATTGTATAAGGGATAAAAGATCTTTCTCTTCATTTCTATTTTGGTCTATTATTGGACGAATTAACATGTATTAATCATTTCATTTTTGATGTTAATACTGTTATTCTAGTTTAGAATTCTTTTCTGACAACAAGAATTTTACTTTCATTATCAAAAAGAAACCATAAGTAGTAATCAGAGTTTCGAAAAAGCATTATTCTTTTGATCATAGTTATAATTGTAAAAGTCTCGGCTAAACGTAGTGGCGAGCTTAAGGCCACCAACTTTTCATCCTAGACCAAAAGCTTGTTTTATTTATTATCTCTTTATTTAATTGCTCACTCGACATTACGTTTGAGCTGTTATTAGCTTTATTGTTTTTTTCTGGTTCGAGGTACCATCCAGAAAATAAGACTTCCTCATCATTTTCTAAACAATATTTTTTGACAAGATCTTCAAATTCATTGGTGTACCAATTGGGATCAAAAGGATTTCCTCCAAAATCATCCGACATCAAAGTGTCAGCATAACCTCCTTTATAAACTTCAATGGTGGATATTCCTAAGCCTTTTTCAGTACAGACATCTATTACCTTTCTAAAATTCTCAGGTTTAAACCACATTTTCATTGGTCCAACTTGCTGAGGAGGATATCGAAATTCTATTCCCATGAAGTATTCATCCATGAAAAAAATATTGTCTTTCATTTCTAACAATTTAAATCCAACTAATCACTTTACTATTAAAGCTAACTAGTAGCTAAAGTACATTAATCTTCGATAAACTCAGGTGAGCAACGATTTAGTACTCTTGCATTTGTTCTTAAAAATACTAAATTTCTTTCAATATCCCTTCCTTTTTACGTTAATTTTCCATTGAAATATTGGGCCAATAATAAATCAAAAGAAGTTGTGTGAAGTACTCATTTTTTGATAGAAAAGCGAATCTAAAAATAGTGAAGATAGCTTAAAATGACCTAAATAGAGTCAGTTTTTGATTGATTTGGAAGTTGTGCAACGGTTACCGATGTTATATGCTCTCTAATTGTTCAGATTTTAGACAAAGTTTGGTTATTTCTTCAGAAGTATATGGATTATCCCTCCAATAGGTCTTAAAGACATAGCCTACTAATGGTTGTAAATAAATTTCGAATTGTAATACATTATCGGTGTCTGATAAATAGCCATTAAAAGAGTTGCCTTTGTATTCGTTTGAAACAAAAAATTGGTATTCTAAATTTGAGTTTTGTTGTATTATAAAATTTGAATCTGAACTTTTTAAATAAATATCAAAGTGTTGAATCATTGTATTCATTTCTCCTTTTGGGGTTAGACTTACATCTATCCATATCTCTCGAGGAATTTTATGATAGCTAGAATCTATGGTGTAATGCACATTAAGTCCAGAAGTTCCCCTCATATCTTCAGTAAAATATAAGGTGTCTATTTCATTAGTAATATCATTTTTTTGAAAATTTTCATTGCTGTTTTGGCATGAGAATATCCCCGAAAGAATAAGTATTGGAAATATGAGCTGATACGTTTTGAATGTTTTCACTTTTTTCATCATTGCACCCTAACGCTAGGTTATTCGTAGTGCGGGATTTGAAAATCGGAGTTTTCAAATTTGCACGTAGCCAAGAGTTTATATTTTGTTTTTAATTTATTCACTTTAAACACCAAATTAAAGTATTGGCGGACTTTATTAATTGCACTGACCTTTCGTTTAGCAGAAAACCCGCATTACGTATAGCCACATTGTTACCCACTTTTTTATTTTCTCTCGTGTTGTCCATCGAGAGAGAAGTGTTCTACCTAGAGCAACCGACAAGAAAAAATTATTTATCGAAGATTACTAATTTATGTACGTAGATTTTATTTCCTTCTTTCAGCTGAATAAAATACACTCCACTTGCAAGATTATTCCGTGAAAAAGTAATTGTCTTGCCTGAGATATTTTTTATTTCTTTTACTGCCTGCCCGAAAGAATCGTAAACTATCAAGGTTGCGTCTTTTAAATTTTCGTTTGCTTGTAAAGTTGTCGAGGAGGAAAATGGATTGGGAAAAATCTTGATTTTTGAATTGTATGATAAGTCATCAATGCCTGTTACACTGCCCCCCAACTTCGTTACAAAAAGAGAACCTCCCGTATTGGTTAAAGTAGTAGTTCCGAAAGTAATGGAAGGGCTATAAAAATAGCCTGTTAAGAAAACATTTCCGTTTGCATCGGTGGTAATGCCAAAGCCAGTTTCGCTATCTGTCCCGCCTACTCCTTTTGCCCACAACACATTACCGCTGGAATCGTATTTCACAACAAATATATCCGAATAATATGTACTACCGGTTTTTGTTAAAGTATTGGTTCCAAACGAAATGGAAGAACTATTAAATGTTCCTGTTACATAAGCATTTCCGTTTGCATCGGTAGTAATGCCGTTTGCAATTTCAGCATCATTCTCGCCTGCTCCTTTTGCCCATAACGCATTTCCGATGGAATCGTATTTCACAACAAATATATTAAGACTCCCAATGCTCGTACCAACATTCATTAAAGTAGTAGTTCCGAAAGTAATGGAAGGGCTCTTAAAATATCCTGTTATGAAAACATTTCCGTTTGCATCGGTGGTAATGCTCCTTCCATCATCATTACCCGCCCCACCTTCTACTTTTGCCCACAACACATTACCGCTGGCATCGTATTTTACAACAAATAAATCCGATTCAGTTGTAGTGGTTTTTGTTAAATTAATGGTTCCGAACCAAATGGAAGAATGATAAAAAGATCCTATTACATAAGCATTTCCGTTTGCATCGGTGGTAACGCTGTTTACTCTTTCAGTAAGAGGCGACTCGCCTCCTATTTTTGCCCATAACACATTACCGCTGGAATCGTATTTCACAACAAAAATTTCCCCAGCAGGCGAACTAGTATTTGTTAAAGTAGTGGTTCCGAACGAAATGGAAGTACTCGAAAAATGTCCTGTTACGAAAACATTTCCGTTTGCATCGGTGGCAATGCTTTGTCCATCCTCATAACCAGTTCCTCCTTCGCTTTTTGCCCACAACACATTACCACTTGCATCGTATTTAACCACAAAAATATCATCAGCTATGCTCGAATTCATTAAAGTTATGGTTCCAAAAGTAATGGAAGGGCTATAAAAATATCCTGTTACGAAAACATTTCCGTTTGCATCTGTGGCAATGCTTTGCCCAACATCGTCTTTTGTCCCAGCAGCACCTTTTGCCCACAACACATTACCGCTGGCATCATATTTCACTATAAAAAAATCCAAAGTGCCTACTTTGGTTAAAGTAGTGGTTCCGAAAGTAATGGAAGGACTCTGAAAACGTCCTGTCACATAAACATTTCCATTTGCATCGGTGGCAATACTGTTTCCTTCATCATTATTTGTCCCGCCTGCTGCTTTTGCCCAGAGGAAGGACTGAGATTGTGCATTTGCAGTTACGAAAAGTACAAGTGAAAAGATGAGTAGTTTTATTTTCATTGGTTTTTACTTTTTGATATTTCAAATTGTGGGTAATGTTCAGGCTCGTATGTTTGTTTCGAGTTTAAAACTGTTGTTAAAAGTATAACATTATATTGAGAGAAACAAGAACCAAAATAGAAGGGA
>Ga0256845_1000242_pt1 | contig 51766 bp, 40 predicted proteins | sample RiftiametaG_FD_189101 | JGI IMG/M metagenome (GOLD analysis project Ga0256845, IMG submission 189101) | Tube worm associated microbial communities from hydrothermal vent at the East Pacific Rise, Pacific Ocean - Riftia | ecosystem: Host-associated > Annelida > Integument > Unclassified ...
GAGCATCCGGTGAGTAGCAGAATTGTTAGAAGTATGGTAAAGAAAATTATATTTTTTAACTTTATTATTACCATTTTTTCTCCGTTCTTTCTTTTAAATAATAATATATCATATTTAAGGGAACAATATCAATTCGTATGGGAAACCAACGTATATAGTTTTTGAAGTTCTCTTCTTTTAACTCTTATCTTTATTATATTGGTGTATAAGTAAACTTTTTCAAGTGAAATTCGTTCTATATTTTGTGTGAAAGAGATTTCTTATTAGAAATTAGGAGTAATATTATGAAAAAATATTTTCTTTCTGTAATTATAATTGTTTTATTCATAAGTTTTGCGTGTTCATCCGGTGAAACCGTCGAGAAAGGAAGCAAAAAAAAAGCATCAAACTATAATTCGAAAACGGACAATAAAAAAAAGAATAAAAAAGATACTGATCTGATTCCCGTCTCGGTAATGTTTCCTGTTCGGGGTGATATCAATTCCTTTCTTCTTTTTTCAAGTAATATTGATTCGGAAAAAACCGTTGATATTTATCCCCTTACTTCAGGAATTATAGAGGAAATATTTTATGATGAAGGAGATGCAGTTAAGAAAGGAGATATTCTTGCAAGACTCGATGACAGAGATGCGCTAATTAACGCAAAGAGAAGTAAGATAACCTATGAACAGCAGAAAATAGAGTTTGAAAGACAGAAAGAGATATATGAAAAAGAGTTGATAAGCAGAGAAGAATATGAAAAATTGAGATATAACCTTGAGAAGAGTAAACTTGATTGGGAACAGAGCAAGCTTTTACTGTCATATACAAGAATAACATCTCCGATTTCAGGTCTTGTGACAAAGAGATATATTAAGGTCGGAAATAAAATCACGGTTTCACAATTATCTTTTTCAGTAGTTTATACAAAAGAAAAAATTGTAGTAGTTAATATTCCCGAGCAGGAAAAGAATCAGATATTCATAAAACAGAATGTACTTGTTACAGCCGGCGATCTTACAATGAAAGGGTATATAAAGAGGATCTCTCCTGCAATTGATCCGGAGAGTGGAACTTTTAAAGTTACAGCAGAGGTAAAAGATCCGGGAAACAGACTCGTTGTCGGTCAGTTTGTTAATGTTAAAGTAATAAAGAAAGTCCACAAAGATGTTGTTCTTGTGACGAAAGATGTACTTATTTATGAAGAGGGAAGAGTTTTTGTATTTAAAGTGAACAAGGAAGATATTGCAATGAAAATTGAAGTTAAAATCGGCTTTGATGATGGGCGGAGAGTGGAGATCTTAGAAGGAATCTCTACAAAGGACAGGCTTGTTTCAGCAGGGAAAAGTACGCTCAAGAATAATTCTAAGGTAAAATTGGTTAAATCATTACTTTAATGAATTCTGAGAGATAACATGAATATAAAATCAAAATTTGAATTTACCGTTAAAAAACCTGTCGCGATTCTAATGATAACTATCGGAATTGCTGTCTTTGGTTATGTGAGTTATAAAAGGTTGAGTTGGGAGCTTATGCCGGAGATATCCTATCCAACCTATACTATCAGGACACAATATCCGGGTGCGGCTCCGGAAGAGGTTGAAAATATTGTTTCGAGACCTCTTGAAGAACAGTTAAGTCTTATAAAAGATCTTGTATCCATAACTTCAATATCTCGTCCGGAACAGTCGGATATAATTCTGGAATTTACATGGAGTGTAAATTTGGATAGAGCTGCTCAGGAGATAAGAGAGAAGATCGATCAGACATACCTTGACAAAGCGGTAGAGAGACCAATGATACTTAGATATGACCCGTCTCTTGACCCTGTTCTAAGAATAGGGATTGTCAGTGATATTCCTCTTGTCAGATTAAGACAAATTGTTGAAGATGAGATCGCGAGGGATCTTGAGTCGGTTCCCGGTGTTGCGGCGGCCCGAGTAAAGGGCGGTTATGAGAAGGAGATTCTTGTAAGCCTTGATGAGAAAAAACTTGCATCGACTAAAATAGATTTTAACTTGATCACAAGAAGACTTTCCCAGGAGAATATTAATCTTGCCGGTGGAAATATAAAAGAAGGGAAGACAGAGTATATTGTAAGAACACTTAATGAATTTCGGAGTGTTAGGGAAATTGGAGATATAATAATTGAAAAGAGAGGAAATATTGCCATTCGTTTAAAAGATCTCGGATCGGTTGTTGAAAGCCATAAAGAAAGAAAAGTTATTACAAGAGTTGACCGTCATGAAAGTATTGAGATAAATATATTTAAAGAGGCTGATGCAAATATTGTTGATGTAAGCAAAAGAGTTAAACAAAAATTGTTCGGAACCGTTGCTCAACAAAACTATGTTAAAAATATTTATGGTAAAAAACAAAAGTTAACCGGAGGAAAAAGAGCGTTCAGAGAGCGAGTTCTGGCTAAAAAGATGACAGATTTTATTTCATGGCGATTACCGAAAAATATAGATTATAAAATTCTTTCAGATCAATCGATTTTTATTGAGAATTCTATCAACGAAGTGAAAAGTACCGCTATTTTCGGGGGATTATTAGCCATAATCGTTCTTTATCTTTTCCTCCAACATTTTTCGACGACACTTATTGTGGCAATTGCTATCCCCCTCTCCATTATAACTACATTTGCACCGCTTAATCTTTTTAAAGTAAGTCTTAACATTATGTCACTCGGCGGACTTGCTCTCGGGATTGGAATGCTTGTGGACAGCTCCATTGTTGTTATGGAGAGCATTTTCCGATGTCGTGAAGAAGGGGATGGGTGGGTCGAATCAGCAGTCAGAGGCGTTTCCGAGGTTGGTGGAGCTGTTATTGCATCAACCCTGACTACGATTGCGGTTTTTTTCCCGATTGTATTTGTGGAGGGAGTTGCGGGTCAGATCTTCGGAGATCTGTCTCTATCCGTTGTTTTTTCTTTACTTGCATCTCTATTGGTCTCGCTTTTCTTTATTCCAATGCTGGCATCCAGAAAAATAGAAAAAAAGAGTTTTAAAATAGAGAATAGTTTTAAATTTGATTTTGAAAAAGATAGAACCGTAAAAAACTGGTTCTCAATGTTTCTACAACTTGCTGTTTTTATTATCACCCTTTTTACCGATCTGATCTTTCTTTTTGTCTATTTTTTTACAACACTTTTTTTTGTTATTTTTTACCCTATCCTTATGATTTTATCTGTAGTTATTAAAAAGGATTTGAAAGTTGCAGCACAAAAATTTTTTAATAAAGTTGAATTAAAATTATCAAAGAAAAAAACTCCATGGGATGAATATTTTAAAAATTATCCTGTGGAAAATTATTTACAATCTCTTGAAGACAGAACTCCTTGGTTCTCTTCATCATTTTCACGGATTTCAATCAATGTTAAAAAAAGGAAGTTATTGATATCAAAAGCGTCAGCTCTTTTGATCGGGTTATTCCGGTTTTTTTTCTGGGATCTCACTCTTTCTTATCTCTATTATCTTTCGAGATTCTTCATTAATGCTTTTTTCTTTCTTTTTGTAAGAACTCTCTTTACTTTTTTAAGTATATTGATAATTATATTCAAATTGTTCTTGATTGTTATATTAACTATTGTTACTCCGATTATTAAATTTATTACATATCTGTTTAATAAATTTCTGAGTTTTATCAACAATGGATATCCGAAACTTCTCGATAGATCGTTTGCAAATGATAAAGCAATAATTGTTTCGGTATTTCTTCTCTTTCTTTTTACCATGTTTGTAATAGCTCCCAAGATTGGTGAAGAACTTATTCCCGAAGTTCATCAGGGTACAATTTATATAAATACTACTTTTCCCGTAGGGACTCCGGTTAGTAATACCGATAAAGTTCTCGGATATATATCAAGGGATATATCACATATTGCTCTGGTTAAAAATATAAGTTATGTCGCAGGAACAACAAAAGATGAATTAAGTGAAAAAGAGGTTGGAGAACATGTTGGAAAGATAACTGTAAATATAAAAAAAGGAGGGAATATTCAAGCATCCGAGGACACGGTTATTTCAAATATAAGATCGGTTTTAAAGAATTATACGGATATTAATTTTAATATTTCAAGACCTGCTCTTTTTACAATAAAATCTCCTGTTGAGCTTGTTATTAAGGGATATAATCTTTCACAATTGAGGCGGGTAAGCACCGAGCTTTATGAGGAAATCTCAAAAATTCAAGGATTAAAAGATGTTCAAAACAGTGTTAAATCCGGATTCCCCGAGCTTGTTATTGAATTTGACAGAGCAAGACTTTCTCATTTCGGGCTTAATGCTTTTGATGTTGCGACCCTGATAAAAAACAAAGTGGAAGGATTTGTTGCAACAAAATATAAAGAGAAGGATAGGCGGGTTGATATAAGGGTTTTTCTCAAGGAGGATCAAAGGAAAAGGTTGGAAAATATTAAAAATCTGATTATTAATCCGGGCAAGAATATACCGATCTTTCTTAACAGTGTTGCCAATATAGATGTGTTGAACGGACCCAATGAGATCAGACGTGTTAATCAGGATAGAGCTGCGATTATATCCGCAAATATCTCAGGCATCAGCTTGACTGATGCAGTAAAAAAAATATATGAAACTCTGGACAATTATACTTTCCCGGCGGATTTCAGTTATGATCTTTCGGGGCAGAACAAAGAGATGAAGACATCACTTGATAGCCTTGCTATGGCTATGATATTAGCGATTTTTCTTGTATATATTGTTATGGCATCTCAATTTGAATCATTCCTTCATCCGTTTTTAATATTATTTACGATTCCTATGGCTTTAATCGGAGTATATTTCACACTTTTCTTTTTAAAAATTCCAATAGGAGTAACGGTATACATCGGAATAATAACACTGGTCGGAATAGTCGTAAACAATGCAATAGTTCTTATAGACTATATTAATACTTTGAGAAAAAGAGGAGTTGAAAAACTGGAAGCTATTAAACAGGCGGGAAAGATACGGCTGAGACCTATTTTGATAACAACACTGACAACTGTGCTCGGATTGTTGCCAATGGCGATAGGAATAGGCGAAGGTACGGAGATAAGGACTCCAATGGCGATCTCCGTTATTGCAGGCCTGTTAAGTGCAACATTTCTGACTTTAGTGTTGATACCGCTTGTATACAACAGATTCAGTAAATGATAGTGAACAATGACCGAATATAAAATAAAAGAGAGATTTATTGCGAAATTTTCACTAAACCGCCCTGTAACTGTCACTATGATCCTCGTGGCAGTTCTGGTGATTGGATTTGTATCCTATTCAAAAATAAAGTTGGATCTGCTTCCTTCCGGATTTAATCCGCCTTTTTTAGGAGTATGGGTCCCTTATCCGGATGCAAATCCAAAGGAAGTGGAGGAGCAGATTGTCAAGCCTCTTGAAGGGGAATTGAAAACAGTAAAAAATCTAAAAAGGATTTTCAGCAATTCACAATCATCGGGAGTTTGGTTCTGGATGGAATTTTCTCAGGGAACCAATATGGATCTTGCCTATGCTCAAGTTACTGACAGAGTGGAAAGGGGTAGGTCTCTTATACCTGAAGAGATAGAACATATTTTTATAAGAAGATTCAGGAATAATGATGAGCCGATTATCTATATGGGCGTGTCATATGATGAAGATATTAAGGATCCATACTATGCAACTGACAAATTTCTTAATAAACCGATTGAAGGAATTAAAGGTGTTGCGAATACGGAACTATTCGGTTTGAGAGAGAAATATATTCAGATCATTATAGATAGTGATAAAGTGAAAACATACAGGGTAAATCTCTATACGATAATCCAAAGTCTGATGAGAGATAATTTTTCAATGTCCAGCGGATATGTTTATTCCGGAAAGAATAAACTTTTGTTGAGAAGCAGGTCGAAATTTCAATCACTTGAAGACCTAAAAGATATTAGAATAAAAGAGGGTGTCAAACTAAGCAACATAGCTGATATTAAATATGATTTTGATGAAGAGCAGAGGAGTATCATGCGGGTGGACGGTAAACTTGCCGGTGGGATTGTAGCCTATAAGGAGAGTGAAGCAAATACTGTCGAAGTATGTAAAAGAATAATTGCTAAACTGAAATCTCAGTTTAAAACCAGACCTGAGCTTAAAGGTGTGAACTATTTTATTTTCTGGAACCAAGGGCAGGTAATAAATGATCAGATAAATAATCTTAAAACAACTATGATGTGGGGAGGATTTTTTGCATTTATTATTTTATTCCTTTTTCTGAGAAGAATAAGAATTACCGTAATGCTAACTCTTGCAATTCCTCTTTCTCTGCTTGTCTCTATGATGATAATATATTCAATCGGATGGACACTCAATTCCATTACGATGATGGGACTCATGATCTCAATCGGGCTTGTTGTTGATAATGCAATAGTTATTACCGAAAATATTTACAGGTTAAACGGGCAGGGATATAGTTTGAAGGAAGCTGCAATTGCCGGTGCTTCCGAAGTGGGTTTGGCGATAACTCTTGCAACATTGACTACGGTTGTTGTTTTCTTGCCACTGATGATAATGTCGGGAAATTCCGGAATGGCTTTTTATCTCACAAGGATAGGTGTCCCTGTTATTTTTGCTTTAATAGCAAGTCTTTTAATAGCCCTGATATTTATTCCTCTTGCATCTACTTTTGCTATTCCCAGGGAGACAAAAGTTATTTATGCGACTCATAACAGGGTGACTCAGGCTTACCAGAATCTTCTTGTAAAAGCATTAAAGCACAGGGTTGATGCAATATTAATAATTGTCGTTATTATAATCAGTCAATTTATTCCACAGAGTTTGATGAAAAAATCAGATACTGCAACCGGAGGCTCAAGTGATGCCAGAATAATTTGTAGATTTCCTTCAAATTATAGTATTGAAAAAGTTGACAGAACACTTTCATATATTTCAGAGAAAATCAGGAAGAAGGAGAAAATTTATCATATAGATCATATTTCAAGCCGTGCGAATAATTTCCGTGGAAGAATTGAAATTTATTTAAAACCGGATAAAGATACTCAATGGTATCAGGTTATTTTTACAAAAATAAAAAAAATGCTCGGGTTAGGCGGATATCTTAGGCTTAGCAAGGAGGAGTTGACTACGGATATAAAAAAGAATCTTCCTGTAATCCCGGGTGTGAAATTAAGAACATCATGGCGCGAACAAAGCGGAGGTGATGATTCGGCTTTTACTTTTTCACTTCGCGGATATGATACGGGAGTTTTGGAGACTCTTGCAGATGAATTGGAGAAGCAGATAAAACTTGTCAAAGGAGTTATAAGTGTTGAGACTGATAGTGAAACGGGAAATGATGAGATCCATATTGATGTAAACAGAGATAAAGCTTTTAATCTCGGTATGAATCCAGGTTATATAGGTCAGGTTGTAGCTTTTAATCTTAGAAAAAGAAAAATTTCAAATTATCAGAAGGGGGAGAAAGAGATCCCGATCTATCTGAAATCGAATGCGAAATTCAGGAAATCATTTGCACAATTAAAAAATCTTTTTATTCAGACCGAATCAGGTAAGGATACAACACTCAGTTCGATAGCTTCCTTCACATTTCATAAAAGTTTGGGAAATATTCGCAGGGAAAACGGAAAATCCTTTATGGAAGTCAAAGTATATTTCGGAGATGTTGATCTGAAAAAGATGTCAGGAAGAATAAATAAGATTTTAACAGATTTTAAATTTCCGACCGGATACTATTTTGAAGAAGGAAGCAGAGGACGGAGATTCAGAGATCAGGATTCCGATCTGGCCAGTGCCCTTATATTTTCAATTATTTTTGTTTTTATCATTATGGGAGTTCTTTTTGAATCGTTTATTCTTCCGCTTTCAGTTCTGATCGCCATTCCTGCCGCTTTTGTCGGTTCTTACTGGCTTATCTTTCTTACCGGAACAACTTTTGAAATAATGGCTGGAATCGGGTTGGTTGTGTTAATAGGAGTTGTTGTCAACAATGCTATTGTTCTGATTGACCTCGTAAATCAATACAGAAAATCCGGTATGCAGAGAGAAGAGGCTATTCTTGTCGCCGGGATGAACCGTTTCAGACCTATTTTAATGACGGCCCTTACAACAATTTTCGGATTGCTTCCGATGGCACTTGGAAATACCGGGTTGATAGGCATTCCTTACGCTCCAATGGGTATCACTCTTATCGGCGGATTAATAAGTGCAACTTTTATTACTCTTTTTGCAGTCCCTATTTTCTATACCTATTTTGATGATCTTACGGTTTTCTTTAAAAATTTTTCAAAAAGATTTTAACTTTTCAGAATCACATATTCCGTCTGTATTTACCTCCGACACTATAAAGAGTCTCGGTAATCTGTCCTATTGAACAATATTTTGTTGCTTCCATAATTGTTTCAAATATATTTTCCCCGGTAATTGCGGATTTTTTAAGTTTATCGGTTATCTCTTCAACCTTCCTATAGTTGGCTTTTTTAAAATTGGAAAGAGAATCAAGTTGGTCTCTCTTCTCTTTTTCCGTTGCTCTGATAACTTCACCGGGTATAACCGTCGGGGAGCCTGAGCTTGAAAGAAATGTATTTACACCCATTATGGGATATTCACCGCTGCTTTTCATCTGTTCATAGTGAAGAGATTCTTCCTGGATCTTGCTTCTCTGGTAATTTGTCTCCATTGCACCGAGGACTCCTCCACGATCGGACAGCCTTTCAAATTCAGCCATTACGGCTTCTTCCACAAGATCGGTTAATTCTTCAATAATAAATGATCCCTGATTAGGATTTTGATTTTTTGTAAGACCGAATTCGTGGTTAATGATCATCTGGATTGCAAGAGCTCTTCTGACGGATTCTTCAGTCGGAGTTGTTATTGCTTCATCATAAGCATTTGTATGAAGGGAATTACAGTTGTCATATATTGCATATAGAGCCTGAAGAGTTGTTCTGATATCGTTAAAATCTATCTCCTGCGAATGTAAGGATCTCCCCGATGTCTGAATGTGATATTTGAGTTTTTGGGAACGTTCATTTCCTTTATATTTGAATTTCATAGCTTTAGACCATATTCGTCTTGCAACTCTTCCGATAACGGCATATTCAGGATCTATTCCGTTTGAAAAAAAGAAAGATAGATTGGGGGCGAAATCATCAATATTCATTCCGCGTGAAAGATAATATTCAACAAATGTAAATCCATTTGCAAGAGTGAACGCAAGCTGAGTTATCGGATTGGCACCGGCTTCAGCGATATGATATCCGGATATCGAAACGGAATAAAAGTTTCTGATTTTGTTGTTAATAAAATATTCCTGAACATCCCCCATAAGCTTTAGTGAGAATTCAGTTGAAAATATACATGTATTCTGTGCTTGGTCCTCTTTTAGAATATCCGCCTGAATTGTTCCTCTTACTTTTGATATGGTTTCCCTCTTAATTTTCTCGTAGATATCCGGGGGTAATATTTTGTCCCCCGTGATGCCGAGAAGCATTAATCCGAGTCCGTCATTACCTTTCGGGATATCTCCTCTGTATTGAGGGATATTCAAACCTTTGTCACTGTATATAGCCTTTAATGTTCTTTTAACTTTATCCGTTAAATTGTTCTCTTTAATAAATATTTCACACTCCTGATCAATTGCGGCATTAAGAAAAAATCCGACCATAATTGCCGCAGGACCGTTTATTGTCATTGAGACACTGGTTCTGGGGTCGGTAAGTCTGAATCCCGAATATAATCTTTTTGCGTCATCAAGAGATGAGATGGAAACACCTGAGTTGCCTATCTTTCCATAAATATCCGGACGTTCGGCAGGGTCTGAACCATAAAGAGTGACCGAATCAAAAGCAGTTGAAAGCCTTTTAGCGGCAAGACCTCTCGAAACATAGTGAAATCTCCTGTTTGTTCTTTCAGGACCACCTTCTCCTGCAAACATTCTTGTAGGATCTTCTCCCTCTCTTTTGAATGGGAAAACTCCTGATGTGTACGGAAAGTCACCGGGAACATTTTCCTGAAGAACCCATTTAAGAATATCACCCCAGTCTCTATATCGCGGAAGAACTATTTTGGGGATGTGAAGATGTGAAAGCGACTCTGTTTTGGTTTTAATTTTAATCTCTTTTCCTCTGACAGTGAATTTGAAATATTCCTTTGAATAGGAAGATTTTTTCTTTTTCCACTCCTTAAGGATTTTTAATTTTTCCGGCTCTAACTCTTTTTCCAACCTTTTATATCTTCTTTTCAATAAACCGACAATATCTTTGTCGGAAGATTTTTTGTCGATGAATTCATTAACGGTAAGGTTTAATGCATAAAGGGAACTTGCTTTCAAACTCTGTTCTGATACATTCCTGTTATAAGTATGGATTGTTTCTACTATTTCAGAAAGGTATCTATTCCTTTTAGGAGGAATGATATATGAGTTTGTTTCTGAATATTTCAGATCCGGATCAGTATAATGTTTGGAAATATTCTCAATATCGGAAACTTTGATTTTTTTCATTATTTCAATATAGAGAGCGTTCATTCCTTTGTCGTTGAATTTTGATGCGACAGTCCCAAATACCGGCAGATCATTATCTCCGGTTTCCCAAAGGCCATGGTTTCTCTTGAACTGCTTTCTTACATCTCTGATAGCATCAAGAGCTCCTCTTTTATCAAATTTGTTTATTGCTATAATATCCGCAAAATCCAGCATATCTATCTTTTCGAGTTGAGTTCCTGCACCGTATTCCGGAGTCATTACATATAGGGAGATTGTCGATAGATCTGTTATTCGTGTGTCCGACTGGCCGATACCGGAAGTCTCAAGAATAATAATGTCAAAAGGAGCTCTTTTACAAACACCTAAAACATCTTCAATATGAGATGAGAGTGAAACATTTGATTGCCTTGTAGCAAGAGATCTCATGAACACTCTCGGATCATTTATGGAATTCATTCGAATTCTGTCTCCAAGCAGTGCTCCTCCTGTTTTTCTCTTTGTAGGATCGACCGAAATTATACCTATCTTTTTGTTTTTATAATCATTAAGGAATCGGTTGACAAATTCATCAATGATTGAAGATTTACCTGCTCCTCCTGTTCCCGTTATCCCGATAACCGGAGTAATTTTTGTGGGGATCTCCTCTTGAACTCTCTGTAGCAGTTTTTTTGATCCGGATTTTGAATTTTCAATTGTTGTTATAAGTTGTGCAAGTGATTTAAAGTTTCCTCTTTTTATATCTTTCGGATCTATTTGATAATACTTCTCCGTGGAAAAATCGGATCGCCGAACAAGGTCGGATATCATACCGATAAGCCCCAGCTCTCTTCCGTCATCCGGAGAATATACTTTTGTGATCCCATACTCCTCAAGTTCTTTTATCTCTTCAGGGAGAATAACACCTCCGCCTCCGGCAAAGATTTTTATATGACCGGAATTGTGTTTTTTCAGCAGATCGAAAATATACTTTAGCATTTCAAGATGTCCGCCCTGATAGGATGTTATTGCAATTGCCTGTGCATCTTCCTGAATTGCACAGTTTACTATCTCTTCCGCACCTCTGTTATGTCCAAGATGAATAACCTCGCATCCAAAAGATTGAATGATCCTTCTCATAATATTAATTGAAACATCATGTCCATCGAAAAGAGAAGCGGCTGTTACAATTCTTATTTTATTTTTTGGTTTATAAGTTTTTTCACTCATTTATAATCCCGGAGTCCGATCGAGTTCTCTATTTTAAAAGATTTGCGGAAATAACAAGTCTCATTATTTCAGAGGTTCCTTCATATATCTCTGTAATTTTTGCATCTCTCAAATATCTTTCCACATTAAACTCATCGGTATATCCGTAACCACCATGAATCTGAACTGCTTTGTTAGCACAAAATGATGCTACTTCCGATGCTTTGAGTTTTGCCATAGCTGCCTCTTTTGTATATCTCATTCCCTTATCTTTCATTAATGATGCTCTGTAGACAAGAAGCCATGCAGCTTCATATTCGGTTTCCATGTCGGCTATCATCCATTGTATAGCTTGAAAATTTGAAATTGCCTGTCCGAACTGCTCTCTCTCTTTTGCAAATTTTATTGCAGCGTCAATAGATGCTTTTGCGATTCCCAGTGCTTGAGAAGCAATACCAAGCCTTCCTCCGTCAAGGGTTATCAATGCTATTTTAAATCCCTTCCCTTCTTCTCCAAGCAGATTTTCTTTCGGAATTTCACAATCTTCAAAGATAAGTTCGGCAGTTGATGTTGCTTTAATTCCCAGTTTATGTTCCAGTTTGCCGATCTTAAAACCCGGAGTATCCTTTTCTACAATAAAAGCACTTATACCTTTAGTCATTTTTGAAGGATCGGTGGAAGCAAAAAGTACTATAATATCAGCTTCATTTCCATTTGTTATAAAGTGTTTTGTTCCATTGATCACCCATTTATCTCCTACGAGTTTAGCTGTAGTTTTTGTTGCTCCGGCATCTGATCCTGCACCCGGTTCGGTCAAAGCATGACAGCCGATCTTTTTTCCGGAACAGAGATCCGGTAAATATTTTTTTTTCTGTTCTTCGGTTCCAAAGCGAAATATCGGATCAAGTGATAGTGAAGAATGAGCAGAAATTATTACTCCTGTTGAAGCACAGGCTTTCGAGATCTCCTCAACGGCAAGCATATATGAAACATAATCCATTCCGGCACCACCGTATTCGGGAGGATAAGCAACACCCATAAGTCCTAATTCTCCTGCTTTTTTTATTATTTCTGCAGGGAAAATCCCGTTTTTTTCATTCTCAGATGAGAATGGTGCAATCTCTTCTTTTGCAAATTTTGAGACCATATCACGAATCATCACCTGCTCTTCCGTCAATAGATAGTCCATTTATTTCTCCTTGAATAAATTATTGGATTAAAAAAAATTTTTTTCGGCTTGATATCCACTTTTATTTTATATAAATTATATTAAAAAAAGTCAAAATAATTTTATCAATAATTTTAATTTATTCCGATAAAAAAAATGATTATCATTTTAGATAAAACAAGTATTTTATTTAAAATAAATTCTATTTTTTTTCTTTATTCTTCGGAGATTTACGGTAAAGGTCGGAAAGCCCGAGTGCTTCAAGGATCTGAGATCTCATTTTTTCAAGAAGAGCTCTGTTCTCTTTCAGCAATTTTCTTACAGATTCTTTTCCCTGACCGAGTTTTTCTTCACCGTAGGAGTACCATGACCCGGTTTTTGATATTATCTGATTAGCGACTGCCAAATCAATAATATCTCCTTCTTCGGATATTCCCTGTCCGAACAAAAGATCAACTTCCGTGGATTTGAATGGAGGTGCGACTTTGTTTTTTACAATCTTTATTCTTGTCCGCCCGCCGACAATGTCTGTTCCGCTTTTCAGTGTTAAAATTTTTCTGACATCAATTCTGATGGAACTGTAAAATTTAAGTGCTTTGCCGCCTGTTGTAGTTTCGGGATTTCCGACAAACATACCTATTTTTTCTCTTAACTGATTTAGGAAAATAAATGTTGTTTTTGACCTGGCAACAATTGCAGTAAGTTTTCTTAAAGCCTGACTCATAAGCCTGGCTTGCAGTCCCATATGGCTGTCTCCCATATCTCCTTCCAACTCTGCCTTTGGAACCAGAGCGGCAACACTGTCGACAACGATAATATCAACACCTCCCGATCTGACTAATATCTCAGCGATCTCTAAAGCTTGTTCACCGTAATCAGGTTGTGCAATGTAGAGTTCGTCAATATTAACTCCGAGTTTTTCTGCATAAACAGGATCAAGGGCATGTTCGGCATCAATGAATGCTGCATATCCGCCCGCTTTCTGTGCTTGTGCAATTGCCTGAAGTGCGAGAGTAGTCTTTCCCGAAGCTTCAGGACCGTATATTTCAATAACTCTGCCTCTTGGAAAACCTCCTACACCCATTGCAATATCCAAAGATAGACAGCCGGATGATATAGCAGGAATATTAACCCTGTCGTCGCTTCCCATTTTCATTATGGCACCTTTGCCAAATTGTTTTTCAATTTGCGATAGAGCATTGTTTATCGCTGATAATTTCTGATCTTCACCACTCATTTTCCCTCCCGTTCAGTAGTTGGTTTTTTATAATATCAATTTATTTACTAAGGTATTCCACCTTTTCAAACTCCTCATCTTCGATCTGGTAGGATTCTATAAGCTCCTTTAGTGAGTTAAGCATGTTTATAAGGTCGTTTTCTATCTCTTTTCTTTTAAATTTCAGGTTTTTTATTTCACCCTTAAGATCTTTTTGTCTTCTTACGGCATCATTGATGATCTCATCGGCTCTCATTTCAGCCTCTTTTACTATCATTTCACCCTCTCTTTCAGAGTTTGATTTGATATCTTTTGAGAATCTGTGAGCCGACACAAGAGTTTCCCTGAGAATATCCTCTTTCCTCTCAAATTTTAAAAGGTCCTTTTGAGCTTTCTCAAACTTTTTCTTAAGCTTTTCTTTTTCAAATATTTCACTTTCAAGTGTTTCGGCTATTAGTACCAAAAATTGCTGTACTTCCATTTTGTCATAACCGTTCACCTTCCTGTTAAAGGTTTGTCCCAAAATATCCTGAGGAGTTAATTTCATCTCATCCTCCTTGTAATATTATATAGCCTAAAAGTCTGGTTAACAAATTATTTATAAGATAAAGTGTAAAAATTATAATTATCGGTGATATATCAATCCCTCCGATTATTGTAAATGGTAAATATTTGTGTACTGTTCTGAAAACAGGGTCGGTTATTCTTCTGAGGAAATAAGTCAAGTTATTCGGAGGCATATTTCCCGCCCATGAAATAATTGATCTGATAACAATAATTATAATGTAAACTTCAATTGCCAGCTGAATAACCTGCACGAGAGACTTAAGCAGGTCGTTTAATATCACTTGAAGCGTCTCCCGAAAAGTGCTGTTCCTATTCTTACGATCGTCGCACCTTCTTCAACCGCCACTTCATAATCATTGCTCATTCCCATTGATAATTCCCTTATATCAAAGTTTTTGAGATTCATAGCATTTATATCATCTTTCAACTCTTTTAATTCTGCAAAATAGGATCTGCTGAATTCAGGATCGTCGTTAAACGGAGGGATACACATTAATCCGACAATCTTTACTCTGTTTAGAAGTGAAATATAATTAAGGGCTTTTTTTAAACCTTCGATTGTAAATCCCGATTTGTTTTTCTCATCTGCGATGTTGATCTCTATGAAGGTCTCGGTTATCTTGTCTACTCTCTTGTGTATATGTTCTATAGATTTTACACTGTCAACGGATTCTATGAAATCAAAACTGTTCAATATTTTATTGATTTTGTTTTTCTGAAGTTTGCCGATAAAATGCCATTCGATTTCATCAGAGTCCATGTGTTCCATATGTTCTTCGGCTTCCTGTGTTTTGTTTTCTCCGAATAGTTTTAATCCGAGTTCTTTTGCTTCTATAATTCTCTCAATCGGTTGATTTTTGCATACAGCAAGAATCTGCACATCTTTAGGGTCTCTTTTAGAACGTGTGCATGCTTTTCCCAACCTATCTATAATTCTTTCGTAATTTTCCTTTACACTCATGGCTAACATTCCTTTTTACTCTATTTTAACATATATGCTATAAAAATGGAATTTTTGCTCTTTTGAATGCCAAAATATGTTTTGTATTAAGTTTAAAATCCTGTATAATCAATTTATGCTTGTACGATTGAATAAATTCTTTTCCGAACTGGAACAAATAATTACAAAACCTGCTGAAACTCTTGGAAGGATTATGAAGGATAAGAGATGGATTCCGGCGATCACTTTTATTCTTATAATAATATTTATTCTAAGTTTTATCAGTCTTCCGTACACACTGGATAAGATGTCGGATGTGATGAAAAATTCACAGATGTCAAATTTCTTTGAAGAGCACAATCTTAATTATGACAGTCTGTCGTTTATTCAGAAGATTTTTTTTGTTTTTCCGGAGTTGTTTTCGGTTTTTATAATAATTGGAGTTGGAGCTTTTTTTACATATCTTTTTTTTGGAGTCGGGGGAGCTGAAGGGTTATATATAAATTATTTTTCTCTGGTTTCAGCGGCATCTCTTATAGATATTGTTTTTCCTAAAATAGTTGATACTTTTTCCTCTATATTTCATCTTAATATTCTCGGATATTTTTCTCCTGCAATGTTTTTTGGTATGGTTGGCGAAAAGACGTTCTTATCTATTTTTATTTCAAGATTTGACTATTTTTCGATCTGGTATACGGTTGTCATTGCACTTGGGATTTCGTGGTATTCAAAAATGTCGATTAAAAAAAGCATGATAATCTCATTTTTATATCTTCTTTTCAAAGTTTTAATTTTTTCTCTGTTTACACTTTTTTTTGCAGGATCAATGCAATAAAAAAACTATTTATAATTTTTCAACTCTCTTTCGACTTCCCGTTTAATATCTCGTTCTTTTAATTTTTGCTTTTTATCGTATTCTCTTTTTCCTTTTGCAAGAGCTATCTCAACTTTAACTCTTCCTTTATCGTTAAAATACATTCTGAGAGGAATAATGGTAAGACCTCTGCTTTTTACTCTTTTATCAAGTTTATGTATTTCTCTTCTGTGAAGCAGGAGTTTCCTTGTTCTCAACGGTTCATGATTGTTATAACTTGCATTTGAATAAAGCCCTATGTGAGCATTGATAAGCAGAGCCTCCATATCTCTGAGATCCACAAAGGCATCCTTAAGATTCACTTTCCCTTCTCTTATAGCTTTAACTTCACTTCCGGTAAGAGATATGCCCGCTTCGAATTTTTCAATTATCTCATAATTGTGGCGGGCTTTTCTGTTTATGGTGATATTTTTATATTCCATTTCAGTTTCTGATTATATTCTATTCATCTTGCCGGGTAAAGAGGAAATATCAGCTGTTTTTTTTTAGAACCGTCAATAATATTTCATCTATCTTTCTTTTCCCCATTTTTTTAACGGACATTTCATATCCGTTAATATTTATTCTATCTCCGGGTTTGGGAAGTTTTCCGAAGTAGAAAACAAACAGACCTGAAAAAGTTGAATAATCTTTCTTTTGAGGAAGTTCGATCTTTAATTTATAATTAATCTCTTCAACCGGTACCGAACCTTTTATAGAGTAGGTTCCTCTAACCGTTTCGGTTATCTCTTCTCCTTCGAGTTCCATTTCTCCGAGAATTTCTCCGAAAATATCATTTAAAGTTAAAATTCCTATAGTTGTTCCGTATTCATCAAGTACTATGGCTATCTCTTTTCCATTTTCTTTAAACTCTTTCAGAACGTAGTTAAGGGAAGAAAATTCCGAGATAAACAGAGGTTTTTCCGCAGAACCGACAAGAATCTCTTTTTTTATGCCATTTTTAATTATATCCGGTAAAATCCTTTTGATGTTAATGATACCCTTTATGTTATCAAGATTGTTTTTAAAAACAGGTATTTTTGTGACTTCTCCCGTCAACAACGTTTTTTCAAACAATTTATCTTCAGCGTCAATGTCAAGCGCTACTATCTCCATTCTCGGTGTCATAACACTTTTAACATCTCTGATCCCTATATCAATAATTTCATTCAATATATTAAGGGAATCCGGATTGTATTTAAAAAAAGCCACTTCGGTCGAAAGGAAGTGTTTGAGTTCTTCGGTTGTTATATCTTTATTCTCTATTTTCCCGGAACTGTTTTTAAGGAAAATATTTGAAAGAAAGGAGAATAACTTTACGAATGGAAAAAAGAGGTATGAAAAGAATTTTATGGGATATGCATATAGATATGAGAGTTTTACACTATATCTGTATGCATAGGATTTGGGAATTATCTCTGCAAAAAACAGAATTATTAATGTTGTAAAAAGTGTGGAGCTTAGCAGAATGAGTTTTTCATTATTAAAAAATATTCTTGTAAATACTATTGTTGAAATGGATGCGGCAACAATATTTACTATATTATTTCCGATTAAGATTGTTGAAAAGAATTCCTCGGGGTTTTTTAATATTTTTAAAAGTAATTTTGCCTTTTTATCATTCTTATTTGCTTTATGTTTCAATTTGATAGAGTCAAGAGATAGCAGAGATGTTTCTGCAGAAGAAAAAAATGCACTAAAAATAACAAGTGATACAAATGTAATTACATAAACCAGCATTTATCCTCTTAAGATTTTAGAGGGAAGATAATCTATTTGCAACTATTTTTTATGTTTACTGTATATCTGATAAACGATCTTGTAAAGTGAAGCTCCGATACAGTCGTTGACCAACTGAACGTTTTTAGCATTTTTCGGTAATTTTAGAATTCTCGGGGCAAAGTTAACAACACCTTTAATTCCGGATTCAATAAGTTTATCAAGCATTTCCTGTGCAACGGAATCCGGGACGGAAAGAAGTGCGATCTTTATTTCCGGATGTTTTTTTAGATAGCTGCTCATTTTATCTGTATGAAGAATCGGTATCTTTTCACCTCTTATGTTAAGAGTTGTTCCCACAAGTTCTTCCTTGATGTCAAACATAGCTTTTACTAAGATATTTCGTACTTTGAAAATCTTGTATTCCGAAAGAGCTCTTCCTATTCTCCCTGCTCCAACAACAATGACTTCCGCACCTTTGTCTATGGAGAGAATTTTTTTCAACTCCTTAAACAGTTTTTTGACCTGATATCCCTTTTTCTGTTTACCGACAGAAATTCCAAGATAGAAAAAATCCTGTCTTACCTGATTACAGGAAACTCCGGTTATCTCTTCCAGTTTTTTAGAGGAGATATAATCATCTTCGGGAAGGTCAAGTTTTAATAGAGCTTCATAGTAAAAAGAAATCCGCCTTATTACTCTTAAACTTATCTTTTTTTTCATCTCAACCTCTTTATTGTTTAAAGTCAAACTATATATTAGTGAAACGCAGATGTCAAGTATTTAACAATTTATTTCGGTATAGCGGTAGAAGAATATTCCGTATTTTAGCTTAGGACATCTTGTTTTCAATATCTTTAACCGACTTCGGGATAGGTTTTCCAAGAACTTTATGCCCTTTCTCCTTTATCAGTACGTCGTCTTCAATCCTTATACCTCCAAAATCCCGATATTTTTCAAGTAGATCATAGTTGATAAAATCCGTGTATTTATCAGCTTGTTTCCACTGATCGATAAGAGCGGGTATAAAATATATTCCCGGTTCTACGGTAAATACATATCCGGGTTCAAGCTCTTTTGCAAGCCTAAGGTATGCGAGTCCGAACTGTTTACTTCTTTTTATAGTGTCGGTATATCCCACATAGTTTTCTCCTATATTTTCCATATCGTGCACATCCATACCCATCATATGTCCGAGACCATGTGGAAAGAAGAGAGCATGAGCTCCCTCATTAACGGCATCTTCAACATTGCCTTTCATAATTCCGATATCTTTAAGACCTGATGCAATCACTTGAGCCGAAAGCAGGTGTATGTCTTTATATTTTCTTCCGGGTTGAGAAAACTCTATAGAGGTCTCATTTGCTTTAAGAACAATCTCATAAATATCTTTTTGAACGGGAGTGAATTTTCCCGATACCGGAAGTGTTCTTGTTATATCGGAAGCATAATGTTCGGGAGACTCCGCTCCCGAATCGATAATTAACAGATCCCCTTCATTCATCTTGTTGTTGTGGGAATGATTATGTAATGTTTCTCCATGCACGGATAAAATTATAGGAAATGATACATTTGATCCGTTTTGGGTGATAATTCGGTTTATCTCTGCAACCATCTCATATTCATATCTGCCAGGTTCGATCTTACGCATCAACGAGTCATATATCTCCCATGAAATTTTCAGAGCTTTTTCGATCTGTTCAATTTCTTCATCACTTTTATATGATCTCTGCCATGCCATAGCTTTTATAAGTTCCAAAGAGGAGTAATCTTTGATTTTATTAACTGATATTCCGAGTAGCTCGGATATCTTTACCGATGTTTCACCTCTGTATGGTGGAAGGAAATGTATCTTTCTCTTTTGAGACAGGATCCCGTCAACTATTTTTTTTAGATCATCGGTACTTCCGGTATTTTCAACGGCGACTTTTTCCGCAAGTTCAGCTACGGATGGCTGAGGTCCCATCCAGATAATATCATCAATCGTAAAATCGTAACCGAATATATAATCTTTGCCCTCGTCTATATCAATTATTCCGTAAAATCCCGGCTTATCTATGCCGAAATAGTAAAGAAATGAACTGTCTTGTCTGAAATGGAATGTATTATCAGGATAGTTCATCGGAGATTCACTATTTCCGGGCAAAAATATTACTCCTTTTCCAACCTTTCGTTTTAAAATACTTCTTCTTTCTTTATAAATCTTTTTCTCAAACATTCAATCACCTCTCTTTTTTTTCGTCTTATTCATAAACAGAATAATTATAATACTAAATAATTTATTTTAAAGTGTATTTATCAATATTTTTTTGTTTACCGGAATTATTTGTTGAAGAAAAAAATATAACTCTTAACGATTGCCACAAAACTCATTATTTGCTAAACTTAATTTAAATTCGGAGGAGGATTTGTTATGCTGACTTTGATCGAATCGGTTATATTTTTGATACTTTTAATTCTTACAATAATATATTTTTTCAAACCCCTTTATAACATTTTTCAATTAGTAAGATTTGGTCGACCGGAAAATAGAACCGGAAATATAATTGTCCGCATTATGGATTCCGTGACATCTTTCTTTCTGTTGTTCTGTTCGGTTAAATCCGAAAGACCTGTAACCGGATTTTTTCATTTTTTTATTTTGTATGGGTCTTTGACCTTTGATACGGTTACCGTTTATCATATTTTGGAAGGATTTAATAAAAACATACATATCAGTATGATCCATTCTCTCATTGTAGATATTTTTTCGGTGGGAGTTCTGATTGCAGTACTGTTTCTTCTGCTAAAGAGGTATATCGCAAGGCGATCTTCTTATACGTACGGAACTGCCGAATCTCCTATCATCTATTCACTCCTTGTTACCGTAACATTGACATTTCTTCTCTATGAAGGTGCTTCTATTGCACTTCATCCTCAGAATGCAAGCCTGGCTTTTCTTGGGAAAATTGTAGCAGGATGGATGCCTAAGTCATATTCTCTTTTGAAGATTTTATGGTGGATTCATATCATTAATGTTTTTGCCTTTATACTTTATGTTCCAAGATCAAAATATATGCATATGTTCATGGGACCAATTAATATTATGCTTAAAAGCAGAAAGTCTTCCGGTTATATAAAAACAATTGATCTTGAAAATGCAGAGAGTTTCGGAATACAAAGATTATCGGATATGACATGGAAGGACCTTCTGGACGGTTTTGCATGTATAGATTGCGGAAGGTGTACCGACTATTGTCCGGCATCAATAAGCGGAAAGCCTCTATCACCAAAAGAAATTATTACAAAGATGCGGGATCATTTAAAAACAGATGGAAATAAAAAATTAAAGAACAGTGAATATCAGCTTTCGGTTTTAATGGACAATGTCTATGAAGATGATGAGATCTGGTCATGTACTACTTGCGGAGCTTGTATGAGTGTCTGTCCGGTTAAAAATGAACATATTCCTAAAATACTGGGGTTAAGACAGAGTAGAGTGTTAATGGAAGCAAAATTTCCTCCCGAATTAAATCAGTTTTTTAAAAATATGGAGAATAACAGTAACCCGTGGGGTTTTGGAGATGCTACGAGAGCAGATTGGATAGAAGATAAAAGTGTTAGGCTTATTAGTGAATTTCCGGATTCCGAATACCTTTTATGGGTCGGATGTGCAGGTTCCTTTGATGATAGGAACAAGAAGGTGACGGATGCAATGGTTAAGATCATGAATAGAGCCGGAATTGATTTTGCAGTCTTAGGCAAGGAAGAGAAGTGTTGCGGGGATCCGGTCAGAAGAGCGGGAAATGAATATCTATTCCAGATGATGGCTCGGCAGAATATAGAAACGCTAAAAAAATATAATGTGAAAAAAATTATTACAATGTGTCCTCATGGATTTAACATCTTTAAAAATGAATATCCTGAAGTTTCAAAATTATTGTTAAATGAAGAGTTTAATGTTGAAGTTATACACCATTCCGTTTTTCTCGCCGGTATGATCAGTGAAGGTAAAATTTCTCTGCATAGTGATGAAAGCTCATATACATATCATGACCCTTGTTACCTGGGGCGTCATAACGGGCATTATAGCGAAAGCAGATCCATATTAAAGAAGAGCGGGAAAAAGATTGTTGAAATGAAGCACAACAAAAAACAGAGTCTCTGCTGTGGCGGAGGCGGAGCTTTAATGTGGACCGAAGAGAAAATAGGGGATAGGATTAACCATATCAGAACAGAAGAGGCTCTTGAAACAGGTGCAGAAATTTTATGTACTTCCTGCCCCTATTGCACAATAATGCTTACGGATGGTGTTAAGGATAAAGAGGTTGAAGATCAATTGCAAGTTAAAGATATTGCTGAAATAGTTGTTGAAAAAATGATTTAAAATAATTAGGGTAGATAAATTTGATAAATGTCATTATTTTGATTTAGAAATAAGCAATTCTTACTTTATCAATTTTTCTATTAAGAAATATCTCTCCGACTCTTTTAAATCTTTCAGGGTAATCGGTCACATAAAATTCATCTTCCGGGATAACATTCTTATGTTCATTAAGCCATCCGGAATCTTTAAGGATATTTTTTACTTTCTTTGCTATAACTTCTGCAGAATCTATGAGTGTTATAGATTCACCCATCACATTTCCGATAACTTTTTTTAGTACCGGATAGTGTGTACATCCGAGTACAAGGGTTTTTATACCTTTATCTTTAAGAGGAAGAAGATATTCCTGCGCCACGAGTTTTGTAACTTCATGATCAATCCATCCTTCTTCCACAAGAGGAACAAACAGGGGACAGTCCCTGCTGATTACTTTTGCATCGGAAATTCTTTCGAGTATAGCCTTTTCATAAGCACCGGATGATATCGTAGCAGATGTTCCGATAACTCCTATTTGTTTATTACCTGATGTGACTGCAGCTTCAGATCCCGGACTGATAACACCGATAACCGGAATATCCAGCTTTTCCTGAAGAAATGATTCCGCATAGGAAGATGAAGAGTTGCAGGCAATGACGATGATTTTTACATGTTTTGAAATCAGGAAATGTGAATTCTGTTCTGAAAATTTTTTTATTGTTTCAGGAGATTTTGAACCATAAGGTAGTCTTGCCGTGTCACCGAGATAGATAACTTTCTCACCGGGCATACTGCTTTTAATAGCTTTATATACGGTTAATCCCCCAATTCCGGAGTCAAATATCCCTATCGATTTACTATTCATCTCTAATGATCTTGTAATCTGGGAAAAAGGCATTTTGAATATCCAGATGACCGGATATGGTTTTATATTCATTTCCGTCTATCAAAAATTTCACTTTTTCAACTTCTTTGAAATTGTAACAAATGTTGTTAACAAAAAAGTATATGAACTCAATTTCCGATCTTGTTCCTCCAGGAAAATCTATTAAAAGATCCTCCTGGAAATCAAGAATTATCATTTTTTCCGATTTAACATAATAGACACTGTTAAGTTTTAAGTTTTCCGGATAGGGAATTATTCTTTTTGAAGTTTCAGAGAACATAAGATTCAGAAATTCACTATAAATCTCTCCTTTGTTGTCAGGGATAGTCAAATAAAATTTCTCAGGTCTGAAAAACTGTGAACTTTCAGTTAAAAAAAAAATCTTAACTATCTTTTTGGAAGGAATATTGACATTAGCATCCACATTCTTCCCTATCTGATCCGGCGACTTTTTTTTTATGTCTGAGTTTGAATTCAGAAAAATTATCAAAGATGTAATAAAAAAGATCAGAGCTAAAATACCAAGTATATATATTAATCTTCTGTTCATTTGAATCTGTTATTGTAATAATAGATAAATTTGGATACGCCTCTGTATATGGCATCTGCTACAGAATCAAGAAATGTATCATCATTTAGCTTTAATTCTTCATATTTATTTGAGACAAATGCGATTTCGACAAGAACTGCAGGCATTGAAGCTCTCATTAAAACTCTAAATGGAGCCTGCTTAACACCTCTGTTAACCGTGTTCATAACTATGTTTAGCTCGCCTTGTATATAGTCGGCGAGCTTACTTGACTCCTTTATATATTCACTTTGAGCCATACTCCACAAGATCATTTTTAGTTCATCATTTCCCTGAGTATCTCCCTTGTCCGAACCTGAGCCATTCTCTTTTTGAGCAAGTCTGAATGAAGATTGATCTGTTGCTTTTAAACTGACATAGTATGTCTCCGGACCTCTTGCGGAACGCCGGAAAGATGAATTAACGTGAATAGAAAGGAAAAGTTGTGCTTTTTGATTATTGGCTTTGGAAACTCTTGAATCAAGAGCGACCTCAACATCTGTTTCTCTTGTCATTATCACACGTAACCCTAAATTTCTTTCTACTCTACTCCTAAGTTTTTTAGCAATTATTAGTGTAACATCCTTTTCCTTCACTCCTCCTCTTCCTACAGCTCCCAAATCCAACCCGCCATGTCCCGGATCAATACAAATAGTATCAATAGTAATATCCTTTTTTGTTATAGGAGTGGATTCTAAAGATGTGGAGTTGTTTTCTTCTTCCTTTGTTCCGATAGAGTTAATCTTTATTTCCTGTTCGTTTAGCGGTGTAATATCAAAAACCACTCTAAAAGGTTTTTCCAAAACAAAGTTTTTTAAAATTCGGCTTTTTTTATTAAAAGATATTTTGAAATAGTGATGATTATTAGAAGTCGTATGCTCTACTTTTTGTATAAGATTTGATCCTTTTGAGTCAACATTATAATTTTCGAGCTTTTCAATTTCATTTATTCCGAGAGTTAAATCGTTAGAAGATTTATGAGATATGTTATAGTCAAAACCTCTGTCTCCCTCAAAAACTATTCGTGTAAAATCATTGTGGTCATAAGCCCTGATATTCAAATTGAGAGGAAACAACTGCACAATTAAAAAAGTAAGATATATTAGAAAAATGTAACTCTTTTTCATCAGTACAAACTCACATGGAGGCGGCGGGAATCGAACCCGCGTCCAATAAGGACTTTGCAAAAGCATCTACAGATATATTCTGTTTTTTTGTACCCTGCGGTTAAGAAAACAGACAAAAATCACCGCGGGAGCTCTTTTTAGATTTTCGATTTTAAAGAAATAAGAGCACTCCTTTAAAACTTATCCTGCAAAATGACGCCCCTATTATCCCCGCAGGAACGGGATAACGGAACGGCAACATTTCTATGCTGCGAGTGCAAAATCGTTTGCGTTTCTTTTGTTTTGAACACTTTAATGAGATGCTCGGCTCAATCTGCAGCTTCAACTTCATCAATATTGTCGAACCCTTTTCGCCCCCTAAAGAGGCAATGGCGGGGCCGACGAGACTCGAACTCGCGACCTCTGGCGTGACAGGCCAGCGTTCTAACCAACTGAACTACGACCCCGCAAAAACAAATGGGCGGTAGAGGACTTGAACCTCTGACCCTCGGCGTGTAAAACCGATGCTCTTCCAACTGAGCTAACCGCCCCTGTCACAGACATATAAGATACAATATTTAATCAGTAATGTCAATATTTGAATATTACTTTGAAGTTATATCCGCAGAAAGAAAAAAAATTGATTCTCTCCTTCAGAGATGTTGAACTGTGGAATTTCGAAGGGAAAAGATGTGAAATATTTTGATCAGATTGATTTAAGTAGGATGAAGGTGCAGTCGTCGGCAGGTTTTTTACCTCCACTAAAAATTGAAATCGCTTTGAAAAGTCCTCTGTTTATTTCGTCTGCACTTTGCATCCTATGTTTTTGAATGAAATCTGCAATACGTGTACGACCATATTCTTCACCTTCTCTATTCTCTATTTCAGGAACTCCATCGGTGAATGCAGCAAGGATATCACCTTTTCTCATTTTAATTTTACCGAATTCATAAGAGGCATCATTTGTAAATCCGGTTAAAAAACCACCGCTCTTTAAAATATTTACTCTGTCTCCGCTAATATGAATAGGTTCAACATGCCCTGCATTTACATAAGAAATAGATCTATCGATTTCGTTGATTATCATAAAAAAGACGGTAATGAATCTGTTTCCCCCTGTAAATTTATAGATTAGAGAATTTGCCTTTGACATAAATTCTCCCGGATTTGTTGAGAGTGTTTCGTTTAAGGTATGAAACACAGCCTGTGATGATGCGGCAAGAAGTGCGGCAGAGAGACCTTTCCCTTCAACATCAGCAATTAAAATAGGGATTTTTCCCATAACTTTCGGAAGAATATCATAATAATCTCCCCCGACCGAATTGATAGGTTCATATGTTACGGAGAATTCAAAATCACTCAACTCCGTTTTTTTCTCCGGAAGAAGTGAAAGCTGTATCTCTTTTGCGATCTCTATTTCTCTTTCGAGTTTTTCATTTTCAATCATTTTTTCCACCATGAAACTGTTTTCCATGGCTATCAGCATGAATCTTCCGAGAAAAAATGTCATTTCGATTCCTTCCGCTTGTAATTTGATCCTGTTAAACTTTTTCCCAAGTCCGAGTAGAATGGTGTTTTCTCCGGTTTCATCAAGGTTTATCAGAGTAAAAATTCCATTCTTAAGAAGATCATCTTTTACTAAAGTGTATTCATCTCCCAAGCTTTCAACATCTTTGTAAAACCAGCTTTCTTTCTTAAATTTTAGATTGTTTAACAAAAATTCTCTCTCGGAATCCGAGAGTTTAAATCCTTTTTTTCTTAAAAGCCCGTATCTCCTGTCCATGAAAAAGACACGTGATATTCCGAGTTGACCCATAAGGGAAGAGAAAAAAACTCTTAAAATACTATCAAGTCTGAAAGATGAATATATTGCGGAAGAAAATTCATAAAGAGAATCAAATTGAAATTGTTTTAATTTCAGTTCTCTTTTAAGGGAATTTAATTTTTCTTCTTCCATTTTACCATTTCAAGGTGGTTGGTACCGTTTACCGTATGATATTTGACGGAGTCCATGATCTTTTTAATAAGTGTGACTCCCAGTCCTCCCTTTTTTTTTTCTTTTATTAGCTGTTCAAGATCGGCAGGTTCTTTTCTGAGATCGGGTGGAATTCCGGAGAAAGATATAGATATTTTTATTCCTTTATCTGCCGGATAAAAATTAAGTGTAATCTTCCCGTTTTCCTCATTTTTATATGAATGTTTTATTACGTTTGTTATCGCTTCGTCAACAGCAAGGGAAATTTTTTGGGATTCGGATTCGGAGAATAAGTTTCTTAATGCTATATGGCGTGTCAGTTCCGTCAGCATCTTTAGCAGATCTGTTCTCGAAGGAACCGTTATGGATAATTCTGGTTTTTCAGGAAACATTTTTAAACTTTTTTACTGCATCCTCTTCTTCATTCAGAAAATCATAAATATCTGTAAAACCGACCAACTCAAAAATATCGTATACTCTTTTAATCATATTTGTAAGTTTTATATCTCCGCCTTTTTCACGTACTTCATCAAGATATCCCATTATTATTCCCATTCCGGCCGAACTTATATATTTAAGATCTCTACAGTTGACCACTATTTTATAAACTTTATTTTCCAGAATCTTAAGCAGTTCGCTTTCAAATTTTTCAACACTGTGAGCATCGAGATGTCCTTTCGGGTAGAGAACGGCAATCTGATCTTTCATTTTCGATTTGATTAAAAAATTCTTCATAAATATCTCCGAAAATCAGTAAAATGTATTGGGTAAGATGATTGTAATATACAGACTTAAAAAAATCAAATAAAATAAGAGAATAGATATTTAAGAATAAGATAAACTATATATCAATTTTATTTCGAGTCTAATGCTTTCTTAATTTTGTTGATGTCGTCAGAAGATTGTTTTTGTACAATCTCTATTTCATCAAATAATCTGTTAAAATCAACAATGGTAAAAAGAAGGTCTTTTAGGTATACACTAGACAGGTTAAGATTTTCTATATCGTTTTCGGTTTTTAAAGATCTAAAGAAAGAATTATCTTCTGTTTCCGAGTTGAATTGCGGAACCAGTCGGGAAATTGTTCCGGCAAGAATTCCATATGGGACGGCAAGAGCTATTCTTGTTGTAGTTGCAAGATCCGTAGAAGCATTTATATATGCACTTAATAATGTTTTAAAAACTTCTGATATTTGATTGAGCTCAAATTGTTCTCGCCTCATATCTCTAAAAATATTGAATGAAAGGCTTCTTTTTATGAAAGCATCTCTTTTTTGACCAACTGTATAAAGCATTTCCTTTAACTGGTTTATATCTCTAATTGTTTTTCTTACTTTCCTTATCTCAATAATAGTTTGTTCTCTGATTATTAAAGCATTAAGAAGTTTTTCCTCGGTAATTTCCGATTCTAATTCTTCAGCTTCAATTATATTTGTGAAAATAAGTTCGGTTAATATTCCGATTGATTCTAACATTTTGACATATTTTTCCGCTTTCTCAACATCTTTGAAGATTTTTAATACAACCGGTTTACCGTTAAATAAAATTTCCCCATCCTTCTTTTCAATACCGAAATATGAAGTAATCTGGTTTTTAACCTCCGCAAACACTTCATTTTGTCCTGTTTTTCCACTAAAAGAAACATGGATTTTTGTCATATTAAAATCATTATTCTTAAAAGATTCTTTTTTTTTTTCAGGCTGAGAATTTATGTTTGGAGCAAAATCATTTTGTCGGGGAGAATCATTTTGAATATACGAAGTATCTCCCGGAGATAATATGGATTTTTCAGGATTTTGATCTCTGTTTTTATTCATTTCGGTTTTATTTAGATTTAAAACAATCTGTTTTTCATAGACTTTCGGATTAGTAGAATTAATATTTTGTTTGTTAGCATTATTATTAATTTTAGTGATTTTATTTATCTCTTCTTCTTTTGTTCCGGTTGAGGAAGTTGATACTTCCCGTAAATATTGTTCATTGTGGTTTTTCAGTTGATTTGAATCTATAACTTTGTTTTTATATTCAATTACATAGCATTTACCTCCGGATTTTTCAAATAATCTTTTAATTTTTTCAGCTTTTTCTTTGTTAAGTCCTTTTTTTAAAGCATATGATTTGCCGTTAAAAAGAGATTCGATTTTTTCTCTGTTAACTTTGAATAATCCGGAAAAAGAGTTTTTCACATCGTCAATGTGAAATCCATTCAAAATCTCTCCTTTAAAGACAATTTTATATAACATATCAGCCATTATTTTTCTCTCTATTCAATATTTTGCCAATAAGCATTATTAGTGTTCTTTTAACAATTTTATTTAATCCGGAATGTTTTCTTAGTAATCTGGCAATTGGAGGTGAAAATGTATAATATAAGCTTATAAAAAGTTTACCCGCTAAATTTTTTTTAAGAACGGAATCTCGCCATCTTCTAAAAAATATAACCTCAAAACTCTCTTCTCCGAAAACCGCTGTTGCAATAAAACATTGATTCTGTGAATAATTCGATCCTAATTCTACATTTGCTTTTTTTGCATTTGATAGTATTAATCCGCTTACATCTTTCCACTTTTTGATTTCATTTAAAAGTGAGTTTACAAGGGATTGATCATGATTCGTTTCCACCTTTCTATAGAAAGATTCCATCTCTTTTATTCTATTTTCAACCCTATCTTTTTCTTCTTTAATAAGCTCGGTAACGGCTCGTTCTCTTTCTTCGTAAATTTGATTGTATTTTATATTGAGATTAATACGTTTCTGCCCTAATTTCCACTTAATCTCTTCGCTCAAATCTTCGAATTTTTTGCTTAGTTCTGAAATATAGTCAAATTTTTTCCCTATTTCATCAAGTTCCATTTTTGATCTGCTTATTGTAATTTCTAAATCAATCTTCGAACTTCTTTTTCCTGCATTATCAACAATATATTCATTTGTAGAAACTGCAGAATGAATGGAATCGGCTATTTTTATCTCATATCCGGCTCCCGCTTCAGTAAAAGTTTTAATAAGGTTAACTATAGAGGCAAAATCAACATTTTCTTTGAAGAGTGCTTCTCCGCCGGAAAACAGTTCATCTAATTTATTGACATTGCAGTCAAGTCTTCTCTTTATAATATTTTTAACGGCATTCTTATCATTCCCGTCTTTTATATGACCGTTGAAATAGAATGAAAACAGAAATGCATCCTTTTGTTCATTCACCTTTAATTCCCCCGAAAATCTTCTAAATAAAATGAGTTTTTCTCAATAACTTTTTCCACTCTTTCTATTATATTAAAGCTTATTTTCATTTTCATATTTCCACCCTTAAAAAAAACATGAATATTCAGAAAATTTCTTTCAACAGCTAACAGAGTTCCTTCTTGGACTCGTCCCATTTTATAGATTAGTCGAACTTTTTTACCTATAAAATTGTTGAGGTTTTCAAATGGAATTGTGAGAGTCTCTTTTTGTAAATCATCAGATTTTTCAGGAATGTTAATCTTCCTGTTTTGCTTAACAGGGAGAACCGTTACCGATTCCTTTTTTTTAACTATCTCTTTAGATTTCAACTTTTCGGATATATTCGGTTTTCTTGTCGGTTGATTGATAATCTTTTCTCTTTCAGGTTTTTTTTCAAAGGGTTTGTTTTTTTTAGGTTGAATTACTTTTGGTTCTGTTTTTGGAATACTTTCGGTCTTCTTTATTCTTTTAAAAAATCTTAGTTCTTCAACATACTTATCTATTGATTTATTATTTTCAAATTCCCGTCTGTATAACAGTTTTAATTCAAGATCATCTAAAATATCATCTATTGTTTTTTTGATTTCTTGTCCTGTAATATTGGGGGCACTTTTTAATCTGACTTTAAATGTTTTTATTTTTTCTAAAATTTCAGAAACTATACCGATCTCTTTTTTTTGATTTATTATTTTAATAAAAAAAAACTTATATTCTTTTTTTATTATAGTGTTAACTTCATTTATAAAATCAAAAAAATTTTTTTTTATTAAAGAAATACTTTTTTTATTTAGATACCGATACAAATTGTCATTTAACGGATCGGAATATTTTATCAGTTGGGTGTTTACTCCGTTTGTTAAGTAATTCCAAGTCGATACAAACAGAATAATAATAATTAACAGAGAAATAATCGTTACTTTATTTCTTTTTTTTTCTTCTTCCCCCAATTTCAATCTCCACCCTTCTTTTTAACATCCAAATTTGTTCCGTTAAAAGATATAAGAACAGAATCATTTTTATTTATGTTTCCCGATACGATCATTTTCACTATTTTTCTTGTTATCATTCCGCTTATTAACTGCTCCAGATTTCTTACACCGTATCTGTTGTCATGAGCTGTCAGAATAAATTTAATACTTTCATCGTCAATATTTATTCCAATATTTTGCTCTGAAAAACGGTGGGTTATTTTCGGGATAATGATTTTTTTAACTATTATCATAAGGTTGTCTTCCGACAATCCGTAAAATAGGACTTTATAAGGGATTCTTGATAAAAATTCAGGTCTAAATTCATTTTCAATAGCTCTGAAAATATTTTGTGAGTATATTTCTTTATTGTCGGGAGATGATATGTTGATGGAATTATCGGATTCGGGAAGAACTCCTATCTTTCTTTTTTTATTCATTTCCTTAGATGCAGCACCGAGATTTGATGTCATTATAATATAACAGTTACGGAAATCAGCTTCTCTTCCCGAGCTGTCCGTTAATCTTGCTTCATCAAATATTTGAAGAAAAAGATCAAAAACTTTCGGATGAGCTTTTTCAATCTCATCAAGTAATAAGACCGAATAAGGATTTTTCCTTATTTTTTCAACAAGAATTCCTCCTCTTTCGAAACCTATATATCCGGGAGGAGCACCGATAAGTTTTAAAACAGAATTTTCATCCATATATTCCGACATATCTATTTTTATCAATGAGTCTGAATTTTCCGGAAATAAAAATGATGCAATTCTTTTTGCCATTTCTGTTTTTCCGGTTCCGGTTGCTCCTGCGAAAAGAAATACTCCGAGAGGCTTATTCTCGGAACCTCCGATTGTATTTACCTCGATAATTGCTTCACTGACGGCTTCAACGGCTTCCTTTTGTCCTATTATCTTATCTTCCAAGAATGATTTTATATTTTTTACTTTTTCTTTATCATCATTCATTATTACTTCAACAGGGATTCCTCTTCTGTTGGAAACGGCATTGGCAATATGGTATTCCGAAAGATTTATTTCGTCTTCCTTTGAGGAAAAACTATTGATACGCAATATAGTGGCAGCTTCATCAAGTATGTCCAGTGCTTTGTCCGGGAATTTTTGTTCCGGAATATATCTGTGGGCAAGATAAACTATTTTTTCGATAATCTTATCGGAAATTGATATCCCGTGATATTTCTCGTAATCTTCTTTTAATGATTCTAATATTTTAACAGTTTGCTCGGGGGTCGGTTCTTTTACAATAAGGGGTTGAAATCTTCTTGATAATGCCGGATCTGTCTCAAAATATTTTTTATATTCATAAAATGTTGTAGCACCGATACACCGGAAACTCCCTCTCTGTAAAGCCGGTTTTAAAATATCCGCAATTTTTAATCCGGATCCGCCATCTTGAAGTAAAGTATGAATTTCGTCGATAAATATGACAATGTTAGGGTTCTTCTCAACTTCTTCGAGTAGTAAATTAATTCTTTTTTCCAATTCTCCACGATGTTTTGATCCGGAGATCAAATCGGAGATTTTTATCTCTATTAATCGAATATTCTGCAGCGAATTGTCTAAAAATATATTTTGAGTTAATTTTTGGGCGAAACCTTCAACAACTGCCGTCTTCCCTACGCCCGGATCGCCTATAAGTATAATACTGTTTTTTTTCTTTTTTGCCAGAGCTCTCGCAAGAGATTTTATTTCGGCATCTCTCCCGAAAACTTCGCTGAACTTTCCGTCTTTTGCCATTTCCGTCAGATCTTTTCCTATTTTTCTTAACAAAGCGGAGATAGGATCGGAACCTTCTTTCTTTGTAACGGAATTGGTCTTTAGTGTTTTAAGATCTTTTATGAATTTTTCAATATTAATTCCTCTGCTTTCCAAAAAAGTATATAAATGATTTGTGCTTGAAGATAAAACCACTTCTAAAAAATCAAAAACGGTCACTGTATTGTCATTAACAGATGATGCAATGTTTGAAGCATTAATGAAATCCGATTTGCAATCGGAACTTCTGTGAACAATTTCACCGGATGAGTTGTCTGTCTCGCATTTTATATAGTCTCTATACTCATCAATGGTTTTTTTATTTAAAAGTCCGTACTTTTTTAACAGTTCTCGAATGCTTAATCTTTCATTTTCTACGCTACCTGAGAAATCATCTCCTATTCCGAATCTTTTAAAAAACTTTGTTTTTTCCATATTTGAAATAACAATTGTTCCCAAAATAATATGACAGCTTTCGATCTCTCTACATTTTAATCTTATTGAAGCTTCAATTGCAGCCATTTTCCATGAAGCTGATAATACTTTAGAATTATGCTTTTCTTTCATTTGGTACTTCTTTTCTTTATTAAATCTCTGATTTTTTTCTTTATTTTTTTATCTTCCGGATTAAATCCGATATAAATTTTTAAATTTTTTATCGACTCATCAATTTTTCTTTTTCGCGACATGATTTTACCCTTCTTAAGATATAGTTCGGGAAGGTTTTTTATATTAAATAGAATTGATAAATCTGTTCCGCAGAATCTGCAGATAGGATTTTCTATCGGAATGTTTTTGCCATAACCACATGGGCAATCAATTTTATCTGTCATAAATTTTCTCCCTTTATCATATTTTACGTTTTATTAACATCGGGCGGTTTGTCGCCGAAACGCCATCCTTCTTTGATTTTTTCCTTAATTAAAGGAAAATTATTCTTTGTATCTATTTTTTTCGTAAGATTCTTTTCATTACCTTCGAGTATTTTAAAAATCCATCCGATACCAAGGATTAGAGTAAAAAATCCAAGGCTAAGATATCCGTTATCCGGAAACTTATATATTGATAAAATTATGACGTTGTAAGTCAATCCGGTAATACAACCGATGCCAAACCCGTGTTTTTTCTTTTTTTCATGAGCTTCTTTACATTTTGTACAGCGCGGGACATTGATTGTTAAAATATCCCATTTAACATTTAAAAAATCTCTTTCTGTCTCTTTGTATAATTTAACCTCAATAACACTTTCTTCATCACTGAGATTAGGATTTTTTTTGTTCTTACAAAACCAGCAATAATAGCCTTTAAGAGCTGTTTCCAACTCCTTTATCTTAGGGTTCGTTGATCCGTTCTTCTTCAAATCTTTGATTCTTTCATGTGCATATTCGAATTTTTTCATCTCAATTGCTTTGTAAATATCAATAAGTTCAACGTCGAAAATATTGTTTTTAGCAATTTTAAGCTGTTCTTTGGCATTTAGATTTTCAGGATCTGCGGAAACAGCCTTAACCATATCCGAAAGTGCCTTTTCAACCTCTTTCGTTATGCTTTGTTTTGCATCTAAAATTTTTTCTATTATTTCTTTGAATTCTATATCCGAAATAGTGCCTGATATATTATTCGGATTGACAGGAGGGATTTTCTGCAAAGCACTATTCATATTTTTTATTCCCCTGTCAAGATAGATGATTGAGAGGGTTTTGTTTAATTCCCGATCCGGAATTGTTTCTATTGCAGTTTCGAGAATTTTTATTGCCTTATCGGGGGAACTCTTCTGAAGTGATATGGCTTCCTTTTTGCAGAGAGATATAATTTCTTCTTTTTTTTTTATTGAATCTCTTTCCAAAATAAAACCGTTTCCCCAGAAAGAGAAGGCTTTTTTTAGATCTCCGGTACTAAAAAGTTGTTTGCCTTTTTCAAAAAAGCATATTGATTTCATATTGATTATTTCATCATTTTCCTGATCCGATAATGAGAGTTTATTAATAGATTCAAGTGCTTTGTCATATTTTTTTTCTTCGAGCAGTGATCTGATACTAAAAAATGGTGAAAGACCGAGAGCGAATTCCTTAAGCTTATTGTCGTCGGGAGTTTGTTTTAGTTTGTTGTCGATATATTCTCTTAATTCACTGAGAAATCCGGTTTTTTCAAGAAGGATTTTCCCCGAGCAAAACTTATAATCCTTTCCGCCTAAATTTCTTGTATAGCCAATATTTGATACATTTTGTGCACTTTTATTCTCAGAAGAAAAAAGCAATTCATAATTCTGATATTGTTGTGCTTTTTTCAGGTCATTCTTTAGCCTGTATCTTTCGCTGAATTTTTTAAAATATCCGACAATAAATAATTCGACTCTTTTTTTCACTTTTTCGATATCTGTTGAAGGGTCAAGATGAAGGCCGGAACTCTTTTTTAATTTTATCCATTCTTTGAGATATTCTTCCGAATTTATTACGGAGATCCAGTTTACTATTGCATTTTCCCATAATATTTCTCCGGAAAATTTATTATTGTCAAGGGATGGAGCAATTAGGCTCAATTCTCCTTTTTCATCCCAGATTTTTTCTTCTTCGAAAACAGCCCACCAGAACCAGAATACTGCAAGAATATGTGTTATAGGATAATATGGGAAAAACTTTCTCTGATTTTCTTCCCAATCATGTGCAATTCTCTCTCTCTTTGTTATCAGATAATCGGGGTTGTTGAATATTTTTCCGAGCATTTTTTTAAAATAAATTTCTTCGTAAAAAAAGATATCTACAATTGCTCTGTCTAAATGATTATTGAGAATATTTCTGGCTTCTCTTGCTCCCTTTTTATTGAAATTTTTTTTAAAATGACCTTCAACAGTTTTTTTATCTATTATTCCCGTAGTATCTATTTTAAGAATATCATATGGTGTCGGATTATATTGAAGCGGATCTTTCATATTTATCTTTTTATGTTATTTTGCTCCTAAAATCCATAAGTCGCTATTACAGGAGCTGCAATATCTAACTCCAACAGGATTTAACGTACCGCAATTCGGGCAGGGTTTACCATTCGGTCTCCTTTTTTGAATATCGGATATAGCTGAATTTAATTTTCCTATAAATTGAGTCAGTTTATTGTTTGCATCCATAGATTTATTTTTAAAAAGATTTTCAATCGCTTTTAATTCAGATTGTAACTGGTTCCCAAGTGCCGGATCAATCGGATTTATAACGGTAATTATAGCACCGTGAAGACTTAGGAATGCTCCCAGATCAGTCGTTTTCATAATTTTATTCAATTCTATGTTTGCTTTTTCCAGAGCGGATTTTAATTTTTCACTTTGTTCCGAATAAATTGCATCATCAAGAGTTTTCATTATATCCCTTAATAAACTTTCGTTAGGACCTATGATCCAGTTGTATTCCGTTAGAATGAAATTCAGATAGTTTTTTACATTGTAAGCTTGCTCAATTAGGCTTAAATTGTTAATGTCGCTTTTCTCTATATCGGATAACAACTCTTTTGCATTGTCTAAAGCTCCCGAGAAATCCTTTTTATCCATTTTTTCAAGAATCGAATCTCTTTTCTTCTCAATCTCCTCCCTCTTTCCTTGAGGAATTGAGTTGACTTTTTTTGCAAATTGCTCCTCGGCTTTTTCGAGTGTCTCAACGGCTTTCTGATCGGATTCTCCCCTGAGAATTAAATCCTCAATATCTGTTCCGTCATCAAGAAAATTGTCAACGATAAAAGAGCCGTCATTGTCAAGCCACATTTTTACTTTTATGGGTGTACCTTCGGGAAATCCGGGAGGAAGTACGGAGAAGACTTCCCCCTGTTTTTCATTTGCAGTTGCTTTCTCCATATTATCACCACCGTATACAGGGACAGAAATAATTCTTTGATTTGGAAATCTTGTGTAAAAAGTCAGAACTTTTCTGTTTTCCTCCGGAGTTTCGAAAGGGTCCCCCTTTTTTATAAAAACATTAAATTTATCGTTTTCAGTTTGGATGCCATAATTAAACGGGGCTATTCCGCCTCTAACTCCACTGACCTGAATAAATGGATTTTCGCAGGAAACACAAAAGTCTGCATCAAGACTGTTTTTTGCTCCGCATGACGGGCAGAATTTTATATCTTTTTCTCCGGAGATCTTTTCGCCGCATTTTTCACAAGTTTCGGCATCCATCGGATTATTATTTCCGCACCTCGGACAGCTTATTGCACCGTAAACCGCGGCTGCCATAGCTGCTCCGATTGCAACGCTTTGCTTCGGATGAAGTTTCCTCATCACCCTCTCTTTTCCAAACATTTTTTCTATTAATTCATGGATTTTCGGAATAGCCGTAGCATTTCCGGCCATAAGAATATAATCAATATCTTCAAACTCAAAATTAGCGTTTTTCACTGCTTTTTTCACAAGTTTTTCAATCCTCTCCAAAAGCGGAGACATCATTTCATTAAACTGATCTCTTGTAATTTCAATCTCCACATCAATGATATTTCCTTTTTCATCATTCAAAAGAGATGGAATAATTATCTCGGTTTGCTGAGAAGAGCTTAATGCTTCTTTTGCTTTTTGAGATTCATTTTTCAGAGTAGCCATAAATCGGCTGTTTTTTCGGGGATCAATATTATATTTGTTTTTAATTTCATTTAATACATAATCAATGATCAGTGAATCAAAGTCATCTCCTCCGAGCCACATGTCACCTTCAAGATTTAATGGAGAGAAAGCACCTGCAGCCATCATAAGAACGGATATATCGAATGTTCCTCCTCCGAGATCAAAAACAAGGAGAGTTTTTGCTTCCTGATCTTTAAAGTCTATTCCAAAAGCAATAGCTGCGGCAGTCGGTTCATCAATAATTTTCATTACCGTAAGCCCCGCAAGAAGGCCTGCTTCTCTTGTCGCATTTCTCTGCTTATCGCTAAAATAAGCAGGGACAGTTATAACTGCGTGGGTGACCTCTTCTCCGAGAATGAATTCTGCATCATCTTTTATTTTTTTTAAAATTTTTGATGAAATTTCAACAGGAGAATACTCTTTTTCCCCGAGTATTACTCTTATCCCGTCTTTTGTTCCGTCTGTAGGTTTCACGATTTTATACTGAAGCCAGCTTTTTTTATTACTTTTATTATTTATGTTTTCAATCTCCGGATCTCCAATACCTCTTCCGATCAGACGTTTTATGGAAATAATTGTTTCGGAGGGGTTTAAAAGCCAGCGTCTGAAAGCCGGAGTTCCGACAATAAATTCGCCTTTGTGATAAGAAACGACAGATTTAGTCTGCTGTTCATTTTCACGATTTTGTAAAACTTTAACACCACCCATATCAATCGTAGCAACAACCGAATTTGTTGTCCCGAGATCAATTCCTATTATCCTTCCCACTTTTCCTCCTCTTTTTTACTGTTTAAAACCACTTTTACTTCTCCTGCTCTAAGTAATTCATTATCTAAGCGGAACCCTTGTTTAATAACCTCTATGATTTTTCCATCGTTAAAATTATTGTTTTTTTCCGTCTCCACAACGAGATGTAAATTGTGATCGATTTTCTCATATTCTTCTTCACCAAAAGGTGTTACGTTGAAATCCTTTAAAGATCTGATGAGCATATTGTATAATAATTTCAAGCTGCCTGTATCTGATCTTTCTTTTTTTCCGATGTTATAAATATTATCACTTAAAGAAATAAGACTCATTAACAGAGCTTTTTTTTCCTTTTGATGATTCCTTTTTAATTCTTCAAGTTTTAGATTTAGTTTTCCGTTATCCAAAAGAAGATTTTTGACTTCGTTAAAAATCAATTCCAGCGGATCGGGATACAATTTGTCGTTTAACTCATTCATTTTTTATATTCCCTTTTCTTTTAATTTTCCCTGAATATTTTTCATTAAAATTTTAGCATATCTTTCCAGATTTTTATCTAATCCTAAATCCAGACATTTTTTTAGCAATTTTACGGATTTCTTAAAATCTCCCTTCTTCTGGAAAATGTTTGCAAGATTCCAATAAAACATCGCATTTTGCGGATCAAATTCTATACCTTTTTGAAATATCGCAAGTGCTGATTCGGTTTCTCCGATCCTGTTGAAGAATTCTCCGGCTTCAAGTGTTAATTCTGTTGAGTCAGGAAATTTTTTTAACAATCTCTCTATTTCTGTTTTCCCTTTGGATGATTTCAAGGGTTGATGTAATAATTCTATGATATCCTTAAGTTCTTTGTCGGGAATTTCAGTATCTTTGTTTTTTTCTTTTGAGTTGTTAAGCTCATCAAAAATTTGGTCTGCCGTTTTATAACGTTTTAAAGGATCTTTTTCCATAGATTTATAAATTATTTTTTTAATATTATCGGGGACTTTGATGCCCTGTGGAAAAACCGGTTTGATTTTCGGATCTGTTATTAGAACCATAATTTTCCCGGGCGGCATTCTTATATTTATTCCGAAAGGAAATTCTCCCGTAACCATTTCATACAGAGTGACTCCGAGGGACCAGATGTCAACATTAAAGGTTGCCGGTTTCCCGAGCAATAGTTCGGGCGGCATATAAAAAAGTGTTCCGACAGCAGTGGAGGCCATTTCATCAGGACTGATCATTCTTCCTATTCCGAGGTCGGCAATTTTAGGAGTCCTTCCGTCTAAAAGTATGTTTTCGGGCTTTATATCTCTGTGAATAATATGTTTTTTGTGTATTATTTTAAGTCCGTTAAGAACACCTCTGAGGATTGAGATAGCCTCGGAAATATCAATTTTTTTCTGTTTTCCTACTTTCCCTATTTTATCTCTTAGGCTTCCTCCTCTTACAAGCTCCATAACCATGACAGGCTTCCCTTCAAATATTTCAAACCCTAAATATTTTACTATATTTGCGGATTCCATACCGGTAAGACTGAGATGGAGACTGCCGTTTAAGATGAGTTCTTTTTTTAATACCTTTGCTTTACTCTTTGTGTTTGGAATTTTTACCGCTACTTCTGAAAAATTCCACTCTTCTTCCAGTTCGGGATCGGTAACTTTTGCAAGCCATGTTTGAGCAAAGCCACCTGTCCCCAGAAGTTTTATTAATTTAAAAGGAGTATCGTTGTTCATTATTAATTGCCATTAAAAAAAATATCGGATGAAACGTTAATAATATAACTCAAAAAATATTCTAAAGTCAAGAAAAATTGACAAATATCAAAGAACATATAAAATTATATGTTTTATAGTTTCATTAATATTTTGTGTGCTTAATGATAAAAATCAAATAATGGAATGATTCCAATAGGTTTAGTCGAAATTAGAGTTGTCGATTTGTAATGTTTGAAAAACCTCAAGTTCATCTATATTGTAAATAAAATCAAAATTAGTCTTCATTAACTTATCTTTAATGGAAACTATAATCAGAATTCCGATTATAAATAGAATAGTATAATAAATGTCAGATGTAAAAAGATTTTCAATAATTGAAGCAATTTTTATGTATAACGCAAATCCTATCAATTTCAACATCCATAAACGCATCATTGAATTTGAGAAAGGTATTTCATTGCATGCAAACGGGAATTTGTGAAAATTAATAAAAAATAATTCATACAGAAGAATTGAGAGTCCAAAAATATTTATAGAGTGTAAAATTGCAAATCTGATATTGGTTATCAAAAGAACCGGAATGAATATCATTTCTATAACCGGAACAACAATCAGTATTAGCAAGGATTTTCTTAAACCCGAGATATATTTTTTTTTATTCTTTCTTTCGGTGATTTTAATTATCCATGAAGAATTAAGTTCCAGGGGTTTATTTAATGAAGTCTGTATTCCGAAAATAAGAAAGTAGATGATTGTGTTTGATATAAAAAAGATCTCTTCAATCAATTTAAGTGTATTTAATTCCGAGAGTAAGAAAATATTCAAATAATAAACTGAAATGATCCCGAGACCGAAAGCGATAAAAAATGCCAGCGACATTCTTACATAATCTACCGAGAAAAGAGAGTTTTTAAGAAAAACAAACAGAGCCTTTTCAATAGGATTTCTTAAAAACAGCAGGTCGATAATTTTCTCTGAACGTTTTTTACTTTTTTTTGCAATGGTTTTTCCGGAATTTTTTCCATATCCGATTGTTGTTCTTAAAAGAAAGAAAAAATATACAACAATTAAGCAAATGAGTGAAATAATTCCTGTTTTTGCCAGTTTGACTATTTCTTCTGTCCTGACACCTTTAAGCCATTCGATTATCCCAATGAACCAGAGGTGAGGGAAATATATAACTTTCGGTGATCCCGACTTCATCATTTCGAAAACCGTATCGTTCAATGCTACGGGAAAAACGGCAATCAACATTAGCATAACTATCATTGCTATTTGTAGTAAGAAACTGACTGTTCTGTAAATTCTTGAAGGAAGAATTGAATATATAATCAGATTGATGATACTTATTGAGAAAAAAATAAAAATGTTTGAAAACATAAATCCTGTTATATTTATAATTAGCGAGGAGAAAAAGAGGAGAAAGCTATCTGCAAGAAACATTGGGAAAAGCACTACGGGAATGATAGAGACGGTTGCAGTTGTCAGGATGATCAATGTGAATACACTTGTCAACTTTGCGAGAAGAATAAGATGAGTTTTAACGGGAAGAGATTTCAGGATTGCATAATCTGTTCTATCTAAAAATATTACTTTCCATTCAAGAATGGATATCAGACCGGTTGCAATAAAAGAGAGAAGTATAAGGGTTGACAGATCTACCCATGCATAAGGCTTGAGATTTGGAACAATAAGATATTTTTGAAGACTAAAGATAGAAATAAAACCCGATATTGTTATTAAAACTGCTATCCCGAGTACTATCTTAGGGAGTAATTTGCTATCGTCATTTATAAGGTCGTTTTTTATAAATCGTTTAAGAAAATGTTTGTAAAGGATTAAAAAATCTATTCTATTATCTTTCTTTAAAATAATCTTCATTTATTGTTCCATAATTGTGTTCATGATTATTTCTGCATTTTTAGAAATTTTTTCAGGATCCAATTCTTCCCTAAGAATATCTGATATGAATTCGGAACCGCTACTCTTTTTTAATATTTTTATATATTCGTCTTTGACAATTCTTCCTTTATTAAGAATTATTAAACGGTTACATAACTTCTCAACTATTTCAACCAAATGCGAAGAATAGAGAATGATCTTTCCTTCTACAGACATTTTTGTTATCATCTCCTTAAAGATTGAAACGGTTTTAATGTCGAGTCCGGATAGCGGTTCGTCAAAATAGAGTATATCCGGATTGTGGATGATTGTGGATATTATAACAATTTTCTGTTCCATTCCTTTTGAATAAGTTGAAATGGAGTTGAATATTGAATTGTCAATTTCGAAAATTTCAGTTAAAATTTCAATTTTCCTGTTTAATTCTTTTTCTTTTATCTTTCTTAACCTACCGATCAGAAGAAGATAATCATAACCACTCATATACCGGTAAAGATTTGCATTTTCCGGTGAATATCCTATTTTGGATTTATATGAATACAGATCTTTCTTAATACTTTCATTTCTATAATATATTTCTCCTGTGGAGGGTTTCAGTAATCCTGTTAAAATCTTCATTGTCGTAGATTTCCCGGAACCGTTCGGACCAAGATATCCGACCACTTCGCCGGGGTTTAAATCAAAAGATACTTCGTTTAAGGCTTTAATACCTCCGAATTTTTTACTTATTTTTCTTACTTCTAACATCTGTTTGTAGTTTACCGGTTTTTATTAAGATCTTCACGGGAGTATATTTTACAATAATTACAGTAGGTTTTAATGGAATTAATCATAACTAATATATTTTTTAACCGCATTTTAAGAAAATGTCAAAAAAGTTAAAATACATTAATATAATGTACCTACATTAATGCTGATTTGAAATACTCAGGATAATGCTTCAATTTTCGGCTATTTTGTGAATTATACATGAAAAGATAGAAGAATAAGTTTAATAAATAGCACTTTCTCAATATAACAATATCAGAGTCGGCAATGAACTTGTATTCACTGCAGAATTTCCAAAAAGAAGTTGCCGTGAGTTATCTGAATCTATTTTTGAGGTAAATATTGTTTTTTGATTTTTTATACGGTAATACTTATTATAACCGTTAGCGGTTATAAGGAGTAATAATGAGTTGGGAAATTGTAGGAACTCTAATATCTTTCTTTATCTATCTTATCTTTATGCTTGCAATCGGATGGTTTTTTTATAACAGGACAAAAAATCTTTCGGATTATGTTCTCGGAGGAAGGGGTCTCAATGCCTGGGTTACATCTTTAAGTGCCCAGGCATCGGATATGAGCGGCTGGCTGTTACTCGGTCTTCCCGGTTATGCTTATCTTTCCGGAATGGAATCCGGCTGGCTTGCCTTCGGTCTTCTTACGGGAACATATTTGAATTGGAAGTTTATTGCAAAAAGATTAAGGAAATATACTCAAATTGCCGGAGATTCAATCACACTCCCTGTCTTTTTCGAGAATAGGTTTCGGGATGAAAGCGGTATTTTAAGAACGGTTTCGGCAATTTTTATAATAATTTTTTTTCTCCTTTATACTTCTTCGGGATTTGTTGCAGGTGCAAAACTTTTTAATACGGTTTTTCACATTCCCTATTTCTGGGCACTTTTCATTGGCGTTTTTGTGATTATAAGTTATACATTTCTCGGGGGGTTTATGGCTGTCAGCTGGACAGATTTTTTCCAGGGGGCACTCATGTTTATTGCAATTACAGTTATTCCCGTGATAGTGGTTTTTGCTATGGGAGGTTTTGATAGATCTGTACACAAGCTGTATATGATTAATCCGGAATTGTTTAATCCGATGACAACTGCGGACGGCAAACCGATAACTGTTATTGCTGTTCTATCACTCTTCGGATGGGGTCTCGGATATTTCGGGCAACCGCATATTCTTGCAAGATTCATGGCTATTAAATCTTCAGGGAAAATAAAAAAAGCCAGAAGAATTGCCATAGCATGGGCATCAATCAGTCTAACAGCTGCAATCGCCGTAGGAATGTCCGGGAGAGCTTTTTTGATTAAAAATCCGCTAATAGGTAAAGCGGAGTCGGAAAAAGTTTTTATGAAACTTGTTGATGCTTTAACGACTCCTATGGTAGGCGGAATCCTTCTTGCAGCAGTGCTTGCGGCAGTTATGAGTACTGCCGACTCACAACTTCTTGTAACATCTTCGGCGATCACTGAAGATCTCTACAGAAAAATATTTAAAAAACAACCCGGGGAAAAAGAGCTTGTTTCTGTCGGTAGAATATCCGTGATTATCGTTGCAATTATAGCATTTATTATTGCATTAGATCCTCAAAGCAGCGTCCTTGATCTTGTTGCATACGCTTGGGCAGGCTTTGGAGCTACATTCGGACCTGTCATCATTCTTTCGCTTTTTTGGAAGAGAATGACAAGAAGGGGAGCCGTAGCCGGGATTATTTCCGGAGGGTTGACAGTGCTTATCTGGAAAAATGTCAGCGGAGGTCTTTTTGACCTGTATGAAATTGTTCCCGGATTTATTATATCTATACTTTTCATATATATAATAAGCATTTTTGACAAAATGCCATCACAGAGTATAATTGCCGAATTTGATGCGGTTAAAAAAAGCAATATTTAATTGATCTTGAGAGTTGTGATAGAATTCAACCCTAAAATGAATGCAGATTCAACGGAGGTATGATGGAGAAAAACATTCTGATGTTAAATGAACTTATTAAAGAGTTTGACGGAAAGAGAGTTGTCGACGAATTTTCACTGACTTTAAAAAAAGGTGAGATACTCGGACTTCTCGGACCAAATGGTGCGGGAAAAACTACAACTATCAGAATGATAATGAATATTATTGCTCCTGACAGCGGTGATATTGAGATCCTGGGAGAACGTTTTCATGAAAAACTTAAAAACAGAATAGGTTATCTGCCTGAAGAACGAGGACTATACAGAAAACTGAAAGTATCGGAAACTTTAAAATTTTTCGGAAAACTGAAAGGAATGAATTCCGATTCAATAAAAGAGCGGGGAGATATTCTTTTGAAGGAATTTAATCTTTTCGATTATAAAGAAAAAAAGATTGAAGAGCTTTCCAAGGGGATGGCTCAGAAACTTCAGATAATAACCACAATAATACACTCACCGGAGATCTTGATTTTAGATGAACCTTTTTCGGGGCTTGATCCTGTTAACATTGAACTTGTCAAAGATTTAATTCTAAAGATGAAGAAAGAGGGGATTTCTCTTATTTTTTCCACTCATTTAATGGAATATGCCGAAAAGATCGTTGATTCGGTTGTTATGATCGAACAGGGCAAAAAGGTTATAGATGGTACTCTTTCACAGATCAAGGCTCAATATGGAACAAAATTTATTAAAATCTCTTATGAGGGTGACTCTTCTTTTATTTCCGGATTGAAATATATAAAGAGTGTAAAAGATTATGGAAAAGAGATGGAGATAGAATTAGTGGATCTTAAGTATAAAGATAAATTTTTTAAGGAGCTTATTTCAAAGTTGTCATTAACGTCAATGAATATTACCGAACCGTCATTGAATAATATTTTTATCCGAAAAGTTGAAGAAAGAATGAAAAGCAGGGAGATATAGCATGAAAATATGGGCAATTATTGAAAAAGAGTATAAACAGATTGTCAGGAAGAAATCATTTATAATAGCAACTATACTGACTCCTGCACTAATGGCCGGATTTATCTTTATTCCGGTTCTCCTTACCAAGGTCGGAAGAGAAACAAAAGAGATAGGGATAATAGATTATTCGGGATTGATTTCAAAAAGCTTTGTTAAAGCAAGTAATTCTAACCCCTATATTAAAGAAAAGCTCAAGCTCAATTTCAAAGAGATGAATTCGCAAGATCATGAACAGAATAATCTTATGAAAATTTATGAAGAAAGATCCGTGAAAAAAGCGGATGAAGAGTTGAAATTAACGGAAAGTTATAAAAGAATGATCCTTGAAAAAAAAATCGACGGGATTCTTTTAATCCCTGAAAACATCAAAGAGAGCAGAAAATTTTATTATTGTGCACAAAATATTTCTGATTTCGAGGCAAATAAATATATTAATTCTACTGTAAAAAAAATCTTATCCACAGTAATATTAAAAGAAAAAATTCCGGATCCCAAGATAGTGGATATCGTGGAAAAAGCCACTGCCGGTCTAAGACCGTCACTTTTTATTGTTAAAGAGAGAGGAACGACAAAATCATCTTCGGGAACGGCATATATGATGTCAATATTTATGCTGACAATACTGTTTTCAGTGCTGATGGGATATGGTCAGCTTATTATGCGGGGAGTTATTGAAGAGAAAAATAATCGAATAGTTGAGGTTCTTATCTCTTCGACAAATTATCAGAACCTTTTTTATGGGAAGATAATCGGAATCGGTTTAGCGGGTTTGACTCAGGTAGGAATATGGATGGTTATGGGATGGATGCTTATGGGTAAATTCTCTCTTGGGATAGATCCGTCCGTATTAAATTTTTTAACTCTGGAATTGGGAATATATTTTGTAATATTTTTTATTATAGGATATTTTATGTATGCAATTCTGTTTTCAATTGTAGGTGCATCTGTTAACACCGATCAGGAAGCTCAGCAGTATGCTGCACCCATTACATATCTTTTAATAATTCCTTTTATGATAGGAATTATGGTCACTCAGAATCCGAACACTCCTCTTGTAGTGGCATCTTCACTCTTTCCTTTCTTTACTCCGACACTTATGTTTATGAGAATAAGTGTTGCAATCCCTCCTTTCTCACAAATCCTTCTTTCAATTGTTTTAAGTATTCTGTTTATATTTTTTCTTGCCTGGCTCGGTGCAAAAATATTCAGAATAGGAATTCTTATGTATGGAAAGAAACCTTCAATTAAAGAGATTGTTAAATGGGTAAGATATAAATAGTTAGGCTGCCGGACAAATATTTATTTAAATGTATTTTTATAAAGATATCTGTTAATGGATTCCCTATCCGGTTCTAATTCGGGAAAAATTTCCTCCCAAACTTCTCTGTCTTCCATACATAGATAAAGTGGAGTGTCTTTTCCGACTTTTAATCTGATCTCATCTCTTATAAATTTGTAAAGTTCGATTTTTAAAGGTTTGAAATATCTGTATTTCCCATCCTGTGTCTTTATTAATTCTCCGTCAAAAAGTCTGGAACCTGAATGTTTCATTATATGAGTTTTTAAAGATTCCGGAAATCTTAAGGAACCGAGACTCCACCATGCAATTCTTTTTTTGTTAACGGTTTTTGAAATATCTTCTATCAATTCTCTATAAAGTTCTCTCCATCCGCTTGTAAGAATCAGGGGATCAAAATGAATACCGATCTTATATCCGTAATTTATCACTTTTTTTATTGCAGCAAGTCTCTCCTTCAAAGATGGTGCCGCAATCTCCTCTCTCTCGATAATCATTTGAGGGTTGAGGGACCATGATATGATGATGTTCTTCTCGGGTTTCACCTTTAGAAGTTTTTCTATGTTGACGGATTTTGTTTTAAATTCAAATATAATTTCGGGAAATTTTCTAAAAATTTTAAGTAAAGTTTCCGTAGTATCCGTTTCTCTGTCAAAAGCAAGTGAATCGGAAAGCTCGCCTGTTCCTATTCTTACGTATTTTTCTGATTTCGCAATCTTTTCAAGATGTTTAATTGCAATTTCAATGTTTGTATAAAAAACAGGTTCTTTTGAATCCAGATATGCCTGAAGAATACAATATGTGCATGAATAGGGACATCCCGTATGAAGGTTAAGATTGTAATAACCGCATGAAACTGCTTCCGGTGAACAGGGGCACTCTTTGACAAACTCTCCTTCAAACTCTTTATATTTAATATTTACCATTTATCCGAATAATTTTCCCGTATCAGCTGTTTAAAATAGCCTAACATTATGTTCAAGTCAATATTTCAGCACAATTATCTCATATGATATAATTAAAAAATCATGTATCTGTTTAATATTCTTTATCTAATATCCATTATACTTCTTGCTCCCCTCTATTTAAAAAAGCTATTAAATAAAAAATACAGAAATATTATTAAGAAAAGATTATTTCCGGATATTAAATTTTCAGAAAAAAAAAGAATCTGGATCCATGCGGTTTCCGTTGGCGAGGTAAAAGGTCTTGAAAGATTTATAGGAGAATTGAAAAAAAAAACAGATCAAAATATTGTCTTGTCAGTAACGACTCTGACCGGTTTTGATATCGCAAAAAAAATATTTCCTGATATTGATGTTATTAATTCTCCACTTGATTTCTCTTTTGCCGTAAAAAAATTTACTAAATTAATTAATCCCAAGATTCTTATATTAAACGAACTTGAAATATGGCCCAACTGGATAATGATTTTAAAGCGCAGAAAAATACCGATATTTCTTATAAACGGAAGGATCTCAGATAAAGCTTTTGTAAGATATAAAAAATTTTTATTTCTGTTGAAACCTTTTTTTAGAAAACTTTCAAAAGTAATGATCCAGGGGGATTGGTACAAAGATAGATTTACTATGATGGGAGTTCCTGTTAAAAATATTATTTCCTGTGGAAATATCAAAGCGGACGAGGCAATTGCAGCCGCGAAAGTACTTCCTTCATCAGAAAAACTTCGAAAAGATTTTAAATTAGGTGATAAGGGGAAAATATTAGTTTTTGCATCTACTCATATTGATGATGAAAACTTTTTTCTCCCTGTTCTAAATGAACTATTGAAAACTTTTTTTATAATAATAGCTCCAAGACATACAAAGAGATCCGAATCGTTAAAAAAAAGAATCTCTGATCATGGCGTGAATTCATTTCTTTATTCTCAAACAGGAAAGGATATTCCAAATGACGGGATAATGATATTTGATGAAATGGGTTATCTTATGAAACTTATGAAATTATCGGATATTGTTTTTATGGGAGGGGGCTTTGACCGGTCTGTCGGTGGACACAATCTATATGAACCTGCAATATTGAGTAAGCCGATAATAGGCGGTCCGCATTTTAGTAATTTCCCGGATATTGGTTCGGCACTGGTCAAAGCAGGAGTTTTTAGGGTGTTAAAGTCACAAGAGGAACTTTTAAGGATATCCTATGAATTATCTCTGTTGAGAAATTATGAGTTGATAGCTGACGAAAAAAATGCCGTATTTTCCAGATCAGGAGCAATAGAATGCATTATCGGGCAGATTGAGGAGTTTATTAATTGAAAGAGATAATATTGAACTTACTGTCTCTGATATTTAAATCCGTTTCATTCTTAAATTTAAAGATAAGATCGATCAGACAAGTTGAATATAAAGATCTTTTTATTATTTCCATTGATAATCTGTCTTTTGGAGGTACGGGAAAAACATCAACGGTCTTAGAACTTGGAAGGTTATTAAGAGATAATGGCGTGAATTTTTCTATTATTCTAAGAGGATATGGTTCTAAGTCCGTTAAAAACGGATGCAGGGTTATAAAGGAGCATACTTTTGCTGATGTCGGTGATGAAGCGTTGATATACAGAAATGAGTTTCCCGGCTCTGACATATATGTGGGAAAAGAGAGAAAGAAATCTGTCGAAAACAGCATTAAGAGAGGAAACAGTGTTGTAATTCTTGATGATGGATTTCAGACGGTAAATATAAAAAAGGATTTTTCATTAATGCTCATAAATCCCCTTCAAAAGTATTATTATTTAAGGAATTTTAAATTTATGGTTAAAAATGAAGATATAGTCTGTTTTTATAATGGAAATGAAATATTAACCGAAAATGTGATGTCCGGATATAAGATAAAAGAATCAACGATCAAAGGGAAATATAATTTTAATTCTATCGGGTTTTTTGACAGAGATGGCAAGGGTGTTAAATATATCGGACAGAATATCATAGGTTTTTCGGGAGTAGGTGACAATAAAAGATTTGAAGAGAGCCTGAAAGAATTCGGTTTAAAGCTTTTTTTTCCGTTTCATGATCACCATCAATTTGAATCCCGAGAGATTTTAAAACTTGATAAAATAAGGAAAGACAATAAATGTGATTTTCTTGTGTGTACATTTAAAGATTTTGTGAAATTGAAAAGTGAGGTTGATCCGCAGATCCCTTTGATTTATTTAAAAAATAGAATAGAATTTAAACCGGATATAAAAAAGATCGTTTTAAGTAAGATAAATGGAAAAAAAGATAAAATTCAGAGTTGAATATATTTTGTTTAAAATTTTTATTTATGCGATCCGGATCTCTCCTCTTTTTCTGAAAGGGTGGTATGGGAAAGTTGTCCTTTTAGTTTTTAAACTGGCTGGAAAAAGGTATGAGAAGCTTGTAGTTTCAAATATTAGAATTGCTTTCCCGGAACTGGATAAGCAAGGAAGAGAAAAATTAAAAAAAGAAATATATGATCATTTCTCTGCTGTACTTGTAGATATTATCTATCTTTTCGGAGGAAAATCCCCGGAACAGGTAATCGGGAAAGTGAGAGTTGAAGGAATAGAGATAATTGAAAGTGCAATCAAAAATGGTAAAGGAGCTGTATTGTTTTCCGCTCACTTCGGGAACTGGGAGCTTATTCCCTATATATTAAATAAAAAGATGAACGTCAGAATCAACAGTATTGCCAGGAAAATGGATAATCCGTTAACTGAAAAAATCGTAAAGAAATTCAGACATTTTATGGGATCTGAGATCATATATAAAGATGGTTCTTTGCGTAAAATGTTAAGAATTCTTGAATCAAACGGAATGGTTTATCTGCTTGTTGATCAAAATACAATAACGAGAGAAGGGGTTCCCGTCCTGTTTTTCGGAAGAGAAGTTATTGCCGTCACTACTGTTGCTCAGATCAATCTTAAAAAAGGAGTTCCGGTTATCCCGCTTTTCCTCACATATGAAGGTAAAGAAAAGGTTCTGAGGATAGGAGATCCCGTAGAGTGTGAAAGGAGCGGGGATAGTTCGGAGGATATTATTAGGTTCACTCAGAAAACAATGATGATGATAGAAAAAAATATTAAAACCAGACCGGAACAGTGGTTTTGGTTTCATGATCGCTGGAGGCGCAGAAGTGGTCAGACCGGGAGTGAAGATGAGAAGTAGCGGTAGGAAAAACAGTGATTTGAGAGAGATAAAAATAACTAAGGATTTTATTTCAAATCAGCCGGCAACACTTTTATATGAACAGGGGAGAACAAGGATAATCTGTTCGGCTACATATACGGAAAAAGTTCCTCTTTTTGCAAAAGAAAAAAAGAGAGGATGGGTTAGTGCAGAATATTCGATGCTTCCATATTCAACCGGAAAGCAGAGATTTTTTCGGGAACGCGGCAGGACGGACAACAGAAATATTGAAATACAGAGATTTATAGGGAGAGCTCTACGAAGTGCAATTGATTTGAAAAAAACAGATGGTTTTAATATTACTGTTGATGCAGATGTCATCGAGGCTGACGGTGGGACACGCTGTGCTTCGGTAAATGGCGGAATGATAGCTCTGATTATGCTTTTAAAACACCTTGTTTTTGAAAATAAACTTTATGATCTTCCCGATTTCAGGATGCTTGCCGCTGTTTCGGTGGGAATAAGAGGTGAAGATATAATCACAGATTTGGATTATGAGGAAGATTCGGAAATAGATGCGGATATAAATATTGTTTCTTCTGAGATTGGAGAAATTATCGAGGTTCAGGGTGTTGCTGAGGAGGGCTCTGTTCCTTATGATCTTTTTCGTTCTGCAATTGAGAAAGGAGTAGAGAAAAATTTTGAGATAATAAAAAAGATAAAAGATTCTTTAAAATAACCGATCTAAAAAAGTTTTACCGGAAATTTCCCTGTAGATTTTATACTTCCTGC
>Ga0256845_1000243_pt1 | contig 51683 bp, 49 predicted proteins | sample RiftiametaG_FD_189101 | JGI IMG/M metagenome (GOLD analysis project Ga0256845, IMG submission 189101) | Tube worm associated microbial communities from hydrothermal vent at the East Pacific Rise, Pacific Ocean - Riftia | ecosystem: Host-associated > Annelida > Integument > Unclassified ...
GTGTGATTTGTGTTAGTACCTGAATGGCATTCTCAAAGTCTGTTCCGCGAAAAAACAACCAGCTTAAACAGACATAATGAAATGTAACAAAAACACCAATCCAATAGAGCCACCCATGCGGTTTATCGTGTATATTCAGCCAGGCGAGTTTTTTATTTTTCATTATACGTTGAACCATACGAGTTACGGCAAGTCCGATGCCATGCATTAATCCCCAGACGACAAATGTCCAGCCTGCACCATGCCACAATCCGCCCAGCAGAAAGGTAATAAAAATATTAACATAAGTTGCTGCCGCACCTTTTTTTGATCCGCCAAGCGGAATATAGAGATAATCACGTAACCACGTTGAAAGAGAAATATGCCAGCGATGCCAAAATGACTGAAGGTTTGAAGCAACATACGGAACGTCAAAGTTTTTCGGCAATTTGAATCCCAGTAATAACGCTGAGCCGATAGCCATATCACTATATCCTGAGAAATCACAATAAATCTGCATTGCATACCCATAGACACCAAATAGACTTTCCAGCGGTGAGAACAGTTTCGGATTATCAAATACCCGATCAACAATATTTACTGCAAGATAATCAGCAATAAGAATTTTTTTTATCATACCGATAAGAATGAGAAATAATCCTGCTGAGGCGGCTTTTGCATCAAATACGGGTTCATTTTCAAGCTGCCATAAAAACTCACGTGCACGAACAATCGGACCGGCAACAAGTTGCGGGAAAAATGAAACAAATAAAGAAAACTTAATAAAAGATTTTGTTGGTTTTAGTGATCCGTTATATATATCCAGTGTATAACTCATTGACTGAAACGTATAAAATGAGATACCAACCGGAAGAATGATATGCAGTGCGGGAAGATATGCCCCTTCTTTAAAAAAGAGATTTTTTGTTATATACAGTACTATCAATGCCGCATTGAAAAGTACCGCACCTGAAATCCATAGACGTTTTGTATATTCCGTGTCAGCCTTTTTTCCTGCTTTGAGAAATAGTGAGGTAACCGCATATGCAGTGAATAACCCGAGCAGAATTGGTATTATCCGAGTCAGCCATGGAGTTGTTGTGATTGAATTATATGAATCAATAAAGAAATTTGTATACTTAAAATATGCGAGCAGTCCAAGATTTGCAATCAGGCTGATAAAGAGAAACAGTTTCTTTTTTCTTTTTGAACGAGCGGAATAAATAATTTTTCCGCAAAAATAATCAATAACGGTTGAGAAAACGATAAGAATAATTAATAATGTATTCCAACTCATATAAAAATAGTAACTCATTAAAAGAAGGAAAACGATGCGAAGAACATGCATGCGCGCCATTGCCCAGTATGCGGCAACAACAAAAATGAGAAAAACAATGTATTGTGTTGAATTGAACAGCATTACGGTGCATCCTCAGGGGTTTTCAGAAGATGGTGAGCAATGCAATAGTCATTAAATCCGTCAATAATGCCGGTATAGATATAATCAGCAATCATTCGCATACCGGCGGTTGTGGGATGGGTATAATCGTCAGTTATTAAACGCGGAGACGATTCATGCAGTGCACGTGCAGAACCTTTTCCGCCGAAGAGTTCATAGAGATTGAGGAATGCCGTGCCCGTTTGCCGTGCGACTTCTTGTTGTGCTTCAACAATGACAGCAACAGTATCAATTGACGTGATAGTATTACTGACGGTATGGGCGCGATCTAAGGGAGAAACAAATAAGATTGCCGTATTGGGTGCAGCCCGATGAATGCGGGTTATAATACCAAGTAGATGATTCTTATACCGCTGCTTAGTGACATTTGTATATTCGCTGTCATTCGTTCCTAATTGAATGATAAATAAGTCAGGATCAAGTGCGGATAGTTGCTGTTTCCATGTTTGTTTATCAAAAAGGTAAAAATTGAAAACTGATGCACCGAGATACGCAATAGTGGAATACAGAACGCCACTTTGGTGTCGTTTCATGAGGACATCAAACAATCGTACCGGATGTTGATTTTCCGGTGTAATACGCAGCAGATTCGGTCCATCCGGTACGGTAACGGTATAAACGCCAAGATTAGTAACGGGGCTTTGTGATGAGAAGTGTTGTATGGTTGTCGGATCATTATTGAGCATGATTTCAATAGTGCCCCCGTTTGGCTGCGCAAGATAAAAAATATCAAATTGTCCGGCAGTGGTATTGTATTTTCCTTTGCCTTTTGTGCCGATTTCAACCCACGTTGTATTATGATCCATGATCGGCGAATATGCAAATCCGCTGAGGCTTAGATGATGATTATCAAGATGGCGTGAGGTGATTCGGTCAATATCCCATTCGCCGCCTGATGCATGATACACGTCAATGAAATAATAATTCGGCGTCGGCTTTTCTAATAAGACATACCCGTGTCCGGCATCACCAAAATCGGTATGAAAACGCCGTCGAATTTTATACGTAATATTATCGCCGAATATCATGGAATCACCAAAATGAACAATGCGTGTTTGATGACGAGCGCTGTTCTTTTTTGTTTCATATAATGATTGGTAAAAATGATCCAATGCATAATTGGTCGTACCGTCTGAGTTGACACGAAAATTATTTTCGATTTTCCATCGTGTACGCATATTGCGTAAATGTGCGTCAAGTTCAATCGGGGTCATTACGGCAGCAGTGTTTGTCGTATTCGCCGGTGTTTTTGACATAAAAATATTTGAGATTCCCGTTGCCAATGATGCGGAGATAGTGCGGGGGTTCGGTACATTATGCGCAAGTGTTTTTGGTGATGGAACGATTGTAATATTGAAAACACTGCCAAGTATTGAAACAATTATATATATGACAATAAAAAGTGTGATGCTTTTACAAACGTCAGACGTAAAGAAAAGCCGGGTCATGGATTGCACTGGTGCAGGGGTTTGCGTTGATGACGAAGAGGAATAACGCTTTCGGGGACGATGCCTCTGCCGTCCGGTTAACTGTTTTCTTGTCATGATATACCGTCGTGATGTTGATACGTCCCTTTGCAGATCAAAGCAACGTGAATAATGTCGTATGTTGTAACGGGTAACAGCGTTATTGTCAATATATTCATTGTTATAAACAGTGCCGGAATAATACAATAATAGTTGACATAAGGGGCACTCAGGAATCAGTATGGGTTTGTACTTGCATACATAAAAATGATATACTATATAGTAACTATCGACAAAACGCAGCGAGGTGTTTATGAAGCCGCATAGTAGAATATTGGTCATTCTTATTCTTATTTTCATGGTGAGTGGCATTAATAGTATTTATGCTCATATTACCATACAGGATGAAATCACCTTTAAGGTTATGCAGCTCAAGACTGATCCGAATAATCTTGATGTATTATTATCGATTGCAAATAATTGCAGTCGTATACGACAATATGACAAAGCAATTGAGTACCTTAATAAAGCACGGGCAGTCTGTTCCCTCAGCCCTGATTCGGAGAAACAAGAATCTCTTGGTATTGTATTAGCCCTGCTGGGTAAGGCGTATCTTATGAAGAATGATATGCCGAATGCGTTTCGTAATTTTATCGTTGCTATTGATTATCAAAGCGGGTACGTTCCTTCGCTGCTTGGATTGGCAAAGCTGTATCTTGAATATGAAGACCCGTATAATGCCTATATACTCTATCAAACCGGTATAGAGCTGACCAAAGACAATCTTATGGTCTTGGATGATCTCACTGAACTATATCTGCGGCAGCATGAGTATGCATCAGCCCTTGATGTTATTAATTCTATCATTGCTATTAATAATGAATTTCCGGAAATTTGGGTTTCCCGTGCAGAAATGAATATTGCACTTGGTAATTATAAACAAGCTGAGAAAGATGTGGCGAAAATAATTACGAATTTTCAAACAGAGGAACATGCAACACTGATGCAGATCGCTGTTTTAGACGGGCTCGGAAAACATACGGAATCAAAAGAGCTGGCGGATGAGTGGGAAGCAAAAATTCAACGATGGATGAAGGCAAAGGATGTTACGAAATATACCATGGTCCCCGGTCGTGGTGACAGAGCAGATAAGCGAAAACGAAATTTGATACGATGGTACCAGCTTAATTTATACCGCCGAAACTATCCTGAAGTATTAAATACAAAGATGGCATTATATACCAATTATCGCAGTGAAAAACAGCATCTTCGTGATATTTTATTTTATGCGAAAAAAGCTGAACCGCTGACCCCGCAACAGCAGGATGCTGTTATAGGATTTGAAAAAGAATATCAGCAGTATATTACCAATCGCCATGAATTACTGAATTCATTTCTTACGAATCAAACACGGCTTTTTGAAAAATTTAAATCAATTACTGAAAAGTTTGCATTATCCGGAGAAAAAATTCCCCCGCCGCATATTAGTGACAGCGGGTTTCGATTATATAATTTGTATAAACTGGGAGGGATTCGCTGGCCCTTGTTTGCGGAGGCTGAAAAAGTAACATATCGCGGGCGAACAGAGCCGATTATCAGTGATGAGCGTTCAGTGCAGTTAATGAAAACGGTGTTTCCATTAATGATTATACTGATTATTGCTTTCGGTATGCTGCATTCATGTTTTATCGCTGCAACGCGGGTTCCGTATTTACTGACAACTGCTGCAGATGATTGGCCGTTATTTGATGTTTTTAAATCAGGATTAACACAGATAATTACCGGTACGATAATAAATAGTACTATCGGACTTATATCATATGCGAATATTGCTCCATATGGAATTATTTTTCGCATGAGGGCAGTGCTAAGTATAATAACCGGATTATTATTTATAGCAACGGCCGCAATTAGTGTTTCACGGTATACGAAGTATAAAAAACATTTTTGGGAAAAAATTCACGGCTGGACACCCTATACTATCGGTATTGCGGTCGGATTAATACCGAATTGGGAGACCATGAATATCCTTGCCGGCGGGATTCAATCAGGCGAAATTATTAAGGCTATTATCGGGATTCTCAGTTTTCAAATTGGTTTCGGTGCTGCAACAATCGCATTCGGAGCGGGAGTATACTGGCTGAACCGAAAGTTGTTCAAACAGAAAAACATACATACGATTAATGCGCTTTTCCTGATACTGTATAGTATTGTCGTGCTGTTCGGTGTTGTCTATATCATCGGCGGTTTACTTGATTGGATATAAAACAAAACAGATTAGAGTGTTTCCCTGCCTATTATTGCTGTTGTCATTATAATGAAGAGTGTTTATGTAAAAAAATGGCTGACCGATAGTATATACAGCATACAATACCATACCGGAATGGAGGATAGTACCTATGCATCAATTTGTATCCTATGGTCTGATAAAACGTGCGCAGTATAAACGCGCGGAAAAAATTGCACATCGTGACGGCAAGGAAATCGGTGAAGTATTAATTGAACTCGGGTATGTTACTGAACAGAGTATTCAAAAATACTGCCGTCGGATTCTTGGTTTTTGATACTATACTCTTGATACGGTACTGATAATTATATACAAACACGTATTTTACTATAGATTATAAGGGTGTTTTGCAATAGGGGGGGGCTTTTTGCCGGTTTTTTTGATCATGAACAAAAAAGATAAAAAACAGAGCACTAATAATAATTCCAATTCCGCATACCCGCATTAATAATAAGGTATCCCATGCCTGAATTATTGATCCGCCGATAAAACCGCCGATCGCTGCTGCCAGCGTATAAAGCGCAGCAGAGTATAAGGTCATATACGTATGACGCATATCGCCGTGTGCCTGTCGATCAACAAGGTCAATCATACCGATATGACCGAGTCCGTATGCGGGACCATGAATAAGGGTAACAAGAAATTTTGTCAGAAATGGGGTTTCGGGAGTGAAAAACGAATACAAGATAAATCGCAGTGCTGTAAATCCCAGTCCTAAAACAATAAGCCAACGATTGCCAAGAAGTTTAATCAATGTATGGGAAAAAATCATAATCGGAATTTCAAAAAGTGTCCATAAACCAATCAGCAAACCAATATGCAAAGGATTCTGCATTACATCGTCAAAAAAATAACTAATATAACTGAATGAAGCTGTTGCGAAAATACCATAAATAAATACAAATACAAGAAACAGCTTGAACATATGGTCTTTTTGTAAATGTTCCCAAGGAATTTGAATCGGTTTTGAGGGCAGTTTTGCTTTTGTTCCTTTTATGGTAATTGCACCGACTGATAAAAATCCGATTGCTGATGCATAATAAACAATTGCATATGCATTATCGGATAAGAACAAACCGATACCCATCAGAATAGTTGAAACCATCCATCCGAATGTTCCCCACAACCGCAATATTCCGTAATGCTCACGGCGTTTATACGTATTTAAAAATATCATTGTTTCCGCCTCAATCAGCGGGGAAATCGGACGATGAGCAATGGTCATGACAACAAATAATGAAAACATAACCCAAAACTTTGTTGTCAGTGACCAGGCGGAAGTCCATTCTTCCGCTAATTGTGCAATAAGGATATCGATAACAAATAATAGTAAACATGCATACGCAATGATATGATTACCGATCTTCAGGCGATCAGCGATAACACCGGAAAACATGGACGCAAAGAGCCCGATAATCGGCATAACGAAAAAAAGGATCTTGATAAGTTCAATTGCAGGTGTGCCATCCGGATGGATAAGAGTGTGTTTACAGAAATAACCAATCCATGGGGCACCGAAGCCGGCAGCAATAAATAATAAAAAGTAAAGCCATCGTATATGCCATGCTTGTTTTTTATTCATGGAGGGCGCTTCCTGTGCATGGGCGGATACCCGGCATAGAGTGGGTATTGCCGTGTATAAAAAAAGGGATGAACAATGCCCATCCCTTAATCATTGTCAGTATTGTAATTATCGTTAATCAATTTTGATATTACCGAGCAGACCGGTTGGCGGCAGTTCACCGACAATCGGTCGAGCATACGTAATGAAGTCATCGGATATATCATTGTTGCCGATAATGTATTCTTTTGGTAAGTCTTTTGTAAACTTCGCAACTTTTTTCAGTTCGACTAATTTTGCTTCAGTTTTGTATTCTTCAGCATCAATACCGCCCAGACGATCAATGATAACGGATCCGTCGATATTTCCCATCATAGAAAATTTAACTGCTGCTTTACCGACCATGCGTGCTTCTTGTGCATCTGTTTCGGAGATGACACCGGGGAAACAGCGTTGATTGTATCCGAGTGTATCGGTACGGACACGAAGGTTGCCGCCGAGACGTGCTTTGATTTCCGATACCAGTAAATCACCAAGTGCTCCCGAACCGGAAAGCTGAACATTACCGTGTGAATCAACTTCTTTGATTAAACTTTTTGCCATGATTTCACCATCGGTATTGGTAATGCCTTCCGAACAGGCGACAACACAGCGTCCATAGGTATCATATACTTTTTTTATATCTTCGGCCATTTGATCAATTGAAACCGGGGCTTCAGGGACATAAATCAGATGCGGACCATCACCTTCATGACGGCGTGCAAGAACCGAGGCTGCAGTCAGCCAGCCGGCATGCCGTCCCATAACAATATCAATTTTTATACCGGGTAATGAACGGTTATCAAGAGTATTGCCGATGAATGAACGAGCAACATATTGTGCAGCACTTCCCCAGCCGGGGCAGTGATCGGTTTCGCGTAAATCATTATCAATTGTTTTCGGAATATGAAATACACGGAGTTCATAATTACGGTCCCGTGCAATATTATTAAGAATATTTGCCGTTTCAGCGGTATCATTACCGCCGTTATAACAAAATATATGAATATTATGTTTTTTGCACACTTCAAAAATCTTTTCGCAGTCTTCTTCTTTCGGTTTTAATCGGCATGATCCGAGTGCACTGGATGGAGAACGGGCTATCAATTCAAGATTGTCTATCGATTCTTTTCGTAAATCAATAATATCTTCCCGCATGAGCCCTTCAACGCCATGGCGCATTCCGTAAATACCGTCAATTTCGTCATGTTTCAATGCTTCAAGAACAACACCGACAAGGCTTTGATTGATAACCGGAGTCGGCCCGCCGGATTGCCCGAAAATTAAATTACCAAGTTTTGCCATGATATTCCTCGATATATGTATGGATTTTCAGGAGCATTATTGATGCATTCGTATGCTCCCTATTGAGTGCGATATTATACTGGAGCACTATCCGCCGTCAAGATAAATATGAAGATTTGTCATGCTGCTGTCAATTAATGTCAGTTACTGTCAAAATAAAAATATCTGTACGAACGTTTCATTTCGAATATTTTCAAAGAGATATTTATTATATACTGTAGTATTTACAGCATTGTATCACGTATACGTAAAAATTATCATAATTTAAAACTTCGGGTAATATGATAATACGTTAATGCGGTTTTATCATGGATAGCTGAATATACTGATTGGTGCGGTATCATTATAGGCATACAGGGTGATATATTGTGCCCTATCATATTCTTTCTCTGCGAGGATATACGACTACATATGTATGGAAGAATTATACTGCTGCGGGGTTGCTCTTACTGATTCATTTTTTCCGCAACGGATTTAATGGCATCCGGCAGGCGTTCATCAATAGCATGTTCACCGCTATAAACAGTGCCCCAGAAGAATATCGTCGGATAGTCAAGCGTATCAATGGTGATGTTGTGTGCTTTGCACATTTGTTTTAATAACGGTTTTGTTTTCGGGTCATGTATGTCATGGTAGATGAGATTGAATGTGATTCCGTATTGCTGTGGCCATAATGTTTTAAAATAAATATTTTTTAAATCAGTACAGTAGCCGCATGCCGGGTCTGAAAACATATGTACCAGTAATGCATTATCAGCAACGGGTTCGTTTTTTTTCTTTTTTACAGTATTGAAGTAGGCTGATTTATATTGTTCAATCCAATAGCGGATTTGTTTATCGTCCATATATGAATCACGCAGCTCAATCAGTGTTAGAAATACTTTTTTCATGCGGGCGTTAATAATAGTCGTATTGAGTTTTCCGATATGCTCTCCATTTTTTCCACATTGCACAATACGTGTTTTTTTGCATTTTACCGGCAGTTCCGTAAGAGTTTGATCATGTCCGCCGATAATTAAATCAATACCGGAAACATTTTTTGCTAATTGTTTATCGGCTTCCATTCCCTGATGTGTAACGGCGACAATAATATCTGCTTGTGTATTCAATGTTTGTATCAATGATCGGATGGTTTGTTCGGGATTGCGAATCAGCAGTTGTTGTTCAATTTCCGGTTTGATCGCGGGATTAAAAAAAGCAAATACATTGGTTCCGATTAAACCAATAAACGCAATACGCATGCCGCCGATTTTTTTAATGATATAGGGCTGTACAAGTTGGTGCAGTCCCGTCTCGGTTTTACGATATACATTTGCACAGATAAATGGAAGGTTATTGGTATGTTCCATAAACCAGTCAATACCGAATGTGAACTCCTGATCACCAAGTGCAATAGCATCGTATCCCATGTATACGTACGAACGAAATAGTGTCTCCGCTTTCAGTGTATCCGAGGAAGGATTGATAATATCACCGGAATCAATGAGTACCGTATTGCGCTGTTGTGCGCGAATGGTATTAATATATGTGGCACGCCGTACAACACCGCCATACGGAGTTGAGGGGCAATGGCAATCTTCAAGATATCCGTTCGTTGAATTCGTGAAAAGAAAAGTAATTGCTGTTCGCGGAACGGCGGCAAAAAGAATAATACCGGAAAATACGACATATACTATCGTTCGCAGCAGAGGCGTATTGAGTGAATTACCGGTATGCATTATTTTTTATCCTTACCATAGTATTCCGCATGCACATCGTATATGCCGTTTCGTTTCGGCATCGTATTGCTATTTTTTCTTTATGTGCAATGCTTTCGCTTGTGTATATTCATCTGAGGCAAGGTATGTATCTAAGGTACGTTTCATCAATGCTATTTCAGTATCAGGGTTGTTCGTGTCAAAACCGCTTTTTGAATATAATACTTTTTTGTTGAGTCCGAGAATTAAGGTATATGGACGGGCGCCGCTTGGATTATATGACATTTTTAATTTTGTTCCGGTCATATCATATAAACAGGGAAGTTTATGGTCAGCTTTTTTAAACATTTTATTATAAATTTTTATTGCCGGGGCAGTATCAACATCAACATTAACAATATAACCAATAACGTTATTTGTCTCATATGCCGTGAGTAGTTTCGTTACGAGGGGGATTTCCGCTTTACATACCTTGCAGCCTTTATCCCACCAGATAAGGACAACAACTTTATCAGTCAGGTGTCGTGAATAACTAATGCGTTCATCCATCTGTGTTAGTTTGACGAATGAAAATCCGGTTGCGGTTTCACCGACGGCAATAGGTTTTTGAGAAGTATCTGCCTGAATAACCGAAAGAGCGGTTATACAGAACATAATGGCGAGCATGGAAATTAATACTGAACGCATAGTGAACTCCTAAAGTGGTTTAATATACAGGTACAACGATATATGCGGGAATATAGATTGTCAAGCGATAGGGGAGATATTTGCAGGGCTATCATCAGTGAGTTTTTTATCGCCTGATACTTATTTCTCGTTGTCATATATAGCATTTATTATTAGAATAGATACTTATGGGACATGTTCATTTTCATCATCCGGTAAAACTCTTCTGCGGCATTCTTTTTCTTTCGGAAAAAGAATTATCAGCTGCATTATTGTTATTGCAACGATCATATGGCGTCATTGACAAACAGAGTAAAACAGTGCCGTTTACCTGGACGAATTATTATAATGCTGAAATGCAATCAAATAAGAAAAAGCCGATATATCGGCAGTTTGTGTCTTTTCAACGAATGATACAACCTGAAAAAATAGTTGCAGCGAAATTGCGTGCCAACAGAATTGAAAATATTCTGCAGCGTAAAGCTGGAACGCCGGGGAGGGTCGTGAATCTTGATCCGGGATATATAACCTTGCACTCATTAGTATTGGCAACAACAAAAAATTACCAGCATCGAATATATCTCAGTAAAGGTATATTTGCAGAGAATACATTGCAGTGGGACGGACAGCGGTATTTACCCTGGCCGTGGACATATCCTGATTATCAAAGCAGCTTTTATCAGCAATGGTTTACTGCAGTTCGATCAGAATACCATACTGCATTGAAACATGCGGGTGTACTGTAATCTGCTGTCATCAGACGTGGTGCTGCTGTCGGCTGATTAATACTGAGCTGTTATTTTCTTTTGTGAATCAAAAGAATATACAGTTTCATTAACCATGACCTGCAGTATATTGTTTTCTGCTCCGTTGATTTTGCATTCCGCGGTAATGGTGTCTTTTGTAATATCAAACGCATAATGATTGCCGCGATATACAAGCGTGAATGCAAGATGTTCCCAGTGCTGTGGTAATGCGGGCTTAACAATAAATGCGTTATCAGTTATTTCAATGCCGGCAAAACTTTCAATAACAATGTCTAAGGTTCCTGCCATAACACCACAGTGAATACCTTCTTTCGTTGTTCCCCCTTGTGTGTCGGATACATCACTTTTCAGTGCATGAAGAAACTTATCCCACATATCCTGTTGACGATTATCAATATACTTTAGTACGGCGGCATGCACGACATGACTGAGTGTTGAACCGTGGCTGGTTCGTTTGTAATAATAATCAAAGTTTTTTTCAATAAATGTTTTTGTATCGGCAATCTGTTTTCCCATTGTTTTTAAAACATTTCGTACAGTATCCGGAGTAAACGTATAAAACATCATAAGCGTATCCGCTTGTTTGATAACCTTATAGTCGTCAGGAGACTTTCCTTCAGCTTTTAATATTCTATCCATACGGTGTATGTCATTATATTGTTTTCGGTATTGCTCCCAATCAAGTTCGGCAAGATCAAAGAACCCGTCATATTGTTCAATAATACCATCATCATTAATAATCAGATGAAGGTTCGTGCTGATATCAATCCATTTGTCTGTTTCATCATTTGAAAAGCCAAGTTTTTGTAGTAGCGTGTCTTTAATAGCAGGGTCAATAGTATTAAGCAGGGTATGAGTATAATGCAGCAGCCAGCTTACCATAACATTGGTATACGCATTATCGTTAATACCGCCTTCTTCTTCTGATTTTCCGGGATATTTTTCATGGAATTCATCCGGTCCCATAACCCCATTAATATGATACTTTCCGTTATTATCCGGTTCAGCAATGCTTGCCCAGAAACGAGCGATTTCCAGCATCATTTCTAGTCCGTACTCTTTTAGGAATGCTTCATCACCTGATGCGGTATAGTATTTATAAACATTATAAAATATTGCTATCGAAACATGCCGCTGCCGGCGACTTAAATCAGGACCCCATTTTTTTGAAACAGGGTTATAATGAAGTGTTTGTGTTTCTTCTTCTCCGCCGTCTGCGGTTTGCCATGGATACATAGCCCCGGCATAACCGTTTTCTTGTGCATACGCACGGGCATCATTTAATCTGTTATAACGGTACAACAGCAATGAACGGGTAATATCAGGGAAATGCAGGTTGAAGAACGGAAATACATAGAGTTCATCCCAGAAAATATGTCCTCGATATGCTTCTCCACTTAAACCGCGTGCCGGCATACCTGCATCAATACCGGTATTATGCAATGATGCAGTACAGAGAAGATGATAAATATGCAGTCGTAGTGTTTTCTGAGCAAACCGATCACCATCAATATCATAATCAGCAATATCCCATAAAGAGCGCCATGCGTTTTTATGTGTCGCGGCACTTTCATCAAATGATTTAATATTTTTTACTGCATTTTTCGCCTCGGTTTCAGGGTTGTTTATGTCATTGTCGAGTGATGTATATATTGAAACTAATTTTTCACAGGTATACGCAGTGTTTTGTTGTGCATCAAAAGTAATAACTTCTGCAATGAAACCGTCCTGTTCTTCGGATTGTACAGCTGAAGCGGTAAAACGAAGTGTGTTTTTTGCAGCCATAAAAATATGATAGTGTGAAGCGGTTGTTTCTACTTCAAGTAAAAATCCGTCCTTTGAATATTCTGTTTTAACCGGGGCAAGATGCTGTGCATTCAATGCACGATATCGCGGCACACCGTTATTAATAACAGTGCCGTCAAGAGCAGAACGCAATGTTAATGTATCCGAATAATTTTCCGGTGTAACGGTATATTTCACTGCAACGCTATGCGGGTTTTCCATACTAGCAAAATGTTGCGTTTCAATAGTCGTGATACGATTGTCGGTATCTTTGATGGTTATTTTCCTTGATACAATAGCATCTTTCATATTGAGTGTTTGCGTATTGGCAATAATGGTTTCTTTATTAATACGTAAATAATCGCCGTCCCCGATTTTTAATTCTATAAGCAGCCAGTTTGGACAGTTTACTAAATCATTATTATAAATATCCCGATCGGCAACTTTTGTCGGGATTTTGTTATAAATGCCGGCAATATACGTTCCCGGGTAATGAATGTCATCAGTATCAACCGCACCGGCAAAACATCCTCGTGTGCCTAAGTATCCGTTTCCAACGGTGGTTAATGTCTCACGTAATTTTTCAGAATCCGGTTTAAAATCATGGTACGTTAAATTCCATGAATCATCAACAATACCGCGTTCAAACCATTCCAGTACGCGTGAGTACGGCATTTCAGTCATGCTTGATACTGCAATGTCAGCACCGTTTGCAAGCAGTGATTCTGCTGTTCCATGACGAGGCAGCCCGATTACTAAACCGAAATTGCCGTTCCGTCCTGCTTCTACACCAACTAATGCGTCTTCAACCATGAGACATTCAGCAGGCTTCAATCCAAGTTTCTCAGCTGCGGCAACAAAAATATCCGGATTCGGTTTGCCGCGCAGTCCCATTTCTTTTGAAACAATACCACCGATAATAACCCCAAACATATCAATGAGCCCGATTTTCTCAAGTATATAGCGGCAATTTTTACTGGATGAGGCAACACCAAGTTTGATCCCTTCTTTTTTCAGCGTTTTAATAAAATCAACCGCGGGTTCATATATTTCAACCCCTTCAGCGGCAATAATTTCCCGAAATCGATCATTTTTACGATTACCAATACCGCATATAGTTTCATTATCCCCGGTGTCGGATTGCTCACCATAGGGCAAAGAAATATGACGGGATTCAAGAAATGATTGAACACCATCGTACCGTGGTTTTCCATCAACATAGGGCAGATAATCACCTTCATGAGTAAAAGGTTGTTTATCACTCTCGTTTTGCGCATGTTTCTTAACGGCTTCATCAAAAACTGATTTCCATGCTTTAAAATGAACCCGGGCGGTTTGCGTTATAACTCCGTCGAGATCGAAAATAGCGCCTTTTAATTGTACAGGTTTCATGTGGTGTGCTCCCTATTGTGATAATTTTTGTAATATTGTAATCAGTACGTCCGGGTTTGAAACGATTAAAGAATTCGGACAAATATTATGTACTGTTTTTTTCAGGCTGTCATCGGTCGTAACAAAAATAGCGTATGTGTTATGGTTGTAGTGCATTGCAGTGGAAACCATCGGCAGGTCTGACGGAGTATCACCGCAGATTAACAACGTGCCTTTTGACAGGTTTAATCCTAATGCCTCGTTAAGGAATGCAACCCCATTTCCTTTATCAAAGTCTGTTGCTTCATGGCTGTTTGATTCATGGTCAACGGTAAGAATAATCTCAATATCTTTACCGGTATCCTCTATTCTAAAAAAGATGTGTTCTGGGTCAAGTTCATTGGTTAGATCACGCATTAAATGCAGAAAAGCTTCTGATTCCTGTTCGGGGATAGAATTATTAATATCCTGCCGTGCGATTGTCGTTTGACCGAATTTAAATTGCAGTCCTGATCCGATAAGTGAAAACTTTTCATACAGGGGGGATTTGATCATTTCTTCAAGGCGTTTATTTAATCTATCAAGCATTGTTTGTTTTTCTTGAGGAATTGGAAAGCTATTACGAATACCGTCTTTGCCAATATATTCTCGTCCTTTTGAGGCAGCATAGATGAATGTATTAATCGGACCGACACTAATATCAATTAAACCGATATTTTGCAGTGGTGCTGAAGTTAGGATAATGGAATTGGTTGTTTTAATCCGGGCAAAATTTCCAAGAAATACTGCATTATACATTGATTGAACAGATGAAGCATAACGCCCGCAATAATTATTAACAGTGCCGTCACGGTCAGTAATAAATGCATTAAAAAACAAACCATCCAATAATGCAGTTCCCGCAGATACTTCATCAGTAAAATGCGGGTGCCGTTCGGCAAGATAATTGTAAAACTCTGTTTCATCATGTTGTATAAAATATAAATCCTTTTTCAGTTCTTCGATTTCATAGGTTAAATCAATGCTGATGGTTTTATTTTTATCAAGCAGCAGTTTATATGTATTATCGGTATGGGGAATTGCCGTTAAATCCGATAGTGCATTCTGCAGACGAATACGGGCATCTGCCGGCACGGTGTTTCCTACTATTATTTCTTCAACAAGCTGTGCCCGCAATTCACGGGTCGCGCGCATAAGAGAATAAAACTCATTTAAATATGTAATTTTCATCGTTAAATACCTATCGTTTATTGTACAGTATAATCATTTATAAAATTATTTAAAGGGGGAATTTACAGATATTTTTACACTTATACATATCACGAATGTTTTATATAATCAATAGTTTTTAGTGTATATACATATCAGTCTGAGGTAAATGGGCTCTTGTGTACGAATATTGATTTAATGAGTATCGTATCTGATAATTACAAGTGATTTGTATTTTATGTTGACACTGTTGTTATATGTGCTACAATGTATTCTTACTTTATTTTTACATAGAATGACAGTTATTAGTTGTTGATTTGCAATATTACGTTAGAAATGGTGTATTAAAGAAGATAATGAGTTGTGATGTTATAATACCGGTATACAATAGCCCTGAATGGGTTGTGGTATGCGTCCGAGAGGTGTTTCGTCAAACACCGCCTGAGTATATTAATTCTGTTATTCTTGTTGATGATGCTTCGCAGCCATATACGCAGTCAGTTCTAAAAGAACTGGAAGCACAATATGCAAAGTGTACAGTATTAACCTCATCTGAAAACAAAGGATTTATTCATACGGTTAATACCGGACTTCGACATGCAGTTGCCCCGTATCGTTTATTACTCAATAGTGATTGTTTTATTACGAAAAACACCATACCGAAATTAATAAGTCATATTGAAAAATCAAAAGACAAAGTCGGTTTAATAAGTCCTTTTTCGAATAATTCCCCTGATATTACAATGCCGATGCTTATCGGGTATTCATATTTCCAAATGAATGCATTAATGGAAGAACATTTCAGCGGGAAAAGTTTTAATGCATGTACCATTGTCGGTAATTGTTTAATGATAACAAAAGAATGCTATGATGCTGTCGGTGATATGGATACGATATATGGGAAAGGATACGGTGAAGAGACGGAATATCAATTTCAGGCCTATAAAAAGGGATTTGAAGCAAAAATTGCAATTGATACGTATGTATATCATAAAATGGGGGTTAGTTTTGGTGATTCTCCATCAGCGAATCAAGCGAGAAGGAAAAATTGGGAGTTATTTATGAGTCGCTGGAAAAAACAGTATGATAAACGAAAACGAAAATATGATAGGAATGATCCCGTGAAATACTGCAAAAAAAAGTTAAAATTGTATTTTAAAAATCAGCCAAGGAACAAGGAATATGATGTATTATTCTTTCTTCCGGGAATCAGTCAGGCTGTTGGCGGTGCGCATGTTGTTGTTGATATCGTTAATACATTAATTATGAATGGCATACATGCCGGTATTGTTACGCTTGGAGAGAGTGAATATCAGGAAATGAAATTTTTTAGAGACCTCAATCTTGGTTCTGAATTAGGATTTACTTATAAATCAAAGATTAAAGCAAAAGCAGTGGTTTCAACATTGTGGAATACTGCATACACTGCGTATTTATATTCAGTTGTACATGATATCCCATTGATAGATTTTGTACAAGGGCAGGAAACATATTTTTATAATGGGACTCTTTATAGTAAAATTGAAGAGTCATATGCTATGGCAGATGATGTAATAGTTATTTCACAATGGCTGCATGATGTAATGAAGGAAAAACATGGACTGAAAAGCACAATTCTTCCGAATAGTATTGATCGGCATATTTTCCATGTTACGAATAATAATAAAATGATAGATGGCAAAGTAAGAGTATTAATTGTCCATCGCGGATCAGTTGAGAAGGGAGATTGGATAGCGCAGGATTGTATCCGGTTGCTGTTGAATAAGTATTCTGATTCTGTTAACATTACCGTTATTGCACGTAATAATTTGTATTTACCACAGCATACTGAAAATGTAACACTAATTGAAGGTCCACTTTCACGAAGTAAAATTGCAGAAATGTTAAATAATACGGATATTTATATTGATGCATCATTGAAGGAAGGATTCGGATTATTGCCGCTTGAAGCAATGGCATGTGGTGCTGTTCCGGTGTGTTCCGATTCCGGTGGTATTAATGAGTTTATTACAGATGAGACAAACGGGCTTATTGTTACGGATGTTAATAAATCGGAAAGCTATATTGAAAAAATAGACCGGCTTATCAATGATAAAGAGTACTATATGCAATTACGTGAACAGGCAATCGCTACCGGGCGTATATATAGTGATGAACAACGGCGGCAGGCATATGTTGATTATTTTAAGAATGTCGGAAACATACAGAAAAAATCAAAAAAGAATATGGAATATTTTGCAAAGTATTTAATTGCTCAATATCAGTTAACGTATGGTCTTAAAAATATAAAGTATAAGGCTGATTTATTTTTAACCAATCATTTATCTATACCGATGCGATTGATACATTTTATCAAAAAAGTAGCAATGAGATTGAGACTCTTATAAATAAAATTCGTGTTTTGTGCAAATACCTTCGTTTATAATAGGGGTTTTCTATGCCGAAAAAAGGCGCAGTGATTTTACCGCAACCTGAAGAGATTTCAGAATCAGAACGCAGTAATGCCATGGCTGCGTATTTTATGATGTTTGGAGCGGTTATTATTGGTTTTCCATTACCGATAATAAGCCTTATTGCTGCAGTGGTGTATTATTTTATTACTGCACCGGAATCGAAATTTACTGCTTTTCATGCATTGCAGTCACTGCTTTCACAAATCCTGGTTTCACTGCTTAATACCGGGGCAATTATTTGGATTACTATTAAGATAATTAATATGATTTCTGCGTCGAGTACGTTTTCCGTATCGGATGATTTTATTATTTATATGGGGTGCGTTGCATTTATCAATGTTCTATATTTTATTTTCTCATTAATTGGAGCATTCCAAGCATATAAAGGAAGATTTTATTATTTTATTTTTTTCGGTCCGCTTGCATACCACATTATTTATCTTCGTCCGCCAAAGAAACAAAAGGATATTAATAAACCCCCGTCGTCTATATCCTGATACAGTATATAATAGTTGAATTACATGCGATACATAGAATATAGATATAATAATGATAGACAGTATAGTATATATTTGATATAGAGCATATAATTATTTCCGGGTCGGAAAGGAGCTTATTCATGGCATACAAAAGTGCTTCACTTATTGATATATTACAAGGGTTTACGAAAGATGAAATTCTTGCGCTTATGCATGTTATATATGAAATATCCATTGTTGATAATGAAATTGCTGATGCTGAAGAGGATTATGCGGATCGCATTACCGAAGCGGCGCAACAATTAATGCAGCATAGTGCAAAACCATATAATCTGGATCTTGAAGATGCCGTTGTCCGCCGGGAAATTCTTAATACTGATATTGATGCAATCATTACTAATCCGCAGAAACGGTCTGTAGTACTTGCGATAGCTTCGGGTATGGCGGAAGCCGATTTAAAATTAAAATCAAGTGAACTTAATTATCTGCATACGTTATCGAAGCAATGGGATATGCCGATTGATACAGCGCTGAAAGATACCATTAAACGTATTATCATATAAAATAATTATTCCTATTCCCATTGATTTTTCTATATCACTGAAAAATCACTCAAGCCCCAATTTTATTTTTTAAAATATCATTGTAATTGCTTGCCTGCATCACTTTTTCCGTTACTTTAATATATGGTGTGAATGAGTATATTGTGCTGATAAACAGTCTTTAATATCGTCAGCCATGTGCAGCACTCTTACTACCCGACTGTTGATACGCGCATGGTTAAACAAGCCTCCGATAGTTATTCTATCGGAGGTTTTTTATAACAAAGATTTGTTTTGCCAAGAAGGTGTTATAATGCGGCTTAAGGTATATATTATACGGATACTGAATGAGCGGTATGCACAGGGGCATGCATTTTCGTCGTAATGCTATGCAGAATTATACCGGTTGCAACGGATACATTTAATGAAGCAATACTGCCATATTGTTCAATTTTAAGAATAAAATCGCATAAATCATGCGTTTGTGCCATCATACCGGTTGCCTCGGATCCAACAACTAAACTGACTCGTTTTGGCGGGATGAAATCATTCAGCATATCCGCTTTCGGGTCAGAAGCATCTGCTCCGACAACCCAGAAACCGGATGATTTCAACTCGCGCAGTGTCATATTAATGTTAGCGACTTCTATCAAAGCAATATGCTCCATTGCTCCTGCAGCGATTTTATTAACTATTGGAGAGAATCCGACACTTCGTGCACGTGGGATAATCACCGCGTGTGCGCCGAAGCATTCGGCGGAACGGATAACTGCGCCAAGATTATGGGAATCCTGAAGGTGATCACAAACGACAACAAGCGCTTGTGCAGGGCAGTGATCAATAAAACTGAGTAATGAAGTAGTATGATTAGTATTTTTTGTAACAGCAACGATATTCTGATGATTGCCGTTATTCGTTAAAAGCGCAAGTTCTTCAGCAGAAACATGTTCGATGCGGACATTGTATTTTTGTGCAAGACGAAGTATTTTTTTGACCGTTGGACCGTGTGCGGAATGCGCCAATAAGATTTTTTCAAGCGGTTTTTTTGCACTGAACAATTCAACAACAGGATGTCGTCCGTAAACAATACGTGTATCCATTGCTATTAACCTGAGAGCCCGAGGTACTCCATTATTTTATAATACAATGCCAGCCCGTTATGATCAAGTTGTTCGAGGTCAGCAGCGAGTTCAGTATCCGTTTCCAATAATGTTTGTTTGAGGGCAAGTTCACTTTTCAGGTAATTAATGGAATCATCAGCACGGCTGGTATAATCACTCAGTGTGCCGTCATCATTGCGTGCATCAAGGGTGCTCAGTGCAGCACTCAGGCGGTGATATTCTTTTGAGAGAAGAGTATTTATTGCATTGACTGCTTCATCTTTTGAGTTTGCACTGACAATTACTTTAACCCAACGATTAACAAACCATGCGGTATATCGAATAGGGGCATTACCGGCATCCGGTCGCTGCATGCTTTTAACAGAGGTGCGCAGGATATACAGTGCTTCATCAGTCCACGCTTCTTCTGCTGATGAATATTGTGCAAAAGCATGAATAATACCGATATTATTCTTATAAATATATGCAATAGTATGGTGTTTACGCAGTGCGTTCTCAAGGGTAACGAAATTATTACGAATATATGGGATGAGCTTATCGGTTTCACGTAATACAACAATTGCTTCACGTGCAGTGCGTATGTTTTTTGATTCAGTTTCATACATGTGCTTCACGGCGGTACAGGCATTACTGGGAGAGGCATGATTTTTAATGAGTATATTCAAATGCGTTTCAAACAGGGTATTAAAATATCCAATCGGATCAGCAGAAGGTTCAGCGGCGAACGTCAGCGCTGTTGCGAATACGATAATGAGTACTGTAAGAGCGGTATATCGATAATACATTATTGTCCTCCTGTTGCAGAGTTTTGTGTATCTGTTGTACCGGATGATGAGCCGGATTCGGATGAATTCGGCGGCGGCATATAATCATTTGTTACTTCAGACGGTGGTTGCTGAACGGCGGGGGCTTCTTCTGCCGGCTGAACATCAAGTAACTGTTCCTGCGGGATATCCGGTGCAATAAACTCAATACAACGATTTAATAGAGCGTCACCGCGATGACTTGCGGCTATTATTTTTTCCGTAATTGCTTCGTCAGATTTAATAAGATCACGACGGACTGCGAGTTGCGTGCCAAGCTGTTTTCGAATATCTTCATTTTTCTTAAGATAACCATCAAGCGTTTCTTTTTTATTCATTTTATACAGTGAATTCATTGCTTTGCGAATATTACCATATTCCGTATCAAGTAATTCAGTATATTTTTTAATAACAGTATCAGCACCATGCATTGTAACAAGCATTAGTACTTCACGATCAATAAGCCATGCGACATATCGGGCGGGAAGTATATCAGGATCCGGTCGGGAAACCGGATTTGAAAAAGGGCGAATACTATCGGCAATTTCGTTGAGCCATTCCTGTTCCGGTTTGTGTAAATTATAAAAAGCTCTTCTGAAATTCGGGTCATTTGCATGGATTTGCTTAATGATATATTTTTTCCGCATATATGATTCTATTGCCGCACGATTAGTGAGGATATATGTTGCAAGGACGTGAGTTTCTTCCATAACAATAATGGCATTGCGTGCAGCACGGATATTTTCTGATTCTTCGTCATAGAGACGAATAATATTTGACAGACAAATATTAGGATTGTTTTTATTTTCAAAACGAAGTTTGATTTCTTTATTGATAAGCGTATTGAGATATGCTGCAACCGATTCATCGGCAGCACTCAGTGACGAACCGGTATCCGCTGATGTTTCTTGTGCTGTACTAACAGTAATAAATACCGTCCCTATTAGCGTGATAATAAGGGTTATAATTAAATATCGTTTCATAAGTACCTCCGTATGGTATTTCAACGCGAAACATGCTGTTTTGCAAGTCTTTTTATTGTATTTTTAAACAAATGTTTATAATTATATCCGCCGCCATCGCATGCCATGTTTACTATCCATTATTTGTATCCCCATTGCGGCAAGTTTATTACGCAATGCATCAGCGGTGGCAAAGTCTTTTCTTTTTCGTGCTGCATCACGTTCCTGAATCAATGCTTCAATTTCTGCATCAAGCGTGTTGTCTTTTTCCTGCAAGATACCAAAAACAGCGTTAAAACCGTGTATCGTTTCCAGTATTAGCTGTTTGTCCGATCCGGCAATAGTATCATTGGTAATTGATTTATTAAGATTAGTTATCAGATCATGTACAGCTGCTAAAGCTTCACTTGCATTGAGGTCGTCATCAAGAGCCTCGATGAAGCGTGTTTTTGCCGTAGTACAAAAACGGGTAATATCAGCCATAGAAGTGCCATCAATCAGTATATCATTTATACGCTCGTAAAAGTTTTGTATTCGATCAACTGCCGCAGCGGCATGATGTAATCCGGCTGTTGAGTAATTAAGTGGTTTTCGATAATGGGTTGCTAAAAAAAGGTATCGTAATGTCATTGGCTTAATGCCGGAATCGGTTAAAGACCGTACGGTATAGAAGTTGCCTTTTGATTTTGACATTTTCTCTCCTTCAACCAATAAAAATTCATTATGCAGCCAATAACGTACAAATGGCTTTCCGGTTGCCCCTTCACTTTGGGCGATTTCATTGGTGTGATGAGGGAAAATAAGGTCAGTGCCGCCGGTATGAATATCAATAGTTTCGCCAAGATACTTCATTGCCATGGTTGAACATTCAAGATGCCATCCCGGTCGTCCTTCTCCCCATGGAGACTCCCATGACGGTTCACCTTCTTTTTTTGCTTTCCAAAGGACAAAATCTTTTGCATTTTCTTTTTCATATTCATCAAATTCAGTATATGATGCGCCTGCTCCGTCCTGCATATGCTCCATATCAAGTTTAGCAAGTGCACCATATGATTTAAATTTTGTTATTGAGTAATAGACTGAACCATTACGCACATAGGTCAATCCGTTGTGCTCGAGTTTTTCGATGAGTGCTATCATATCAGCAATATGTTCGGTTGCATGCGGAAACATATCAAACGGCTCTATATTCAATGTTGCCAGATCCTCTAAGAATGCTTTTGTATATCGATCGGTAATATCTTTTAAGGAAACATTTTCAGCAGCGGCTTTTTTAATAGTTTTATCATCAACATCAGTAATATTCATAATATGCCGTACGGTATATCCGCGATAGCGCAGTGCCCGGCGCAGAAAATCAGCACATAAAAACGCGCGGCAGTTGCCGATGTGAGCATAATCATACACTGTCGGACCGCATGAATAGATCGTCGTACATGCGGTATTGAGCGGGGTAAATGCTTCCTTCACTCCGGTGAGGGTATTATACAGTTTCATCTATGTATCCAAATGCTGTTTTGTATTCATCAGTATATCGATTTGTTTTTGCAGTTTACGAAGCTGTGTTATAAGCGGATCGGGGAGATTGTCATGGTCAAGATCATCACCAATACGTTCTCCCTGAATACGTACAATTGTTGCCGGAATACCAACAACAGTGGAATGGTCAGGTACCGGTTTAAGTACGACTGAATTCGCTCCGATTTTTACGTGATCGCCAATAGTAATGTTTCCCAGTATTTTTGCACCGGCGCCAACGACAATATGCGACCCGAGTGTTGGATGACGTTTTCCTGATTCTTTTCCCGTTCCGCCGAGTGTTACCCCCTGAAAGAGGGTAACGCATTCGCCGATTATTGTTGTTTCTCCAATGACAACACCATTGCCATGATCGATGAAGAAACCTTTGCCGATAACTGCGCCGGGATGAATTTCAACACCGGTTATAAAACGGGCACATTGTGATAAACACCGTGCCAGCGGAGGTATCCAATTATACAATTGTGTTATTCGATGGAACAGAATTGAATGAAAACCCGAATACGTTATCATAATAAGCAACGGGGCGAGTAATCCCCGTGCTGCCGGATCCTGCCGCACTGCTGCACGTATATCATCAAAAAGATAATGAAGCATTGTTTTGCCTTACTGATATGTAATAACGTACTGTACTATGTAACGGAATAAAAGTCAATAAATCAGCACTGACAATAATGCAGTATTATCGTGCGGAGAGGATTACAGGATATACGCTGTCATCCCATTGCAAGTTTTGGAATAGTGAGAGAAAAACTGCTTCCTTTTCCGGGAACGGAGGATGCTTTAATATATCCGGAAAGCTGACTAACGGCATTTTCAACCATGGTTAAACCGAGACCATTAAGTTCATTTTCAGGCAGCTCTGCTTTATTTTTAGTGGTAAAAAATGGAACGAATATTTTTTTCAGTGTTGTATCATCCATGCCGTGTCCGTCATCCATAACCGTTATCGTGATTTCATGATCATGCACCCAGCCGGATAAGGTAATATGCAGTGGCGTGTCATTGTTTTTAGCGGCAACGGCATTTTCAAACAGTTCAAAAAATATCATTTTCAATTGTGTTTTATTTGCTTTAATCAAAGGAAAATCGGGAAGGCGGTTTTCAATAATAACATCTTTGTTTTCCGTTCGATGGGTATATGCGTCAACAATACTGTTCACACATTGATTAATATTGACTGAACGTTGTTTCGGAAGAAGCGCATGGACATAATAATAAAACTTTTGGAAAAGATACCGGCGTCGATTGGTTCGTTCAATGATTCGTTCAAGTTGTTCGGGGGTTATACGGACTTCTTTATTTTGATGTGCAGCTTGTTGTATTTGAAGCAGCATGACGGTTTCATAATTATTAATTTCATCGGATAGGCTTAAAAACAAACTGCTGAGTTTTAATAATGCATATTGATAACTATAAACCTGATTTTTCAAAAACTGTTCATATTCGCGATTTGGCGGCGGGTTGATATCGAATACGAGTGACGATAATGCATTGGAGCTGTTTGTTTCCAGTGTTTGATCAGTGCTGTTTGTTGTCGGTGAGAGTGGCGCATGATTATTTAATGCCAATGAAACAGGAATATGTGCAACATCAACCGTATCGGTTTCGGATGGATCACGATAATCGCTGATGTCATAGACATTCGGTTTTGCAATAAATGTTGATGTATTAATAGGTTCAATAAATCCGATTGAGCATTGTTTATCAGTGCCGGGAATGTGTTGAACATTGAATTTTACACTTTGCATTTCTCCGTTTTTCTTTTTCACGGACGTGGTGAAAAGCTGATTGGAGGGAAGTTCATGCCATGAAGCAATGTTATACTTTTCAAATGCATCAAGCATATGCTCGGTAATAAAACGTGACATTGATTCATTCGTACTTTCTTCTTGAGAATAACCAAGTACGGTTTGCAGTTTTTTATTCATGTATATGATTTTATCATTTTCGACTGCATACATTCCGACCGGGATATTATCGGCAATAAATGAGGCGGTGCGTTCGTTGTCGCCAGTTGTTTCCATATATCTGTCCCCACACATAATATAATGCCGAAATGTGTTTTGGCATTATGTGCCCCTCCCGAATCTTCACCATAACCGAATTACGTACATGGCGGGCAATCAGCAATTCATGTACTATATAAGTGTATACTATTTATTCAAAATTGATAAGCAACAATATCTTATTATTAGTATAATAACTATTGCATTTATATAAATATATATCCAAAATCTAAAAATCAGGTGTATATTGAGTTTGCGAGCAGAAAATAGAAAATTTTTCTTGCGGTGCCGGGTTTGTTTTATTACATTACCTGTATACGATACATCTACAAAGGATATACAATGCTGCAAAATTATCATATACATACAACATTATGCGGGCATGCTGAGGGGGCTCTTGAAGATTATATTATTGCAGCAATACAGGCAGGGCTGGATGAGATTGGTATTTCCGACCATTCACCGTTATTTATCAATCCGCAGTTTTCACTGCCTATTCGAGAATTATGTATGAAACCCGAAGAGCTTCAGTCCTATGTTGATATGGTACATCGTATGCAAGATTTATACAGTGGTAAAATCAGTATAAAACTTGGCATTGAAGCGGACTATACTCCTGAAAATATGTCATTTTTCGATCATGCCGCTCACATTGATTTTGATTATATTATCGGTTCAATTCATTTTATAGATGGTTGGGGATTTGATCAGGCACCCTATGCGCAGCGTTTTGATTCAATTAATCTATATGAGTTCTATAGGAAATATGTACAGTCTTTGGAAGAAATGGCAGTATCAGGATTATTTGATATTATCGGTCATCTTGATATTCCGAAACGATTTGGTCAGCAGCCGGACGATACTGTTGCGGTCTATCGTTCGGCACTTGATGCTATTGCCAAGAACGGATGTGCTGTAGAAATTAATACCAGCGGGATATATACCTCACGCTATCATGAACAGTATCCCGGCGAACAGCTTATTATTGAGATTGTTCAGCGGGGGATTCCATGGGTTACCGGAACTGATGCTCATACACCGGATCATATAGCACGCGGACTTGATGAAGTGCGTCAAATATTAAAGCGGAATGGTGTTACTGAACTGGCGGTATATTCACAACGTACTCGTACAATGGCTGCGTTATAAATAATTGTTGAATACAGTATGACGTGCGAAAAGGATTAATGGGGAATCATGTTTAAAATTAATTATTCCGGTACGATGAGATATGGCGGGTTTACTGAATGGAATGCTTTTCCCATTCGGCATGCAGTGTCGTTTCGTGCCGGCGGGTTCTCGTTAATGCCGTATGACTCACTGAATATGGGATATAATACCGGGGATAATAATAAAACGGTATATCGTAATCGTCAACGCTGGTGTACGGCAACAGGATTTCCCGCTGATGATATTGTTGCCGTGCGGCAGGTACATGGGGCGCATGTTGTTGCAGTAACCGTATCTGATAGCGGTAAAGGCGCGGCAGCCTGGGAAGACGGATTGGCTGAGGCGGATGGAATGATTACTGCCGAGAGTTTTGTTCCATTGGCAATTTTTACTGCTGATTGTGCGGCGGTGTTTTTTTATGATTCCAATCGGGGCGTTATCGGTGTTGCTCATGCCGGTTGGCGTTCAACGGTAGGCGGTATTGTTGAGAATATGATTAAAAAGATGGGAGAGTGTTATCATTCTGCAGTATCGGATATACATTGTGCTGTTGCGCCGTGTATTGGTGTGAAAGCGTTTGAAGTGGGGGCTGCTGTAGCGGCTCATTTTCCTGCAGAGGTGGTATTGTCGGAGGAAACAGGAAATAATCAAAAACAAGGCACGATGCATGTTGACCTTGAACGTGCTGTTTATCTTCGCTTAGAGAATGCCGGTATACCCTCTGAGCAGATAGTAGGAGCACATATGTGTACCGCTGCAAACGCGGAATTATGCTACAGTTATCGGCGTGATCATGGAACCACCGGGCGTATGATGAATATACTCATGAAAGTGAAGTAACAGCTATGACAATACAAGAACGATTGAAACATATTATGGAGTATCTTGCTGCTCAAGAGAAAAAATATAATCGGAAAATAACACTTATTGCGGTAACGAAAACCTTTGATGTCAGTACGATACGAGATGCATATCATGCGGGACTTCGTCATTTTGGTGAAAATCGTATACAGGAAGCACTTCCGAAAATTGAAGCACTTTCTGATTTGCCGGATATTACATGGCATTTTATCGGTCATCTGCAATCAAATAAAGCGAAACATGCCGCAGCACATTTTTCAATGATCCAGTCGGTTGATCGCTATTCTGCTGCAGCAGCAATTAATAAATATGCAGATCGCGCGGGCATAATAATGCCGATACTTATTGAAATAAACACCAGTGGTGAAGCATCAAAAAATGGCATCCTTCCTGCTGATGCGTCTGATTTTTATAGCAGACTGACAGAATTAAAAAATCTTCATATTCGCGGAGTTATGACTGTCGGACCATTGACAAGGGATGAAGATAAACAACGGGAAAGTTTTCGGCTGCTTATGCAGTGCCGAAGTTCTATCGCATCAGAATTCCCTGATGCTCGTTTAGATATTATTTCAATGGGGATGAGTGATGATTATACCGTGGCAATTGAAGAAGGTTCGACAATGATCAGATTGGGGCGGGCGCTCTTCGGACAACGCTGAAGCCAATAAAAAAACGATACATGAAAAGGAACTCTCAATGACTATGAAACAATTACAGTATGTGTTTATCGGTGCAGGAAATATGGGGGCAGCACTGATAAACGGAATACTCTCAAAAGGCATTGCTGCTGCTGATACTATTACTGCGGTTGATACTGATACTGCAAAACTAGATCGTTTGAAAGTACGTGGTGTATATACAACAACGGATATTGCGGCGGCAATAAAAAATGCCGGTATTATTATTCTCTGCGTCAAACCGCAGAGTATCGATTCGGTTGCGGCGGCAGTTGCACAGGGCAATAAAAACAATACTCCCATTATTTCCATTGCTGCCGGTATCACTATTGCACGGCTGCAAAAACATTTCAGCAGTGAAATTGAAATAATACGCGTAATGCCGAATACCCCTGCATTAATTGGATACGGTATGAGCGGGTTAGCATTTGCGGCACATGTTTCCGAAAAAACCCGTACTGTCGCACTGTCGATTTTCAATGCCATCGGTGAAACAGTTGTTGTTGATGAACCGCAGCTGGATGCCATTACCGGACTTTCCGGCAGCGGCCCGGCATATATTTTTCAGGTGATACAAGCATTGGCTGCCGGTGGAATTGATCAGGGATTGCCGGAAGAAACAGCAGTGCGTTGCGCAGTACAGACGGTTCGCGGTGCGGCGGAATTGATTAAGCAAACGGGAGAGTCTCCCGATACATTAACAGACAAGGTTTCATCACCCGGCGGAACAACGGTTGCGGGACTCGCGGCAATTCGCAAACAGCATGGGTTTGAGGCTTTACGGGAAGGTGTTGCAGCAGCAACGCAGCGTTCACGGGAACTGGGCGGAGGAAAATAATGAGTACAATGTTTATCAGTGTTCGGTTTATACAAGCAGGAATACAGACACAACGGTATGATATATTCTTAATCGGGATCATAATGTTATTGATACGAGCATATATTGTATTATGTTTTGTTGCGATTATTATGACGTGGATCCCACTTGAACGCGGGAGACGGTATCCGCGTTTTATTACCGAATTAACCCAGCCGGTGTTTGAGTTTGTTCGTCAGCAATTGCCGTTCCTCCGGGCGGGGATGATTGATTTTTCACCAATGGTGGTTTTTATGGGATTGGAACTGCTGCATACGGTTTTATTAAATATAGCAATTTCACTTACCGGGCTGCCTGCATTTGGTATATAAAAGAGAGGGATATACTCTCCGAAGATACAACATGAGTATTCGCCGCTATATATTATGGTAATAATTCTATTCGTGTGCGCGATTCTAAAAGAGTTTGCTGTTCATTGGGTAGTTCCGGTAAAAAATTAAGACCGCTTATTTCTTCAATGGAATCAATTGTTGTTATACATTCTTCTAATGAACCTGCTGTATTTTTATTTTCAATAATAAATGCTATTGCATCAAGTTCGGGGGCATTGTGATCATGGGGGTTGCGGAGAATAATGATCTTATAAAAATATATCGGAACAGCAATATGGTTTTTACCGATAGTCTTCAGCAGCGCAGTATTGGTAAACAGGGACCCGCATATAATATATATATCATTGTATTGATGTGTTTTTTTTCGTACCGTATCTTCCAGTTGTCGCCATACTCCATGGCGGTTAAGATACGGGTTTTGCGGTGCAATATTGGCAAGGTAAAAACTTTCCGCCATGGTTTCAGAAGATCGTTTCATATCCGCTGCCGGCGCCATATGCCCGCGGTCATACCCGCTGCTGCTGTAATCATTCGGCAGCGCACGTTGTGTTCTTGACAATTCAGGATCGGGTTTGAAATTATTTTTCCTGCTGTTTGTGCCATTTAAATAATCAGCAGTTAAATGATATGAAACCCAGTCAGCAACTTTCGTATTCGTATTATAGAGAACACTGTACGCTTTTCGATAAAGTAAAACACCATTCGTGCCGGGATATCCGTAAATAATGTGTTCATTTGATATCATTGTATATGCGTTACTGTTGGCAATAATACTGAGGAAAATAGCTATCAGATAATATATTGTATACGGCATGTGTTTCTCCTTATCTTGTTATGACGAAAGTAATCAGTATATTTCTATGTATTAATAAATATATATGGTTTCATATTCTGATAGTGTGGGGTCGTACTGTTATATTAATTAAGTATGCGTATACGTTTTTTTTGAGAAAATACTGCATACGGGGCGATTTAATGACAATAGAGCATTGCAATGCTTATATGAATGTTCGTGAATAAAGTATTTAAAACCCGCAAATATTATTGACATTGAGCAGGATGTACGATAAGTTTGCCGTCTTCACAGCAGAATAATGCTTTGATAAGCATGCTGTGCATATTCCTTTCTCCCGCCATATGATGCGGGGGATGCTAAACCGGAAGGAGTGTAATACTATGCGTGAATATGAACTCGTCTGCATTTTTGAGCCGAATCAGGAAAAAGCAGAGCAGCTTACCGATGATATACAGGCAATTCTTTCTTCTCACAACATATCAGTTACTGAAACAGAGAAGTGGGGACTTCGGAAGATGGCGTATTATATTAAAAAGCATTTGGATGGATTTTATGTGCTTTTCCATTTTTCAACCGACCCGGAAAAGATTCATCCGCTTGAAAAAGAATTACGTCTTCGCGAAGATATTCTTCGTTTTTTAACCATTAGAAAAAACTAAGGAACGCACTATGTCGAGCGATTTAAATACCGTAGCATTAGTCGGTCGATTGACGCGGGATCCTGAAATGTTTACTACTGCAAACGGCAAGTATGTAACGAAGTTCAGTATCGCAAACAATCAATATCGACGTAATCAGGAAACTAATCAGTGGGAATCAATTCCCAGTTATTATAATATTGTAGTATGGGGTAACATTGCAATGCAGTGCAAGAACCAACTGGCGAAAGGCCGGCAGGTTGCTGTTCACGGGCGGCTGCAGCAACGACAATGGGTTGATAAACAAACTCAACAGAATCGGCGGGTTATTGAAATTGTTGCAAATACCGTACAGTTTCTCGGCGGACGTTCTGATGCCCCGTCGCAGGGTTATTCCCCAGCTGCGTCTGCTTCACCTTCCCCTGCTGTACCGACAGATAATTCACAGTATAACGGTCCGGCAAGTAGTGATCCGACTCCGCAAACACCGCAGCCGGGGAACAATAACGATCAGAGTGCTGTTGATTACTCAGATCCATTGGAAGATTTTGACGAAACGGATATGCCTTTTTAATATTTTCGGAGGAAAACAATGACAGAAGAAATTAAGAACGAAACAGAAACAGCGCAGGAAGAAACAACTGACACTGTTGCTCATGATACTATAGAAACGCAAGCCGAAACTGCTGCTGATACTGCTGATAGTATAGCAACAGTGCAAACTACTTCCCCTGTGGAGGAACGATCTGCAACGGAAGGTCCTGAAAGAAGCAGCACTGCAAGTAGTGGCGCTCCTGAACAGCGTTCATCGGACTATCGGGATGACCGGCAACGGTATGATCGCGGCGGACCACGCCGAGGCGGCGGTGGTGCCGGCGGCGGCAGACGTCCGCGTTTCCGTAAGAAACGGGCTCGACTGAAACCTGATGTAATTTTTGCATTAACCTATAAAGATGTTGATAAATTACGGATATTTATATCTGAGCAGGGTAAGATTCTTCCCCGGCGACTGGTTGGTACAACGGCGAAACAGCAACGACATATTGCACGATGTATACGCCGTGCCCGTATTTTAGCGTTAATGCCGTTTACGGACACGCGTCGTTACCGATAGTTTTACATGACTATTACCGGTAACAGAAGTGCGGGTATTACTGCAGTAATTGATCCATATAACATGGTGCGTGCAACTCCGCCGGTGATGATTATCGGTGAAGTTCTTTTTGCAATTTTCTGTATTATCGGTGCGCATTTGTTTGGTGACTGGGTGAACTTTTGGTATGGATTTGCGTTTATACCGCTTATGGCGGTTGCTGCATGTTATCCGTTGCAAATAACACTGCCGATAATAGGTGTTATAACCGCAGTATTATTACTGTGGGGAGATGTTTCTCTGGGAATACTTGCAGCGGTTATGAGCGCGTTTGCTGTTTTTTTCGGCACTGCAGTTGGACGGGGTAAACATAAAAGCCTTCTTTTTTGGCTTATAGTGCTTTGGGCACTGTTGCATTATTATTGTATGGCGGTATTTCCCGCGAAGCTGCTGAGTTCATTGGAACAGCATGCAACTGAAGGGATTCGCCGGTTCTTTGATACAACAAGGACATTTTTACTGCAGCGTGATTCAATTGATGAGACTTCATTGTTTCATTGGCTTGCAACAATGATGAATATGGCTGAATCACCATTTGTATATTGTGTTTGGTTTTTAATACAGGGTGGCATGTCGGCCGTTATCATGCGTATACTGTTACGACGGTATTATTTTTCGGTGCGGCGTCCGGCGGTATTCAGTACATGGCGTGTACCGGAAACGTTTATTTGGTGTTTTTTAAGCGGTACCGCACTTGTTATGGTGTATGTTGTCGCAGGAACGATACTGCCGGATGATGCAATATTAAAGCATACGATGATTATGCACGTGTTTTCATTCTCGGTAACACTTATGTTGTTGGCGTTCTGTATTTATTCGGTACAGGGTATTGCAGTTGTACAGATTTTACTGGCACGCATACACAGTATTGCATCACCGCTTTTAATGATGTTATTTCTTGCGGTTATATTTATTGTTGCGAGTGCGTTTGTTGAAGCAAGCCAGTTATTTATTGTTTTTCTATCGTTATTATTTGCCTTCGGGCTGTTTGATATATGGTTTGATTTTCGCGGTTTAGACCATAATAAGGAATTAAAGGAGCATGTATGAAAATTATATTAAAACAGGATATTCCGGCATTAGGAACTATCGGTGAAATAAAAAATGTAGCGGCAGGATATGCTCGGAATTATTTAATTCCGCAAGGGTTTGCGTATCCGGCAAGTGAAGCGAATATGCGTAAACATGAGCATGAGAAGCGCGTTGAATCACAACGTGCCCAGAAAGCTGCTGAAACAGCTGTTGCCATGAAAGAAAAAATTGAAAGTACCTCATTCAATGTATCAGTACAAGCCGGTGAAGATGATAAATTGTATGGTTCGGTAACGAATGCAAATATTGCCGAAGCGCTTGCGAAACATGATATTATTATTGATAAACGCAAAATTGAACTTGAAGAACCGATTAAAAAACTTGGTGTATATACCGTTACCGTGCATATTCTTCCGAATTTAAATGCACAGGCAAAAATTTGGGTCGTTAAAGAATAAAATCAAGGCAGGGGACATATGGCAGACTACAACAGTCAGCTTCATGACCGGATACTGCCGCATGATGATGAAGCGGAACGTGCCCTAATAGGCGTTATGCTTTTCGACCCCGGCACAATTGATACGGTAATATTAAAAGTTAAAACCGATGATTTTTATGCAATTGCGCATCAGTTGATTTTTTCTGCGATTAAAGCATTGAAAGAAGGGGATACGAATGTTGATCTGGTAACATTACGTACCTTTTTGAAAGAACATAATAAACTCGATACCATCGGCGGCGCTACATATCTCTCAAAACTTATGGATTCGGTTGTTACCACGGCAAATGTCGGCTATTATGCTGATATTGTCGTTGGTCTTGCGACACGCCGTAAAATGATACGCATCGGTCATGAAATTGTTAAATTGGGATATGAGCAGAATGATGATATTGATGCCTATGTCAATGAAGCCGAGACGATGGTTTTTGAAATGGCCAGTGAAGAAGTCGCCGGGGAGCTGGTTAATATTGAACATGTTGTTACCGAGGTAAACCATTATTTACAGGAAGCAGCAGCACATAAAAATCATATTACCGGTACACCAAGCGGCTGGAAAAGTCTTGATAAAGTAACCGGCGGTTTTCAGCCGGGAACCTTAAATATTATTGCAGCGCGAACCGGAATGGGGAAAAGCGCATTAGTTCTTAATTGCGCACGGTATATCGGTGTTGATCTGAGAAAAAATGTTGCCGTGTTCGGGCTTGAAATGACAAAACGGCAGATGGCACTTCGGCTTCTTTGTTCAGATGCACATGTACCGTATACGGATATTAACAAAGGATATTGGAAATCGGAATGGAAAGACTTCTTTTTTAATTCGAGTACGCGATTTATCGGTTCACGAATATTCCTTGATGATACTGCTGATGCAAATGTGATGGATATCGGTGCAAAATGCCGTCGCTTGAAAAAACAGGAAGGTGATCTTGCGCTTATTATTATTGATTACCTTCAACTTATGGGTTCTGCCGGTCGTCATCGTCATCAGCAAAACCGTGAACGTGAAGTTGCCGAGATATCGCGCAGTTTGAAAATGCTGGCAAAACAGCTCAGTGTCCCGATTATAGCTCTCTCACAATTAAGTCGAAAAGTGGAAGACCGTCCCGGCGGTTCAAATCGTCCGCAGCTGGCGGATTTACGTGAATCAGGCGCTATTGAACAGGATGCTGATTTAGTAATGTTTATTTATCGTCCGGCGGTATATGCCATGAGATCGATCACTGACGATCGGGTCAAGGAAAGTGGTCTGACCCGTGAGGAAATAATAATACGTGAGCGGGGCGAAGATTATTTACGTCGCTCACAGCTAATTATTGCGAAGAATCGTAATGGTCCGACTATTGATATTAATCTTGCATTTGACGGACCGACAATGACATTCCATGAAATGCGGCGAATGGATGATTTCGGCAGTCAACCTGCCGGAGCGGATATTGATGTTCCGCCGCCGGAGGAAGCACCGATGATTAGTGATGAGACTGCATTACCCCCCGGTTTTGATGACAATGACGAAGGGATGTCCTATTAAAATAACACTTTGATTTTTATATCATTGATGATATACATCAATAAAGCTGGAAAATATGGCGCAGAGTATAAAAAACATATCATTTATGAACGGATTTGCCGTAATTGGTCGCATGATTTTAAACTTTTTTCATGAAGTCGGTAAATTATCGTTACTGTTCGGGAAAACACTACACTGGTCAACGGTACGACCGTTTGATGTTAAGAATCTTATCGATCAGATAGTAAAAACAGGGATTGATTCATTACCTGTTGCATTGATTACCGCACTTGCGACCGGTGCCATTCTTGCATTACAGACCGGGTTGACACTTGAATATTATTTTCAGGGCATGAGTCGGTATGTTCCGATGATTGTTGTTCTTGCAACGATTCGCGAGCTTGGTCCCGTTCTGACGGCACTTATTCTTGCCGGACGCGTGGGCTCATCGATGGCAGCAGAAATCGGAACGATGAAGGTAACAGAACAAATTGAGGCACTTGAAACACTCTCAACGAATCCTATTCAATATCTTGTTGTTCCACGCTTTCTCGGTATGATAATAATGTTGCCGCTGATAACATTGATTGCTGATTATGTGGCAATTTTCGGCGGCGGTATTGTTTGTAAAACAGTGCTTGACTTGTCATGGCCGACATTTTTTATCAGTACAATTCAATCGTTTACTATGGGCGATGTGTATTCCGGAATGATTAAATCAGTGTTTTTCGGCGGGTTTATTTCAATTGTGGGTTGTTATAAAGGATTAAATGTATTCGGTGGTGCGGAAGGTGTTGGACGCGCTACGACGGATTCGGTTGTTATTGCATCAATAATGATTTTGGTCGGTGATTATTTATTAACAACGGTATTAAATTACACAATACATATATAACATAGGAATAATATGACGCGAATACAATCTGATAACATTAAAGTATCACTTGTTGATGTTCATAAAAATCTTGGCGGCAAAGATATTTTAACCGGTGTGAATCTTGATATTCATGAAGGTGAGTCAATTGTTATTATCGGGCAATCAGGTTCCGGCAAAAGTGTTACCTTACGGCATATGATTGCACTGATGGAACCGGACCGTGGTATGGTATTAGTTGATGGCGAGAAAATAACTTCTGCTGATGAAGCAACCCGTGTCCGATTGCGTTCAAAGTTCGGTATGCTCTTTCAGGGAGCAGCTTTGTTTGATTCCATGAATGTACTTGAAAATGTTGGTTTTATGCTGTACCGATATACTGATAAATCAGATGAAGAGATTAGAGAAATCGTTAAGCAAAAATTGGCGTTAGTTGGTTTGCGGAATGTTGAAGAAAAAAAGCCATCAGAGCTTTCCGGCGGTATGAAGAAACGAGTCGGATTGGCACGCGCAATTGCATTAGAACCTGAAATTATATTATATGATGAGCCGACAACGGGTCTTGATCCGATTACTGCTGATATCATTAATGATCTTATTATTGATATGCGTGATAAATTAAATGTAACGTCTATTGTTGTTACTCATGATATGACCAGTGCGTATAAAGTTGGTGAGCGCATTGCAATGCTGTATAAAGGAAAAATCATCTATACCGGTTTGATGAACGAAGTTCAGCAAACACGGGATGAATATGTTCGTCAATTTATCGAGGGGCGTGCTGAGGGCCCGATTGATATGGTATAATGCTGAGATCTATTTTGTATCGGGAGAATAGTTATGCAGAATGAAATTAAAGTCGGAATAATTGTTGTTGTCGGAATAGTATTATTGATGGTGTTTATCGGTCTTGTCGGTAACATTGATTTCGGCAGTAAAGGATATGCCATCGTTGTTAAATTTAAACGAATTAATAACTTAAATGTCGGTGCGCCGGTTATTGTTGCCGGCGGGAAGAATATTGGCAGTGTTCAGGATATTGATATCGGCGGCGGGTATGTTCGATTAACGCTGTTGATTGATGCCGAAGAAGCATTGTATGAAAGCCAGCCGTTTCGTCTGTCAACACTGGGGCTTATGGGAGACAGTTATATTGATGTGGGGTTAGTACAACATGCTGAAGGCGATGAAAAACTCAAGGATGGCGATGAGATATTAGGAACCGATCCGCTTGACATTGGTGTTCTGGATAATCTTGATAAAAGCGGTGAAGATATTATTAATGATATTATTCAGCTTATCGGGAATCTGAGTGCGGCATCTGCTGATGTACAGGAAATACTCAGTGAAAGCCGCGGTAATTTGCCGAGTTCTATTCGTAATTTAAATCTCATGACATATCGAATGGCAGATGGACTGAGTGATGATAGTCTTAAAAATTCGCTGGTATCAATGGATCATGCGTTTCGTGATTTACGGTATATTACTGCACAGATCCGCAGTAAAAAAGGGACGATGGGTAAAGTTATTTATGATGATTCTTTATATAATAACTTAAATACCGCTTTGATTGAAGTAACCGGGGCAGCTGAACGTATTCGTAAGCAAGGTGTATTAGGAAAAGAAAAGAAGTAAGGAAATGACCGGTGCAGGATTGTAAACAGTATACACGCAATGAGGCTCTTATTGGACTTCTCTTTATCGTTTTTTGTATTTTATTGACGGTAGCACTTTTTGTTTTTGATATTGTCTCATTTAATAAACAGCATAAAATTGTACATATTGAATATATGCATATCGGAACGTTGAAAATTGGTGCGCCGTTATTATTAGGGGGAGTACAGCAGATTGGTAAAGTAATTGATATTCAAACAATGACCGATCGTGTTGTTGTTACGGTCATGTTGTTTGATGAATACAATCTCTATGCAAATCAGTCTCCGCGACCGGTTACTATGGGTTTTATTGGAGATTACTATTTGTTTGTCGATATTCCGAATGAAAATGATACTCTGCATCATATAGTTCGTTCAGGAGATACAATTCGAGGGGCGGATCCGATAAATCTGTTGGTTATTCATCGAAAGATGAATCCGCAGGAAATGTTTTCATTATTAAAAGGTCTTGGTGAGCAATTGCAGCGTATTGCATTTGAGCTTGATGAAATTAAAGGGCAGGCAGCACCGTATTTGGAAAAATTGTCATATAATACGAAACGTTTGCAGAAATTATATAAGAATGCTGTTGATCGCGAGATGTTGGAACGCATTCATAATAATATTTCCGCAATGAATAGTAATATTGAAGAAATTGTATCAGCTATTAAAACGCAGCAGGGGAGTCTCGGTAAAATGCTCTATAAAAAGACCTTTAAAAACAATCTCAATAATTGCATAACAGAATTAAAAAAAATACAGGAAGACTAAAAGTATACTATCCGCATGGCATTTATCAGTATAATGAGATCACCACGGCGAATTTCCCCGCATACCGGTTTAACCGCCGTTATTTTTTGTATTACTGCTGTGGTATTATTGGGGCTGCCGATTATGGTGCGGTGCAATCCTTCTCTTTTTCGGCGAATGTATACGGTACATATGCAGTTTAATCCGGTATCATATTATTCAAATGGCGGGTTTTCCGAACTAAAACAGAATAATCCAATATTTTTCAGCCGTGTCCCCGGTGAAGAAGCGGGGCGGGTATTGCACAATAATCCGGCTATTCCTGAAGTAACAATATCTGTGAAACGTTCGTTTCTATTAACTGATGCTGATACTGCTCGGGTTGAGTATGATGCCATACAGCCGATAATAGTGATTGTTCGTAATACCATGGGGAATCCGGCAGCTGTACCGCTGCGGAATAAAGATGTATTGGTAGTAAGAACGGCACCGAAAGATGAATAATGAGTAAAACGAAAGTAATATATCAATGTCAGACATGCGGTCATCGGGCGGCAAAATGGCTCGGTCGCTGTCCAAATTGTGAAACATGGAATTCGTTTGTTGAAGAAATACAAACAGAACCGAGTGCAACACCACAGAAACGAGTTTCAATCGGTCAGACGCGAGAGGCGGGGAAAGCATGTCGTCTTGATGCTATTGATCCGACTGAATCAAACTATCGCTTACAGAGCGGAGTGAGTGAATTTGATCGTGTTTTGGGCGGCGGCATTCTCCCCGGGTCGTTAATCCTTATCGGTGGTGAACCGGGTATCGGTAAATCAACATTACTATTACAGATTATTCATCGCTTATCCGTTCCGGTATTATATACCAGTGGTGAAGAATCGGTTCGGCAGATAAAAGTTCGTGCTGATCGTTGCGGGCTGCAGTCAAATAATGTGTTGGTTTCATCAGAGACAAATCTTGAATCAATTGTTCGTCTGGTAAAAAAGCATTCTCCTGAAGTGCTGGTTATTGATTCAATACAAACATTATTTAATCCATTAGTAGGGACTTCGCCGGGAAGTATTGGTCAGGTTCGGGAATCAACCGCAAGTCTTCTGGCATTGGCAAAACAGCGCGGCTGCAGTGTTTTTATTGTCGGTCATGTTACAAAGGAGGGATCCATTGCCGGACCGCGAACGCTTGAACATATTGTTGATACGGTATTGTATTTTGAAGGGGATATGCATTATGCCTGCCGTATTTTACGTGCAGTAAAAAACCGTTTCGGTTCAACTGATGAAATCGGGTTGTTTGAAATGTCTGCGCAGGGGTTATCGGAAATAGCAAATCCCGCGCGCTATTTTATTGATGGGCGTTTGGAGCATCATCCGGGTTCAGTGGTAACCGTAACACGGGAAGGAAGCCGTCCCTTGATGGTTGAAATTCAGGCATTAACAACAACATCCGGATCTGCCGTGCCGCGCAGAATTGCTGAAGGGACTGATACCGGTAAAGTTATGATGATAGCGGCGATTCTTGAAAAGACGATTGGTTTGAATCTCCGTCAGGAAGAAGTATATGTTAAAATCGCAGCGGGCATTCGTATGAATGAGCCGTCAATTGATTTAGCAATTGCAACAGCAATTGTTTCTTCGTTTCGCACGACACCGGTGCGTGCGGATGTTGTCGTTATCGGCGAATTAAGTTTATCGGGAACAATCAGACCGGTTACCGGACTGGCAGTACGGATTGCTGAAGCTGAAAAGCTCGGATTTAAGCGTATTTGTATTCCGGCAAACTCTGATTTTTCATATGATAGCGCTGGACAGATTGAAATAATTCAAGTAAAGTCTGTGGTCGAAACATTTGAACACATTATGGAGTGACCGAAATGCCAATTAAGAAAAAGAAAAGTACAACACGGTCAAAAAAAGCAACCGTAAAAAAAACGGCGAAAAAAGCAAAAAAGAAAAAAGTGCTGAAAAAAGCACAACCGAAAAAAAAGACCGTTAAGAAAAAAGCAGTAAAGAAAACAGCAAAAAAAACGGCGGCGAAAAAAACAAAAAAGAAAAAAGCGGTAAAGAAAACAGTACGAAAGACCGTGCCGGCGAAGAAAAGAACCGCGACACGCAAAACGCCGAAACCGGAATATTCTGTTGGTCAAAAAGTTGTATATCCGATGCATGGTGTCGGGGTTATTGAGCGTATCGAGAAACGAACTTTTCAGGATAAGAAAGAAAAGTTTTATGTTATTCGTCTTCTTTCAGGGGGGATGAGTGTGATGATTCCTACCCGGAATGCAAAAATTGTTAAACTGCGCAAAGTGGTTTCGGTCAGTATGATAAATAAAGCAATGCAGCAGTTAAAAGCAAAAAAAACACGTATGGATCGGGATTGGAAAACACGCTATCAAATAAATCTTGATAAAATTAAAACCGGTTCGATACTGGAGGTTTCCGAGGTTGCGAAAAATCTCCATAAGAGGAATAAAGAACGGGAACTTTCAATAATGGAAAAGAAGCTCTATGAGATTGCCTGTCAGCTGATTATTACTGAAATTGCTATTGTTAAAAATATTGATCGTGAAGAAGCGGAACGGTTGGTTTTTGATATTTTAAATTGATATCATTACTGCCTGAAAATGCATATCGCGCCACGGCAACATTGATACTATTATACTCCGGTTATTTTTCGTTCCGGTGTTTCAGCTGCATTCAGCATGCACCGGTTGAATACACTATTAATCGGGAAACAAACAAAGGGTTTGTATTGCCGTAACTATCAGCGTAACCGTACGTTTTTATAAGAAAGGATAAATGAAATGATTCGACTTGTTTTTTTATTAATAAGCATGGGGGTTGGTTTTTACCTGCCGTATACCTTATTTGAGGATTCATTACTTGCCGGGGCAATTGGTTCCGGGGTAGGTATGGTGTTGAGCATTATTGCCATTCTTGCGGAGTACCGTTCAAACAAACTCTCGGCAAATCAGCTTGCTCATTCACTCGTTGGAGTAATACTTGCTGTTGCGGTGGTGCGGTTATTATTTATTGCATTGCGGCAATTGCTGGATCATGAATTAGCAGTGCCGCCGATTTCGGGCAGTGCCGGCGCTCTTGTTAATGAAGGCGAATCAATCGTAATGCCGGTTGTAAATTATATATCGCCTATTTTAAAAATGACTGAAGCGGGCTGTTTATTAGTGTTTTCATATATTGCCGGGATGATTTTTTATAAAAAAGCAGATGAAATTAATCTGCTGGGCGGCTCTGCGGTTGCTGCTGATACGAAAAAGAAAGCAGTATCCGGTGCCCCGGCAAAAATTCTTGATACCAGTGTTATTATTGACGGACGTATTGCTGATATTGCTGAAACAAAATTTCTTGATGGCATCCTCCTTGTTCCGCGGTTTGTTTTAAAAGAATTGCAGCTCATTTCAGACAGCTCGGATCGTATGAAGCGTCAGCGGGGACGGCGCGGATTAGATGTATTAAAACGATTACAGCATGCTGAAAATGCAATGGTGCAAATCTCTGAGACCGATTATCCTGATTTACGTGAAGTTGATCATAAATTAATTCGTATGGCAAAAGAACTTGGTGCTGATGTCAAAGTTATTACCAATGATTTTAATCTTAATAAAGTTGCGCAAATTCAAAATGTTGATGTATTGAATATCAACGAATTGGCAAATGCAATAAAACCGATTGTATTGCCGGGTGAAGAAATGGTTGTGCAGGTTATGAAAATTGGCAAAGATCCGAAGCAAGGCATTGCATATCTTGATGATGGTACAATGGTTGTTGTTGAAGGCGGCCATAAAAAAATTAATAAAAAATTAACCGTTACCGTAACCAGTGTTCTGCAAACACCGGCCGGAAGAATGATTTTTGCGAAGTGAAAACAGGGGTTGTTATAACTGCCGGTGGTTTCGGCAATCGAATGAATGCACGTGAGAAAAAACAGTTCATTCCAATAAACGGAGCACCAATTATTGCACATACAATACGTGTGTTTAACGCACTGCCGGTTATTTCATGTGTTATTGTTGTTGTACCCGCCGATGATATTAATCGGGTTATGGAACTTCCGGTCATGAATTCAGAAAAAGTTTTCGTTACCAAAGGGGGGGCACGTCGGCAGGATAGTGTTCTGAACGGATTACGGGCACTCTGCATGGAATTGTACGGGAAAGAAGGCCCTGATAATGAACGAGATATTATTTTAGTACATGACGGCGTGCGTCCGTGTATTACTCCGGAACTTATACATAACTGTATTCGTGCGGCAAAGAAGACCGGTGCAGCGGTCCCCGGTTTGACACCGATTGATACAATAAAAAAAGTTACTGACGGAGCAGTGGATTGTACGCTTGAACGATCAGAATTAATTGCCGTGCAGACACCGCAAACCTTTCGTATTTCTTTACTCTGGTCAGCATTTGAGGCATTTCGTGATGCTGATGTTACCGATGATGCCATGCTGGTTGAACTGCTCAATACCCCCATTGCCGTTGTTCCCGGAGAACATGACAATATTAAAATAACCTATTATAATGACCTGAACCGCGCTGCAGAAATACTCCGTATGCACGAAGAAAAGAGTGTATAATGCGAATAGGTATAGGTTATGATATTCATCGGGTAATACATGATAAACAGGAAATTGTCCTTGGCGGCGTTGTTATTCCCGCACCGTTCGGATTGGAAGCGTGGTCAGACGGGGATGTATTGGTACATGCGATGTGTGATGCATTACTGGGGGCAGCAGGGTTACGTGATATTGGATATTATTTTCCGCCGGGGTATGCGCGATTTAAAAATATTGATTCTTTAACATTATTGGGTAAAGTAATACACCTGATTGACGAAAAGAATTATACTATTGTCAACATTGACAGTGTTGTCATTGCTGAAGAACCGAAATTATTTCCGCATGTTCCCGCTATGCAAGAGCGTCTTGCAGCGGCATGCAGTATTGATGTTGATAGAATTATGATTAAGGCAACGACCAATGAAAAAGTCGGACCTGAAGGGCGCGGAGAGGCAATTTCAGCTCGTGCTGTTGTGTTGATTAAATAACACCGCTGTTTGTAAATTAAAAACGGGAAGATGAAAAATACGGGTCTGTTCGGTTGGAGAAGTCGGCGAATACATTATAATAAAGTATTATTGTCGTATATGTAATAAGGTGTATATACGGCATACAGTATTTCTCTGAATCTTTCTTGAAAAAAGAAGATATTTCGAGTAACCTAATAATATCAAGATATAGTGCGGATATATCTTTTCCTGAGGAGAAATGATTTACTGTAATTGGGCGGCAACGTCCCCTCATAAAAAATATAATTATAATCAAGCAGTACAGGATACCATACTAACACGAACCGGTATATCTCCAAATGAGTTTTCAATTTCCGTTCGTACAAAAATTGCATCACTTTTTAACGTGCCTTCTGCGATGAGCGTCGTATTCGGAGCAGGAGCAACGGATCTTCTCAACAAAGTCCTTCTGGGGGTTCCCATGGGGAAAAATGATGAGGTGATAACATCTATATATGCGCATAATTCAATTCTACGTCCCCTTCACTATTTAAAAGAGCGCCGGGGAATTAATGTACACTATATTACACCAAATGAATATGGCGTACTGCAACCGGAAACACTTTCGGAAGCTATTACCGCACGCACTCGTTTAGTTGTTTTAACCCATGCATCAAATGTAACCGGTATCATACAACCGGTGAAGGAATGTGTTGCCTATGCCCATCAGAAGCATATCCCGGTGCTTCTTGACTGTGCTCAATCCGCCGGTTTTTTTCCTCTTGATGTGCAGGATATTAATGCCGATGCATATGTGTGTTCAGGACATAAAGCATTGCAAGGACCATCGGGAATTGGTATACTTTTTATCAGTAATGGGCTGCACTGTGAACCCGTGATAACCGGCGGCAGCGGTATTCAATCAGATCGGGAAGAACAACCTGAAGAATTACCATGGCGACTGGAAGCAGGGACGCCGAATTATGAAGCTGTTTCATTATTGAATAATGCACTCGATAATTATAACAACGATATTCGTGTACAACAATTTAAGAATGTCTGTACCTATTATACGCGTTTTGTTCAAGAGCTGCAAAACATGCGTGGTATACGAATAATCGGTATGCCGACAGGTGCGCATTTACCATATATAAACATTATCTTTAATACTATACGTAATGATGAAGCGGCATACATATTGCTGAACGTTTTTCGTATTATTGTTCGTCCCGGTTTGCACTGTGCGCCGCGGATGCATAAATATTTAGGGACGTTCCCTGAGGGAACAATACGACTGAGTTTCGGTCCGGAGTCTGATGAAAAAGATTTCAATGGTGTGCTTGAAGCACTCAATAAAATTCAGCGGGACTATTAATGAAGTTTTCGGTTTTGGAAAAAGATGATTGTATTGGTCAGTATCGGGTGTATCAGTATACGTTTGCACATCCCTGTACACACCATCATTGTACAATACTGAGTATCTATGGAACGCTGCGGGTTTTTACTACATTTCCAAAACCGTATTTTCATATAAAAGCATCGGATATATTGATTAAAGGTATTGTCGGAGAGCCGACAATTGAAACAACATTTTTCGATTATCAGGAAAATGTCTTGCAAGAAAAGTTTGAAAAATTTATTATGAAACAACTGTAATACGAGGAGGTTGTATATGGAATTTACGAAACGGTATGATGCGGTCAATAATAGACTGTATGTTGAAGACGAGCATTTTGTTGCGCATTGTCATCACTATCATTCATTATTACATCGGCAAATAACCAGTATACCAATAGTTGACGGAAAACAGATTTACTATGAAGCGGCACGGGATGATACTATTGACAGTTTGAAACGTTTTTTTACGAAGCGTTCAATATCAGATCCGCAGCACAAAGTTTCAGCTGCTGCAGCATTTTATAAATATCAGGGATTCGGCATGCTTGATTTCACGCATCTCTCACAAACCGGCGGCATGGTGATTTCACCGGTTTCATATATGGGCATTGCATACATGAATAAATTCGGGAAACAATCAAAGCCAATTGATGATTATGCACGTGGGTATATTGCTGCAGTTTGTATTACCGCATACGGTATTGTGAAAGATGCAGTGTCGGTACATCAAACGCGCTGCCTTTCCTGCGGGGACGAGTATGCTGAATTTAAAGTGGAGGTACGGTAATCATGGCAGTTGATAAAAAAACTATTATTGATGGTGTTTCACAACTTGATGTTCATGGCAATGAAAAAGGGCTCATACCGGCATTTGGAGTATATTTAACAAATTCTCCCGCTCATTTTTTTAATCGCCTCTCTTTTAATTTTGAACGATCGTTTCCGGAAGATGCATATACTATTTCACGGGAATTGCTGGTCAATGCCGCATGGCAATGCGGTTATCATACTTTTCATGGTATACAAACATCTGTGGAATGGGAGAGTCTTATCGCACCGATGGTGCAGAATGCAGATGATAAATTATATGCGTCCGCTGCAGTGGCACAAGCACTTGGCTGGGTGAAATGGGATATTGTTGAATTGCAGTCAGGCGTTCGTGCGGTGTTTGAAGCAACGGCAGGGTATGAAGCGGAACTGTATATTGAAGAATATCACAAATCACACCATCCAATCAGTTATATGATTCTTGGCGTAGCAGGTGCGTTGATGGATTTATCATATGGGGACTATTATCCTGCAGGAATATTTACGTTTAAGTCCGAACAGACCCAGTGCACTGCAATGGGTGATGCTGTAAGCCGTATTATTGTTACACGACGATAAGGAGATTATTATGTCAATAACAAAAAAGAAACGTCTGCGAATAATGATTTTACAGTTTAATATTATTAGTCTTTTTATATGCACAGCCTTGATTATTGCTGTCGTTTTTATAATGAATGTTAATACGATTAAGAAGAAGTATAATCAGGAAGCACAAATGGTGTGTCAGGAAATTAATAAGCAAATAACCATAACCTATGAAAATCAGATGAATTTGGCAAAAATGCTTGCTACTTGTGATATTGTGGTGAATGCAACACGCTGGAAAGAGTTTAATACCGTAGAAAGTTTTCTTTCGCTTATTTATAATCAAATGAGTATTCATGAGAATATCTTTATATCAACGATTTCAAAATCAACGAACTCAAAACATAGTGTTATTAAAGTGGCGGCTGTTGACGGATCAGTCGGCATTGATTGGGGCGGTATCGGGTATGATGATAGTATTGTCCATGCCGTGCGTGGCGAGTCCTGGATAAGCACTCCGCACCTTTCTCCGGTTACCGGACGCCCTGTTGTCTTGTTTAGTGTACCGATAGTATATCAGGGAAAAGTTATCGGTATTTTTGGGTTGCCGCTTGATGTGGGGAATCTTGCACAAAGAATTATTACTGATGTTCGTATCGGAGAAAAGGGATATGTTTTTCTAACAGATACCTTAGGAACTATTATTGCCCATCCTAATGCAAATCTAATATTTAAAGATACTATTACCAATCACACATGGGGGAAACTGTTGATAGGAAAAGCAAGCAATAGTGTTGTTCGCGATAAGAAGAAATCAGGTACAGTATTTTATTGGGGTGAAATGGCAGCGCATAACAATATGATGGCTGTTGCCGTTATCAATGCACATGATATATATAAATCTGTTTTCAGTATAACAACATTGCTGGCACTTCTGATAATAGTACTGTTCAGTATGCCTATTATCGGGGGGCACTTTTTTATGAAATATAGATTGAAACCCTTGGAAGATGCAACCTGTATGATTAAAGATATTGCCGCCGGGAAGGTTCTTCAATCTATGCCGGTTGTTCATAATGATGAGGTTGGCGATATGGTATCGGCAATGAATGCGTTGAACGAGAAAATAATAAAATTCGCATATTATCTTCGGCTTTTATCGAGTGGCGATTTATCGGTTATGGTCAATCTTGATTTCGGATTATTAACCGATAGCCTTAAAAACTTCATTAACAATTTTAAGACATTTTGTGATCAAACCCTCTATATTGCAACCGGTTATTTAAAGAGCGATGTTTCCGTTGAGTTTGGATATGCCGGAGCAGCGATAAATCTTATGTCGAAAAAATTAAATGATATTGTATCAAATATTGCTGAATCATCCGAACAAGTTGCTGCTTCATCCGAGGAACTTGCATCAACAGCAGCGAATCTGGCTGAAGGATCACAAAATCAGGCGGCATTGGTTGAAGAAACATCAGCTGCTATTGAAACGGTAAATGCATCGCTGGAGGAAATGTTGAAATTAGCTGTTACCGCTTCAAAGCTTTTATATGACAGCAGTGCTGATGGTCGTGAAGAAAAACATTATGACAAATATACGGATACTCAGAAGCAGGATGCGGTCAGTAAAGCGCATTTTGTTGCCAGAATATCTGAAGAAGCATTGATGAAAATGCAGGCTATTGAGGAAAGTTCAAAAGATATGGCTCAATTCTTGACTGCAATCAAAGATATTGCTGATAATACGAGTTTACTTTCGTTAAACGCGAGTATTGAAGCAGCGCGTGCCGGCGAGGCGGGACGGGGATTTGCCGTTGTTGCCGATAATGTTTCTAAACTCGCTGAACGTTCAGGTCAGGCAGTTAAAGAAATTGAAAAATTAATAGTAAACAATAATAAGAAAATTAGTGAAGGGGCGACACTGTTTAATAAAGTTGTAGAATCAGTTATCGCAATTAAAGATACGATTCAGGAATCAGCACAACAGGTTGAAACAGTTGCTCACGCTTCACAGGAGCAGGCGCTGCAGGTTGATGCAATGGCGAAAAGTATGCAGCAGGTTAATGAAATCACACAACAGGTTGCTGCAGCATCCGAAGAAACAGCTTCATCAACTGAAGAGTTGACCTCACATGCACAAAGTATGGCGGAAATCGTATCGTTCTTTAAGATGAGTGATGAAGTAAAAAGAAAAATGTCGGTTATGTAATAGAGCAGGAAGTATACCGTCATTGACCAATACTGTGTATGATACAATGGTTTTCTTGTATACTGCTGATGCGTAGATATTTCAATAGTTATGGTTTGATTATACCGTCAGGGCAATGTATTTGTTTTACAGTGTTTTTAAAATGTACTATTAAACAAAGTATATTATTGAATTTCTTCTTTTTGTGAACGCGTCATGAGTTCTTCCAATGCTTGCGCAGGCGGTTTGTTTTCAAATAATATACAGTATACGGCATCGGTAACAGGCATTTCAATGGAATGATCATCGGCACGCTGATGAACGTTCTTTGTTGCCGTTACCCCTTCAGCAACCATATTCATGGTTTTTAAAATATCATCAAGTGTTTTTCCGGCAGCACATTGTTCGCCCACATAACGATTACGGCTGAATGGTGATATACAGGTAGTTATCAAGTCGCCGATTCCCGCCAGCCCTGAGAATGTAGATTCATGTGCATTAAATGCTATGCCGAAACGACGGATTTCTGCCATCCCTCGTGTCATAAGGGCTGATTTTGCATTTGCACCAAGATGAAGTCCGTCAGCAATACCTGCAGCAATTGCAATAATATTTTTAAGTGACCCGCATAATTCAGTGCCGATAATGTCGTAATTTGCATACAATCGAAAATACGGGGTAGTAAAAATAGTTTGAATCAATTGAACTGCGTTTTTACTGGTGCCGGCAACAACAACGGCAGTCGGCAGTTGTCGTGCAACTTCTTCGGCATGACTCGGACCCGATATAACAACGGTTGCATCATGCGGAGGGCATACTTCATTAATAATTTCACTCATTCGCTTAAAGGTGCTGTTTTCAATTCCTTTAACGACACTGGCAATAATATGGTTTTGCCGTATATGCGGAGCAAGGCGTGTACACACCTGCCGAACAGCTTGTGATGGGACTGCAATAACAATAATATCAGCAGTTTCAGAAACAGCAATATCATGCGAAATAGCAAGTGTATCGGGAAACGGGATATTCGGCAGAAATGCGGTATTCACCCGTTCACGTTTCAGTCGTTCCGCTTGTTCGGAATTATATTCCCAAAGTGTTACCGAATGTTGCTCGGCAAGCATAATACCAAGTGCAGTGCCCCATGAGCCTGCTCCGATAATGACAATATTTTTTGAGTTCATAGATTATTTCCGTTTTGTTTTTCTCTTTTTAGTTTTAATTTTTAATCTGGACGGCTTCTTCTTTTTCCTTTTTGCGGAAAAAAGACTAAAGGTGTTTTCAGTACCGGAAACCAAACGTTGAATATTCGCGATATGTTTTAAAATAACAATTGTTGAGAGAACAACAGCAAACAGCAGATAGGGCATGATGTCAGTTGTACTGATATGCGGAGTCAGCCCCGGCAGAAAAAATACAATAAATGGATAAGCCGTTGTTGCAGCGAGTGAGCCGAGTGAAAGATATCGTGAAAGAGCAACTATCGCGATAAAGAGTGAAAGACATACAAGAACCGGCAAGGGGGTTAATGCAAATAGAATACCGAGAGCATGCCCGATCCCTTTACCGCCATTGAATTCAAGAAAGACATTGAACATATTGCCCAGTATGACACAAGCAGCAATAACGATTATGTATATATGTTCAACCGGTACTGCATCAATACTGAATAATGACTGCAGCATTGGATTGGTTGTAATAAGCGAATAGAAAAATCGTGCTAATAAAACTGCTCCGGCGGCTTTCGCGGCATCAAGTACTAAAACGATGACAAACCATCCGGTGCCGAGAACGCGCTTGACATTTGTTGCTCCGATATTTCCGCTGCCGATCGTGCGAATATCAATTCCTTTCAGCTGCCGAACAACAACAAGACCGGTTGGAAATGCACCGATACAATAGGCAAGAATCGGCATGGCGAGAATAAGTGCTGCAATAAAAATCATGACATGACTCCTTTACGCTGTCTTTTGTGTAACCGGTCTTTTAATGTACGTCCTTTCAGTGTCAGGATGAGCGGGCATCCGGTAAACCCGAATTCTTTTCGTAAGGCATTGATAATGTATGTAGTGTAATTTTTTGAAATTTTTTCCGGGTCATTAACAAATGCAATAAACTCCGGCGGGGCTACATCAACTTGTGTCAGATAGAAAAACTTACCCTGACCGCGTTTTTTTCCGCCGTGAAACTCAGGCGGGCGAATGGCAATAATACGCTGCAAAGCGGTATTTAACGGAGCAGTATCAATACGGCGGTAGTATTGCTCATGAACATTAAAAACGGTTTTCATAAGTTTTTTAATATTATATCCGCGCAGGGCACTGAGTGGTACAATCGGAATATGAGTGCTCATTTTAAGATTGTATCGCAGTGTTTCGATAAACCCGCGTGCATTTGCTTCACCCTGCTCCTGAAGAATATCCCATTTATTAATGGCAATGACAACGGACTTTCTTCGTCGGGCAGCAAGTTTGAGAATGTGCTTATCCTGTTCACTGATTGGTTCATCAACAGGGATGATAACGACAACGACATCGGATGCTTCAATTGATTTCACTGCACGATTAACGCTATAGTATTCAAGACTGTTGCGGACGCGTGATTTACGCCGCATACCGGCAGTATCAGTAATGACAATAGGACGGCCGTTATAAGTAAAGGTAAAATCAAGCGAGTCGCGTGTTGTCCCCGGACGGTCAAAGACAATGGCATAATCGGTTTTTGTAATCGTATTTAAAAGCGATGATTTTCCAACGTTCGGTCGACCAACAATAGCGAGTCGGAGGGAAGGGGGCTGATACGGTGTCGCCTCATCGGTTTCCGGGCAGAGTTCAACGATTCGATGTATAACGTTTTCGATATTTCGATTATGCTCAGCTGAGAGTGGAATCGGATCACCAAGACCAAGAGAATAGAAATCGGAAATCTCTGCATCATAGTCCGGTTTGCTTAATATACTTTCGGCTTTATTAACAACAAGCAGAACACGATCGCGGTATGAGCGCAACAGGTCGGCAATATTTTCATCAGCACCGGTAATGCCGTGTGCTTCAACGATAAAAACAATAACCGCAGCTTCATCAAGTGACCGCCGGCTTTTTAGTTGTACCAGCAGATCAAGTCCGTTTTTTTTGTCTTGTTCCATACCGCCGGTATCGACAAGTATAACCTTGCGATCTGCAAGCAGAGCATTTTTTTCTATTAAATCACGGGTTACACCGGCAGTCGGATCAACAATGGCACGCCGCTGTCTGAGTAGACGGTTGAAAAGTGTTGATTTTCCGACATTCGGTCGTCCGACAAAAATAATTCGTGGTTGCATATGATATACTCCAATGAGCGGCAGGATACAACAGGAGTCTATGTTGTATCCTGCCGCTCATTG
>Ga0256845_1000244_pt1 | contig 51662 bp, 46 predicted proteins | sample RiftiametaG_FD_189101 | JGI IMG/M metagenome (GOLD analysis project Ga0256845, IMG submission 189101) | Tube worm associated microbial communities from hydrothermal vent at the East Pacific Rise, Pacific Ocean - Riftia | ecosystem: Host-associated > Annelida > Integument > Unclassified ...
TCTTTTTTTTCTGTCTATCTGCTGAATTCAATACTCTTTTTTTTTGATATTTTTCTAATCTCATTCTATTTCTTATTTGGTTTTCATGAGACAAGTGGAGATGGGAAACGGATTACGAATATCGCATATTTGATATCATTTTTTTCATTTGTTCGGATATTGATATTTTTTATAACTGGTAGTAATACTTTCTTTTTTAAAAATCCTATCCTATCGGGAGTGTTGTCGGGATTTGCAATTTTAATACTTCTTTATAACTTAATGGAAATATTTAAACTACATGAATTTGTTTTTATTGTTATTTCAACTATTGCATTATATATTTCCGGCTCAAAAGCTGCATTTCTCGGAGTAATTTTTTTTTCATTTATTATGATACTGATAAAGAAAAAAAAACTGATTCCTATATTTATTTTTCTTATTGCCGTTACTTTTATAATCCCAAATCCAATCGGAAATATGTTTGTTAAATCGGTATACAATGATCCTTACTCAAAAAACAGAATCGATATCTGGTTTCTATCCGCAAAAATGTTTACAGCATTTCCCTTTACGGGTGTAGGTCCGGATAATTTCGGTGAAGTTTCACAACAATTTAATTTTAAACAATTAAAAGGACCGGCAAATTATTTTAAAGTTCCCAGATCTCCTCACAATGATTATTTGAAAATAGTATCGGAGAATGGAATCTTTGGTCTGATATTTATCATTATGTTTTTCTTTTTTCTGTTTAGAAGAATATTGTCCGGATCGGTTTATGATATAAAAAAGATTCTTGTTTTATATCTGCTTTTCCAATCGTTTCTGTTTAATATTATCTTTAAAACATTTTTCTTTTTTTTGTTCCTATATTTACTAAGAAGTCTGTTCCCCGAAACAAAAAAATATATCTCAAATTCACCTATTCTAAAATTATCTATTTTTTTCATCCTTTTTATCACGATAATAGCCGGGTATATTTTCCCCTATATTTCAGATTCAAAATTAAATAAAGTAAAAATGGAAATAGAAAATTCGGTGAATTTAATAAATCTTGAACAGAGTGCAAAGCTAAATCCGATTGATGCAAGAATATATTATATGAAAAGTGTAATAAATTTTAAGATGTTTAATAAAAATTCAAATCCGAATTTTTTTTCAAATGCACTTTATAATTTAGAGAAGGCAAAAATGTTTAACGGATATTTCCTTAATTCATATCTGCTTGAATCCGATATCTTCCTTTCCATATTAAAGAGAGGGATCAAATACACAGGGCTTAAAAATGAGATACTTGCTCCGCTTGATCAATATTTGATATATAATCCGTTTGATCCGTTTGTGGTTCTTGAGAAGGCAAGTATAAATATGAAGTTCGGTGATTTGCAACAGGCTGAAAAGGAAGCTGTAAAAGCTCTTGAAATTGAACCTGATTTTATATCGGCAATATATTTTCTTCAGAAAAATTTCAATTATTATGAGTCGGATTATTTATTTAGTAATAAAGTTGAAAAAATCAGGGAAAAGATAAAAGGAATGCATTTTAAAAAAGGAACATATCTCTATTCTATTTTTAAAATTCCGGATGAAATGAAAAAAAAATATTTATTAAAATGATTTATCTGTTTTTTGCAACTCTTATATGGTCGTTTTCTTTCGGGCTCATAAAGGAAAATTTAGAATTGCTTGATCCTATACTTGTTTCGACTATAAGAATGTTTCTTGCAATGATAATTTTTATTCCTTTAATGAAAATAAGAGAAATCTCTTTAAATATTAAGCTTAAATTGATGTTGGTCGGAGCAGTCCAGTTCGGTTTAATGTATATCTTTTATATTTATTCATTCAGATATTTACAGAGTTACGAAGTTGCTGTTTCAACAATATTTACTCCCGTTTATATTTCGCTGCTATATGCTTTTGAGACTAATAAATTTGAAAAAAAGATAGTTTATCTATCTTTTTTCTCTGTAATAGGAGCGGGAATTGTTATATATTCGGGGATAAGTTCTCCTCTGTTTTTTAAAGGGTTTATTATTATACAAATTTCAAATCTTTGTTTTGCTTGGGGACAGTTAAAATATAGAAAGATAATGAGATCAATTACTAAAATAAAAGATTCTGAAATATTCGGTTATCTTTATGCCGGAGCATTTTTATTAACACTATTGTCATACATCCTTTTGGGAAAGAAAATCGGGATAGTTATAAATCACAGTCAGGTATTAACACTGATATATCTTGGAATAATTGCTTCAGGGGTTGCATTCTTTTTTTGGAATAAAGGTGTTAGAACTGCAAAAATAGAAACTCTTTCCATATTCAATAATACTAAAATTCCGTTAGCAGTAACAGTTTCACTGTTGTTTTTTAATGAAAAGGGAAATTTGATACAACTATTGGCAGGCGGAATAATATTGTTTGCACTAATTGTGTTTGCGGAGAAAATACCGAAAAGAGATGTGTAAAATTGAGAAAAACATATTTCAGATTTGAAGAAATGAGACAAAAAATCTTATAGATGCTCTATTCCCTTCTTGATCAATAATATCAAGTTTATGCCATCCTTTCTTTAATATCAAAGCAATTTTGTGAGAGGTTGATGTTACCCCGAAGTATTTTTTATCAATATACCAATATATTTTTCTTCCTTTGACACTTGTTGCCGCTCTGAGAGTTATTTTTTGCATTTTACCGTGAAAATCTCTTGGTATTAATAATTTTGCATTTGGAACCGGATAAATAATCTTTAGAGGAAATATCTCTTCGATTGAGGGGCAGCCTTCCTTATGAGGTGGAAGAGATGGTAAAATATTTCCCTTTTCTCTTAAAAATTGAGATACATCCGGAGGAAATAAAAGTATTTTTTGCTTCTTATATTTCCCATCCTCCCAGCACAGTGAACAGACTCTTCTTTTCTCATCCATAGTTGTATATATAGTTAGATGATAAGGGCACTCTTTTAACGGCTTGGAATTTTTAGGGGCAAATGCAATAATTTTTTTCTTGCAATTGGGACCGGCAAGAAATCCTGTTTCAGCACAAAGCTCAATTTTCTTCAATGAGTCTTTATCAGGGGAAAACCATCGCTTCTTATTTCTTTCCGGAAGATAATTAAATATATCAAACATTATAGGAGCGGCACATGAAGCCCCACCGAGACTGTTGTTTCCTTCTCCATTAAAATTGCCTACCCAGACTCCGACAGTCCATGACGGATTTACACCGATTGACCATGCATCACGTTGACCGTAACTTGTTCCGGTTTTCCATGCAATAGGATTTGTATTTTGATATTGTTCCCAGTAATATTCCGCTCCCGGTCTTTTTAACTCTTTTAATATATTTAATATAAGATAAGCTGCTCCCGGGCTGATAAGTTCTACAGGTCTTTTTTGGAAAATTTGATCTTTCCCCCGAATTAATTTCAAGTTTCCAAATTTCCCGTAATTTGAAAGCCCTCTGTACAATCTGACAAGATCAAATAGTTTTGTTTCTGCACCGCCGAGTATTAATGTAAGTCCATAGGAGTGAGAAGGTCTGAACAGGGAAGTGATACCTGCATTCTTTAAAAAAAGATAAAATTTCTGAAGTCCGTATAGATTTAAAAGTCTTGCTGCAGGGACATTGAGAGATCTGACAAGAGCCTCTTTCGCAGAAACAACTCCGCTATATCCTCCACCTGAATTTGTGGGAGAAAAAGATCCAAAATATGAGGGTATATCTTTGATCAATGTTCTGCCGAGAACATATCCTTCATCAATTGCAAGAGCATATAGGAATGGTTTTAATATTGATCCGGAAGATCTTTTTGCCATTACTCCATCTACTTGTCCTGAAGAATCCGAATCAAAAAAATCTTGTGAGCCGCAATATGCCACTACATTTCCATTTAATGTATCCGCAACAACAACAGAGCCGTTTGAAATCCCAAGCGATCGTAGATAATCCATATTTCTCTTTAATATTTTTTTTACATTTAGTTGAATATCCGGATCTATATTTGTATCAATATATGTTCCGTTTCCGCCATATTTCCATTTTAATCTTCTTGATAAATGGGGGGCGATAACAGGGAATATTTTTAGTCTTTCAGAAACAGGTTCATTAAGGCTCATCTTTAGAGTGTTTTTATCAAAATCCTTATTTTGAAATAGTTCTTTTAAAAGCTTGTTCTTTTTTTTAATGAGCTTTGAGCGGTTTAATACCGGTGAGATGATTCCCGGTGAATTCGGTAGTACAGCAAGAGTAGCTGCTTCACTCCATGTCAAGTATCGAGGCATTTTACCGAAATATTTAAGTGATGCGGCTTTAATTCCGATAATATTTCCACCGTAGGGAGCATTGTTAATATACATGTTGAGAATTTTATTTTTTGAATATACAAGATTCAATTTTAAAGCCTGAAATATTTCAAACATTTTGTTAAGCAGGGTTCTCCCTTTATTACCCCATATTCTTATGACCTGCATTGGAATTGTACTGGCTCCGCTTACAACCCTTCCTTTATATATGTTTTTAAATGTCGCTTTTATAATTGAGACAGGATTTATTCCGGGATGATAATAGAAGTATTTATCTTCAAACATAAGGATAGCTTTTTTAAGTTTAGTCGGTACTGTTGTATCTGAAGGAGGGAAATACCACTGTTCATTCCTGTTAAGGTAGATCCTCATAATGTTTCCGTTAATATCTCTTATAACGGTACTATAGTCTCTTCTGAAATCAAAATCAGGGATAGGAATAATCTTATATATGATATATAGTATGAGTAAAGTAAAAAAAGGTTTTTTTAATTTTTTAATCACATTTGATAATAGCAGAAAATATACGGAAAGTTAAAGATATGTTGTTTGATTGTTTTTGAAATACTCATTTTTATATTCCTTTAAATTGGAGAATATTTCATAATAGGCTTCTCTGAAATAATAGTGATTTATTAATGAAAAAGAATGAATAATCATTCTTTGTGGGGTCGCCGAAATTTGACAAAATTTGCAATATAGTTTATTATCCAGCTTAATCATCTATGAAAGTTTATACCGCTGAAGAAGCAGGATTTTGTTTTGGAGTGAAAAGAGCCTTGAATTTAATAAACCGATTGCATGAAAATGGCGAGAGTATTCAAATTTACGGGGAACTTATACACAATAAAACCGTAATGAAAGATCTTGAGAATAAAGGTATATTTTCGTTGGATTCTCTGGAAAAACTTGATCCTAAAAAAAAGCTTATAATAAGGACTCACGGGATTCCGGTTTATGAAGAAGAAGAGCTGATAAAAAATGGTACTAAATATGAAGATTTAACATGTCCTCTTGTTAAGAAAATACATAATATTATAAAAAACATCAATAATTCGGAAACGATTATAATCGTAGGAAACAGGAATCATCCGGAGATAAAGGCAATAAAGAGTTTTACAAAGAAAGGGATTGTAGTCAATTCATTAAAAGAGGTGAAAGAGCTTCCCGATTTCGAAAAAGTTTCCGTGGTTGCACAAACAACTCTTGATACGGATTTTTTTAATGAAATAATCGAAGAAATAAAGAGAAAATTTAAACAAGTATCCCTGTTTGACACAATCTGTTATGCAACAAAAGTTAGGCAGGAAGCTGTAAAAAGACTTGCTCCCAAAGTTGATTTTGTAATAGTTATTGGCGGGCATAATTCGTCAAATACAAAGAAATTATTTGAAATATCCGGGGAATTCAATAAAAACACTTTTCATATTGATAACAGCAATGAACTGAATAATCCTGATCTGCAGAGATCTTTTTCCGGATTCAATAGTGTAGGTATTACGGCCGGAGCGTCAACCCCTCCCGAAGAGATTGAAAAAGTTAAAAAATTTTTTCAGAAATTTAATAATTAGAAAAGGAGATATAAAATGGAAAATGAAAAAGATATTCCAAGAACAGAAGAAACTGAGAACTTCTCTGAACTGATGGAAGAATACAGTCTGAAATCCATTAAACAAACCGCACATGTGGAGGGAACTATCATTGATATTCTTGATAATAATGTGATTGTAGATATAGGTCAGAAAACAGAGGGAATTTTAAATAAGGAAGAATTGTTGGATTGGGATGGGAAATTTAACTATAAGATCGGTGATAATGTTACTGTTGCTTGTAAGAATGTGAATATGAAAGAAGGTTACCTTATAGTTTCAAAAAAGAGTGTAGATGCGGCAGAAGGATGGAAAAATATTTCGGAAGCATTTAACAGCAATACTCCCGTAAAAGGTAAGATTATTCGTTTGACGGAAGATGGAAGGGGATATAAGGTTGATACCGGAATAGAAATGTTTCTGCCTATGACTCAGGTAGATATTAAGAGAGTGAAAAACCCCAAAAGTTTTATAGGTCAGGAACTTGAGTTTAAAGTCGTAAAACTTAACGGGAAAGATAAGTCCGGAATTCTTTCGAGAAGAGAACTGCTCGAAGAAGCTCGGGAAAAGGATCTTGAAAAACTTTATGAAACTCTCAAAGAGGGAGATTTAATAAGGGGAACCGTAACGAGAATTGAGGAGTATGGTGCTTTTGTTAATCTCGGGGCAATAGACGGGCTTCTACACAAAGATAATATCTCCTACGGTCGCATTGGCCATCCGAGAGAAAAATTAAGAAAGGGAGATGAAATTGAAGTTAAGGTTTTAAGTGTTGATAAAGAGAATAACAGAATTGCATTGGGGATAAAACAGAAATATAAAGATCCGTGGATAGATATTGAACAAAAGTATCCGGTTGGGCACAGATTGGTCGCTAAGGTAATCAAAACTGTTGATTTCGGGGCATTTATAGAGCTTGAAGAGGGAATAGAAGGTCTTCTTCATATTTCCGATCTTACTTGGGAAGGAAAACCGAAGATAGTTGAGGAGTATGTGGCTGTCGGTGAAGAGATGTGGGTTCAAGTAATCGAACTTGATCCTAAAGAGAGAAAAATAAAACTCGGATTAAAGCAACTCGAATTAAGACCTGAAGACAAATATATGGAAAAACATTCAAAAGGCGATATTGTAAAAGGTACGGTAAAAAAAGTTCTTAAATCCAGAGCCTTTATTGAACTTGAAAAGGGGATTGAAGGAGTTATAAAGATATCCGATATCTGTTATTTTCACATTGAGTCCCCGAATGAATATTTAAAAGAGAAGGAAGAGATAGAAGCGGAAATCATTGATAATAAATTAGATCCGAATTATAAGGTTAGACTTGGTCTGAAAAGTCTTCATGATAAAGATTGGGACGACTTTTTTGCTTCACACTCACTCGGAGATAAAGTAGAGTTTAAAATCAAAAAGATAACCAATAATGGAATAAGATGTGAAATCTCCCAATTTGTAGAAGGTTTTATCCGTCTTGGTGAAATAGATAATAAAAGAACTTCATATGAAGAATGTCTTGAGCAGTTTAAAGAGGGTGAGGTTCATACGGCGGCTTTGATTGGTGCAGAGAAAGGAAAGAAGAGGATTTATCTGAGTTTTAAAGAGTTGAAGAGAAAAGCCGAGAAAGACGAGATAGAAAAGTATGGAAAATCGGAGAATGAGTCTGCAACTACGATCGGAGATCTTTTCGAAAGTGCGTTGGATAAGAATAAATGAAATTTCTGTCAGCACCCTGGAGATGGAAATTTCTGACAAGGACTGACAAAAAGAGCGGATGTGTTTTCTGTGATGCTCAAAAATTAACCGATGATGAGTCTCTTATATGTTATCGTGGAAAAGATTTCTTTGTTATTCTGAATAAATTTCCCTATAATTCCGGTCATCTTATGATAATCCCGTACGAACATATCGGAACTACTGAAAAAATTAATGAAAATAATTCTGCCGAACTCTGGTTACTACTTAATAAGTCCATGAATATTCTTAAAGAAAAATTTCATGCGGAAGGATTTAATATCGGGATGAATCTTGGTGATGTTGCCGGAGCGGGAGTAAGGGATCATGTTCATCTCCATATAGTACCGAGATGGAAGGGAGACTCCAATTTTATGGCTGTGACGGGAAAAACAGAAGTTTTATCATATGACATTGATGAAATTTACAAAATTATAAAAAGAGGGTTCATCGCGACATCTTGAGATTATTGGGGTATTTGTAATATGGAAAATTTAAAAGCTCCTAAGGGAACACGGGATATATTTTATCCCGAAGTAAAAAAGTGGCAGTTTTTTGAAGAGAAGATAAGGGAATACTTTTCAAAAGCTCTTTTCAGGGAGATCAGGACACCTGTTTTTGAGAGAAGTGAACTATTTATTCGCGGTATAGGAGATGCGACTGAAGTAGTTAAAAAAGAGATGTATACTTTTGAAGATAAAGCTAAGCGAAGTATGACATTAAGACCTGAAAATACCGCATCTGTTGTAAGAGCTCTGATAGAAAATAATCTTATTAATGATTATTTTCCCCTGCGTTTTTTTTACATAGGTCCTATGTTTAGATATGATAAACCTCAAAAGGGAAGATACAGGCAGTTTCATCAGTTTGGTATTGAAATATACGGAGATGAAACACCTTTTGCGGATGCGGAAGTAATTTTTTCATCATATGATTTTCTGCAAAGTATCGGTATTAAAGATATGGAGATGCAGATAAATTCCGTAGGTTGTAAAGAGTGCAGACCGGAATATATATCAAAATTAAAACAGAGTGCGGAGAAGAGCCGGGATTATCTATGTGCTGATTGTCGAAGAAAGATCGATACGAATCCGCTTAGAATATTTGATTGTAAAGTTGAGGGGTGTAAGAAAGTTTCGGAAGGTCTTCCTAAAATAACGGATAATCTGTGTGAAGTTTGTAGTTCACATTACAATGATGTCAAAAAAAATCTTGAGTTTATAGGGACACCTTTTGTAGAGAACAAGAAACTTGTCAGAGGGCTTGATTACTATACCAAAACAACTTTTGAGATAGTTACGGAAGGTTTAGGAACTCAAAATGCAATATTGGGAGGAGGAAGATACAATGATCTTGTAAAGGAACTCGGTGGACCGAATATGAGCGGAATAGGTTTCTCCGGCGGGATAGAAAGGATTTTGCTTTTACTTGATACAATTCCCCCTGAAAATGGAAAGACAGTTCTTGTTGCTTTTCATAGTGAAGGACAGAAACGCGAGGCTTTCGGGCTCACAAATTTTCTTAGGTCAAAAGGTATAAGTACATATATGGATTATAGTTCTAACAATTTAAAAAAACAGTTTAAAAAAGGTGACAAGATTAGTGCGGATTTTGCATTTATTCTGGGTGAAGATGAGATAAAAAGCGGTTCTGTTTCCATAAAAAATATGAGAGAAAAACGTCAGATAATTATAAAAAGAGAGGAGATGGAAGAGTGGTTGAAAAAGAATTGTTAAAGAGAGAGAATTATTGCGGGAAGATAGATGTAAATTTTATTGGGAAAAGAGTAACTGTTTACGGATGGGTAAATAAAAAGAGGGAACTTGGAGGATTAACTTTTATTGATTTGAGAGATAGAGAGGGGATACTACAGGTAGTAATAAATGAAAACTTTAAGAATAAAGAGCTTATTAAAGAGATTGGAAGTGAATTTGTTCTTTCGGTTGCGGGAACCGTAATAAAAAGATCGAATCCGAATCCGGAAATGTTTACGGGAATGGTGGAACTTGAGGCGGAATCGGTAAGGATCCTTTCCGCCTCCGAATTGCCGCCGTTTCTACCTTCGAATAACAGAAGTGTATCCGAAGAGTTAAGATTTAAATTCAGATATATTGATCTTAGAAATCAGATCATGCAAAAGAATTTCAGAACAAGAAGTGAAGTGAATCTAAAAACAAGGAACTATCTAAATAAAAACGGGTTCCTTGATATTGAAACTCCAATGCTTACAAAAGCTACACCGGAAGGTGCAAGAGATTATCTTGTCCCTTCGAGAATATATAAAGGAAAGATGTTTGCTCTTCCACAATCCCCCCAGATATTTAAGCAGCTATTAATGGTTTCCGGATTTGAAAGATATTTTCAGATAGTTAAATGTTTTCGGGATGAAGATCTGCGAGCGGATCGTCAACCGGAATTTACACAGATTGATATTGAGATGAGTTTTGCCGAGAAGGAAGAAATATATAAATTGACAGAGGGATTGATCGGAGAGATATTCTCTCTTGATGAATCGGAAGTTAAAAGAGGATTTCAAGTGTTTTCCTACAATGAAGCTATGGAACGATTCGGAACCGATAAACCGGATCTCAGAATTCCGTTTGAGATAAGAGATTTTTCGAAAAGTTCCGAATTACTTAAATCAAATATTCTTAATTCAATTCTGGAAAATGGGGGGACTATCAGAGGAATGGTTCTTCCGGATTCTTCAAAATATTCCAGAAAGATTCTTGATCAGATAAATTCCTTCATAAAAGAGGTCGGAGGTGCAGGGGTTATATGGATGAAAAAAGGTGATTCCGGTTTTAAATCTTCAATAAAAGCCGATTCCATCTCGATTGAAGAATTTTTCAAATTGGAGAAAATTGATCATTCAAATATAGTATTTCTTATCGGCGATAAAAAGGAGAATGCACTCCTTTATTCCGGTAAATTGAGAAACTTTCTCGGTAAGGATTACAAAACAAAGGATGTTTTTTCATTCCTGTGGGTTGAAAATTTCCCTCTCTTTTACTACAATGAAGAAGAAAAAAGACTTGATTCAAATCATCATCCTTTCACATCCCCCAATCTTGATGAGATTGATTCTCTTGACACCAAGCCCTTGGAAATAGGGTCAATCTCCTATGATCTTGTTCTAAATGGCGTTGAAATCGGAGGTGGAAGCAGAAGAATTAATGATATTACGCTTCAGAAAAAGATTTTTGGACTTCTCGGTTTATCTGAAGAGGAGACCGAAGAAAAATTCGGTTTCTTCCTTAATGCTTTAAAATTCGGGGCACCGCCTCATATCGGTATAGCACTCGGACTTGATAGGATAGTTATGCTTCTTACGGGTGAGGAATCGATAAGAGAAGTTATATCTTTCCCAAAAACCACTTCATCACTATGTCTGCTGACCGGATCTCCATCCTCGGTCTCTCGAAAGCAGCTTGATGAGCTTGGAATGAAATTTATCTCAGGTAAATCTGAAGATAAATAGAACTCTGAATTACTAATCCTATTTTTATATCTGTCAGGTTATTTCGGAAACTATTCTTTTAAAAGCTTTGGACGGATAATCATTTCCGGTAACAGGACGACCGATAACAAGATAATCGGCACCGCTACTGATTGCTTTTTGAGGAGTGAAGACTCTCTTTTGATCATCGGTTGAAGACCATGTAGGACGAATTCCCGGAGTTATCAGAATTATTTCGTTTCCAAATCTTTCTTTTAAAAACTCTAACTCTTTTGGTGAACAGACAAAATATTTAACTCCGCATGAAATTCCAAGTTCAACGAGTTTTAATACGGCACTCTTAGCATCAATATCTATTCCTGTCTCCTCAAGATCCTGTTTGTTAAGAGATGTAAGGATCGTTACACCGACAATTTTTAAAGATTTTTTTTGATGTGAGGCTTCGAGTGCTCTTAATATCATCTCTCTGCCGCCACTCAAATGTATTGTCAGGAACTCCGGATTGTATTTTAATACTGACTTTACTGCACCTGCAACCGTATTTGGTATATCTTTAAACTTCAGGTCCAAAAAAAGTTTTTTCCCCAATTCCTTAATTAGTTCGGTTATTTCATCTCCAAATGCAAGAAATGATTGTAATCCAATTTTAAAAAATTCAGTTTCATTAAGTGATAAAATTAGATTTTCCGCCGTTTTTAAATCAGGGCTGTCAATTGCAACTATTATTCTTTCTCTCATATTTCAAGTCTCCCTCTTATATCACTTATTGAATCTATTTTAAGTTGCTTCATAAGTTCAATTATCTCATTTATAATTCTAATGGATGCTCCCGGTTCTATCATATTTATAGTTCCTGTTTGGACTGCACTTGCTCCCGCCAGAATAAATTCCAAAACATCTTTTCCTGATGAAATTCCGCCGATTCCGATAACCGGAATAGAGACTGAAGAAGAAACTTCCCAAACCAGTCTCAAAGCCAGTGGTTTTATGGCAGGTCCGGAAAGTCCTGCGAAAACATTATCAAAAACAGGTTTCCTGTTTTCCAGATCTACAGCAAGTCCGAGAAATGTATTTACTAAAGATATTGCATCTGCTCCGGCCTCTTGAGCGGAGAGTGCAATAGAAGAAATATCGGAAACATTAGGAGATAATTTAACTATGACCGGTTTTTTTACATTATCTTTTATCAACTTAACGAGCCTGTATGTATGTCTCTCATTTTGAGCCGGACAAGCCCCGCCTTCTCTTATATTAGGGCAGGAAATATTTAACTCGAGAAGGGATACTTCATCCATAATGTCGAAGGATTCAGCTACTTCCAGATATTCTTCATCAGATTCCCCACATACATTTACAATGATAGGTGTGTCTGTTTTTTTTGTAACCCTTTTTATAATCTTTTTCAATTCATCGGTTCCCGGTCCGGCAAGACCTATTGAATTCAAAATTCCGGAAGGTGTTTCATATATTCTCGGGGGAGTATTTCCATCTCGTTTTTCCTTGTATATCCCCTTCAAAATAAAAGCTCCGAGAATATTGAGATCAAAAAAATCCGAAAATTCTTCACCGTAACCGAATGTACCTGAAGCCGGTATTATCGGGTTTTTAAGAGTTATAAATCCGAGGTCTACTTCAAGGTTTCCCAATCTACCTCCTCTGAATCAAATACCGGGCCGTCAACACAAACTTTTTTATAATTTCCCGCTGAATCCTTTACAACACAACTGTGACAAACTCCAAAACCACATCCCATTCTCGCTTCAAGAGATGTATGATTTTTCAACCCCAGGCGGGAGGTAATTTTTGATAGGGATTTCAGCATAGCATGCGGACCGCATGAGAAAATAATACCGGCATCTGTATTATTTGCGATTTTATCAATTTCAGATGTAACAAATCCTTTTGAAAATGCTGAACCGTCATCAGTGTAAAAATAATTTCTCCCGGGGTTCAATACTTCTATTTCATTAGTGAAATTGAGTGAATTTCTATTTGAAGCACCATAAACAGTATAAATCAAATTATCTGATCTCAGTCTGTTAAGGGCATAAAAAAGCGGTGCGATTCCTCTTCCTCCTCCTATAAGAAGGACTTTTTCATTTTCAGGAGGAATCGGAAATCCGTTCCCGAGCGGTCCAATCAGATCAACAGCATCATTTTTTTGTTTTTTTGAAAGAAGATCTGTTCCTTTGCCGACAGTTTCATAATATATGTATATAAATGGAGGTTCCGAATTAAATATCCCGAGAGGTCTCTTGAGCAGCGGGTCGTTACTGTTTGAAACTGCAATCATAACAAAATTTCCCGGTATTGAATTCTTTGCAATATAGGGGGCTTTTATCTTAGTTAGAAAAAAATCCCCTCCTATATTCCTATTATCTGCAATAATGCCTTTTTCCTCTTTCACGCGGAAATTATGCCATTGAAACCACTGTTTGTAAAGGAGGGTTTACACCCTATCTTTTTATAACTTCAACAGGATATCCTTTTATACGGGCTCTGTATTTATCGTTGTACATTGCCTCTGTAACAGTCGGAGGAAGTATAAATTTTCCGGCAGTTATACAATTAAGCTTTATGACAAAATCATAACCGGTACTTCTTCCGGGAAGATTAAAGAACCACATTACCCTGTCGTCTCTGATATCAAGGAAATCTTCTCTGTTTAGTTCCCAATGACCCATCCAATCGGGAAGATCTTCTCCCGAAAGGCGTGTATTTTCAATTTCCCAACCAGCGGGAATAACTTGAACCAGAGCAATATTTCTCAAGAATCTTCTTGTATATTGTCCCGGTCTGACAGTAATACGAGCCCAGAACGTTGTCCCCTGTCTTAACAATGATGGTTTTATTTTAATTCCGTCTTCATCATACCATGCAACTCTTAGAGAAAGGTTTTTAGATTCATCTTCTGCCGTAGATTTTAGAGGGACGCCATCCCAATTCAAAGAAGAAAAGACTTTTTTTATTGATGTATCAGTGGAAATATGAATTTTTATCTGTTTGCCGAAACCTGAATTTATCACAAATCTTGCGGGACGGTTTTTAAAACTAAAATCTTTCTTTTTCCCATCAGGAAATCTCACATATCCTTTTACAGGTGTATCATCGGTTCTGAATTCATCATTATTTGCGGTTATATATTTGCCGAGTGCAAGAAGAGAATAACCCAGTGATTGTGTTGAGAACCAACTATCCGATGATAACTCCTCCGTTATATTATCATAGATGATATCGGCTTTGTTCCACTCTTTGAACAGTGTGAGGATATCAAGTATCAATGCCCTGTCTCTCAATCTTGATCCGAACGTAACTCCTTCACCATTATATTCGGAAACATCGGTTCCCGCCCCTTTCAGAATAATGTTTTTCACACTCTTTTTGCCTGCAAGATAGTAGGAAGCTGCAAGCATCCATTTGTTTATATTGGAGAGTGTCTTCAGATCATTTTCATATATAAGGTTCATCGGTCCGATTTGAGGTTTACCGGCAAGAGCAAGGATATATAGTCTGTGAATTCTCTCCGTAATGTAATCGCTGGTTGTAAGGGATCTTGATTTAAGAAAATAAAATATTCCTTTGTAAAGTTCCGAAGGAACACTATAACCTCTTTTTTTACACTCAATGAGAAAATGTGCTGCATAATTTGTGCCCCAAATCGAAATAGTTTTTCCACCGGGCCAGTAGGATAATCCTCCTGTCGGAAGTTCGAATCTTCTGAGTCTCTCAATTGCATCATTAATGTTTTTGTCAATTTTCTCAGGGTTTAATTTTTCATTTTTAACAAATTCTTTTAAATATAGTTGCGGAAATACAGATGAAACAGTCTGCTCGATACATCCATAGGGATATCTTATCAACCATTCAAGGCGGTTTTCTACATTAAGTTTGGCTCGCTTTGAGATGGAAATAAGAGCATTATTGGATCCTTCCATACCATCATCCGGTATTTTCATTAAAATTGTTTCTCCGGGTGAAATTTCTTTTGTTTTGCTTGTATATATACGCGGAGAAGAAGCCCGGATCTTAATATCGGTTGTGTGCGATGCATGGTATCTTCCGGATTTTGCCCTTATTGTTATCTTTGCATCTCCCACGGAATTATCAACAGATATACCAAAGGATATATCCTTTTCTCCGCTTGAATGGAATCGTACTGTTTTTTTCTTTTCTCCGATAATTTTCACCGGACCATTTATATCCAAAGAAAGTTTTACCTTCTTTATATCATCTTTCATAGCAAAGATTGTAACCGGAAGTTCAAATGAATCTCCCGGTCCAAGGACTCTCGGCATTGTCGGCAGGATCATCAGATCTGTTTTGACAGGAACAAGTTTTTCACTCATCCCATACCTGTTCCCATCTGCGGCTACTACCATTATTCTGACAGCACCTATGTAATCCGGCATTTTAAAAGAGAGTTTTTTATATCCGTTTCTATCTGTTTTCAGAGGACCCTTGAACATAGCAACGGGTTTAAATCTTTGTGCTTTTTTGGGACCCAATTGCGATGAACGGAAACCGTTTTCCGTCATTGCCATTTCGCCCCCGACAGAAAAAAGCTTATATATATCACCCTTATTTGCTCCTATTACGGAATTAAACAGGTCATATGTAAAAATTCCCGATTTCTGTTTTTTAAAGAAATATTTCCATGGGTTGGGGGACTTAAATCCTGTAAGATCAAGAAGTCCTTCGTCTACAATTGCAATAGTAAACTGTGTCTCTTTTTTATCCTTTGTCTGTATCTCAACGGTAAAATCTTTTCCCGTATGAAATTCTTTGTCACTTTTTATATTGATATTGTGGTGGGTTAGAGGTTGTTCTACCATCAAAGGTATAGTTCCGTAAATTCTTATCGGTCGGTCGTTAATGGTCTGCGAATGGGGCTGGATAATTGAGACCGAAAGATAAATGTTAGGTAACATCTCATCTGTGATAGCGACTTTAACTCCGTCATCTATTTTATTATCATCGGAATGATAAACGAAACTATTAAGAATCTTATTTCCTTTTTCAACAGTTACAAGGATTGTTCCTTTTTTGGGCTTCTCAAAAGATATCAGAGCATCTTCTCCGGGACTATATATTTTCTTATTACTCTTGAGGATAAGTGTTCCGGCATTTGAATTTTTTTCGGGAGTTTCTCCCCAGTAGTATGAACTGAAAAAGAAACCTGCTTTGTGACCTCCGCCGAGACCTTCTTCCACCTCTATAAAATATTCTCCGGAATCCTGCGGTGTAAAGTTGATTGGAACAGGATAATCTTTTGTTTTGATAGTGGACTCTTTGACAAGCCTTGTATATATATCTTTTTTATATCTGACTCTAAAATTTCTTAGACTGTCATATTCCCACCACCAATGCTTAGCATTTCTATAGATTCTGTATTTTAGTTCTCTTCCGGAAATAGTTTCCCCGTTTGCAGTGACAAGTATAGTCCTGATATTTAATCTTTGTCCGACCTTGCCATAATTCCACCCCATTACCGGTTTTTCAAGTCCTATATAGGATCTGTATGGTTCGATAGGGATGATTGTCTTGTTTGCTGTGAATCTTCCACCCTTTTCATAAACTTTTGATGATATTTCCGCATTAATAGCTGAAGGAACACCGGTTAGATTCGGTAATTTCCAGTTTATTTCTTTTTTGCCGGAAGAGTCAAGATTTCCATCGAAAAGATCTCTTTCATATGTTTTAAAATTTATAAATTCATTTGTGAATATAAATCCGTGATATTTAGGGAATTTTTTCGGGCGGTTTTTCAGTGCTATTTGTGATTCGGCTGCCAGATTTGCGGCCGGTGCACCGAACAGATATTTTGATAAAAGTGTAAATGAAAGATATTTATCACTATTATCCAAAGCTTTTTTTAACGGAACTATTTTTACCTTTAAACGGTTTGGGACGACGGTCTCTATCTTAATGGTTTTATAGAAGATTTCACTTCCAACAAGCAGTTTGGCTCTCCAATTTCCCGTTATGTCTGTCTCTTTTGTTTTGAAATGGAAAGTGTAAAAACCGTTGTAAGATTTTTTGTTTAAAAAACTTTTAACCAATTGATTTTTAGGATTATAAAGTTTTAATTTTACAGGGTGATTGTTAGGAAATGAATTATCCCTGTTCCTTGCGATAAGTGAGAGATTTATTTCATCTCCCGGACGGTAAACACCTCTGTCCAGAAAGATAAAAGCTCTTGTCTCTCTTATATCACCGACAGTACCGCCAATATCAAAAGAAGAGAGATTCCAACCCATTTCCGAAGGTTTTACAATACTTCTTTGACCGTTTTTTTCACCTTCTACTATAAAAACTTTACCTTTAATTCCTTTTAAAAATATTTTGCCGTCACTATCTGTGGTTCCGGAGGCAAGTATCTGGTTTTGAAAATTTTTCAAAGATATTTTGACTCCGCTCATCGGGGAGGAGTTGACTATATTTGTAGCAAAGACAAAGTGTTCGTTTCCGCCGTGTTTGTAAGTTAATCCGATATCGGAAATTATTACGGGCTTATAAATGGAACCGTGTCTATACATATATCCCCATGAGTTTGGATTAGAATAATATTCTCTCCCATAATAGTAGGATGTTTTTTTCTTTAATCCGGAATAGAGCATTGCTTTCCTGTCAAAACTAAGGTGTATAATATATAGACCTTTGTCATCAGGTTTAAGTAATTTATTCAGATCTATCCGGTTAAGAAGCCATCTGTTCTTTTCCGTTCCTATGACAAATGTTTTTTCGGCGACTTGAACTCCGACTCTTTCAAATTCATAACTGTCAAATTCACTGTTTCTTGTCTTATCACTTTTAAGTGATTCGGTTTGGAGAAATTGACCTAAATTTGATTCAAAGACCTTTTCAATAATTATCTTAACTTCTTTTACATTGATTGTTTTAAAACCTATAGTACTTTTGTTAGATGAAGGAAGGAATACACCGTTACTTGAAAAACTTATTGAAGGATTTTTGTCTTCGAAAACTACAGTTTTATTTTGCTCTTTTTTTAAATTTGTTTTCCATTTACTTCTTATTCCCGAAATCTTTACCTGATAAGTTTTTCCATATTTAAAATCACCGGAAATATATATACTTTTTTTTAATGATTTTAAGGAGATATTCATTGAGGGGATTATCCTTACCAAACCTCTGATATCCTGTGAAGTGTCAAGAAGATCTGAGAAAAGAATTTCCATCCCGGGAGCTTCTCCTTTATCAAATTTGATCACTTCAACAACTTTAAAATCCTGAATCGGTTCAAGGACTATCTTTTTGTCGATATTACCTGATATTTCAAAACTATCTTTAGGTATGAGAATGTGAAAAATTTTTCTTTTTGCATCTCTCATGATATCTTCCGAAACAAATTTGTACTTAATGCCGGGAATTTCTTCGGAAAATTTAAGATTAACCGTTTGCCCATCGAGAATAAATGATATTTTGTTTTTTACATCTTGAATGTTTGTCTCTTCGGTAAATTTCAGAGATCCACTGTATCTGATATATTTCGGATCGTTTTTTTCCGTTAGTTCAAAATCTCCGGACAGGAGACTTACTTCTCTTCCGGCTGTCTCAAATGAGAAATTGAGAGGCTGTTCTTTTTTTAATTTGTCAATATTTTCCAAATGAAATATTGCGGAATATTTAGTTCTTAAAGGGAGTTTTTCTTTCGGAATAAATATAAGAGTTCTTCTGTCTTTCCATTTTGCCGAACCGCTGATTTGTGGAGAAAAAGAGAATATTTTTTGTTCAACACGTTTTCCAATCTGTTTTTTGTCAATTACCGTATTAACGAATTGTGCTTTTATCTCTGATGACGGAGATATTATTCCCGATGTAATATGGCTTACAATTTTTGCACTCTGAATATTATATTCATCGGAGATTGATTTTTTTGTGTTCTTCTTACCGCAACCGGTACTTAAAAAAAACATAAAAGTTAGAACAACAACAATAGGTATCCATACTGATCTTTTTTTTTCTTCTTTTCTTAATAAATGAAATATTGACATAAAAAACCTCCCGTACGTCAAATTCTAATTTTAAAATATTGATTTTTTTTATTCAAATTTTATTTAAAGTAAAATCTTTTCTGTTGATTTCTTTATACCTTTATTATATAAATATTATATGCGAATAGTCTTGAATCTCCCAAATACTTTAAGTATAATGAGAATGTTACTTATTCCACCGATTTTCATTCTTATATTAAACTCAACTCCTGAGAATTACGGACTCTTATTAGTGCTTTTTTCTCTATCGGTATTGTTTGATTTTTTAGACGGTTATTTTGCCAGAAGATTGAAACAGATAACGGAATTTGGAAAACTATTAGATCCTGTTGCCGATAAACTTTTAATTCTTTTTATGATTATTGCTCTTGTTCTAAAAGCCGGATTTCCTTTATGGATAGCGGTTCCGATAGTTTTAAGGGATTTCCTGATACTATTTGCAAGTTTTATGATATATAAAAAAAAGAATAAAATAAAACCATCCCTGATAATCGGGAAAATTGCATTCGGAAGTCTCAGTTTTCTCATCTTCCTTTATATTGTAAGTTTGAATTCAATTCCTGAACAATTGATTTTATTAAAAAATTTTGTATCGGTCTTTGCATTAATTTTTTTACTCTGGTCATGGATGGAGTATTACAAAGTATACAGGAGAGAAAACGGTGGAAAAGAAAAGAATTTTAATAATTGAAGATGAGAAAGATATAGTCCTGTTTTTAAAAGAAGCTCTCGAAGACGAGGAGTATGAGGTGATAGCAGTCGGAAATGGACTTGATGCCCAGGAGATAATGAAAAACAGATCATTCGAACTGGTTATACTCGATATGCTTCTTCCTGGAGAGCATGGAATGAATATTGTTGATTATATCAGAGATAATTTTTTTACTCCTATTATTATTACATCGGGAATATATAAACGTGATGAGATATTAAGTACATTTGAAGATAGTAATGTTAAGGATTTTTTCCAAAAACCGTTTAAAATCAAGGAGCTTCTTAAAAAAATAGACTCAATCCTTAATGAAAAGAAATTATAATTCATTCAGTTCATTTTTAAAAAAAAAATTTCCGGGTAAAAAGATAAGAAAGATACCTGTGAATGCCGGATTCGCTTGTCCGAATAAAACAGGTCCTATTTCATACAAAGGGTGTATCTTTTGTGATGAATACGGCTCAGGACCTATTAGAACTTTCAAAGAGTCAATTGCTTATCAGATTGAAAGTTTTATAGATTCTCATCCGGGAAACCATTTCATCGCTTATTATCAGGCAAATTCCAATACATTCGCACCTGTAGATTTGTTAAAACAAAAATATGATATTGCATTGCAATATGAGAAAGTAGTAGGACTCTTTATAGGAACGCGTCCAGATACTATTCGGGAGGAGGCATATCCTCTTCTCAATTCAATAAACAAAAGAACATATCTTACCGTTGAGCTTGGACTTCAGTCCATTCATCGTAAAAGTCTGATGTTTTTAAACAGAAATCATTCCTATGAGGATTTTCATACTTCGTTCCATAAACTAAAGAATTTGAATATAGATGTAGTCGTTCATCTTATAATAGGTATCCCGGGAGAGACTCTTGAGGATATGAGAAACACAATCCGTCAGATAAATATGCTTAAGCCCGCCGGAATTAAACTTCACCTGCTTCATGTTTTGAAAGATACGGAACTGTTTGAGATGTATAAGAGGGGAGAGATAAAATTACTGGAAATGGATGAATATACGGATATTATTGTTGATCTGATAGAATTAACAGATCCCGATATTGTAATTCACCGTTTGACAGGAGAAAGGGATAGAGAAATTTTTGTTGCTCCCGAGTGGGCTCTTGATAAAAACAGGGTTATAACTATGATAAATGGAAAATTGGAGAGTTCGGATAGTTGTCAGGGGAAAAAATATATTGATATGAAATAAGATAAACCTAGATCGAACTAATGCTGTTTACCATTCTGTTCAAATATCGTATAATCATCATTTATGTTCGATTTGTTGAATTTCGGAGGGTTTAAATTATGAGTGAAATTATTGCGGAAAAAACAGGACCCATAGTTTTAAAGAATGGAATTATTGTTGCGGGACATCCGAGAAGCGGCACATCATTAGCATGCCAGCTTGTTGAGAGTGCGGGAGTCACTTTTCCTTCCGATTTGGGTTCGGACAAATATAATAAGGAAGGTTATTTCGAACTTTCAAATGCAAAAGAGTTGGAAAAGGAGCTGATAGATCATGCTATGACGGATAAAAACATAGTTGATCTCAACAAAGTTGTAAAAATCCTTAATGATACATCCGGGTTGACAGGTTTGAAAATTGTCCATATCCCTTCTCTGTTTTTTTATTCGCACATTGCAAAAAATCTTAGAGTTGTCTTTATTTACAGAAATCCTTCGGATGTAAAAGCAAGTATGTTGAGAAGAGGAATCTCAACATTCAAGCTTGATTGGTTTGAGAATAACAATGCATTAATAGCAGCACATGAAAATATTCCGAAAAGTATTGTTGTGAGTTATGAATCGATACTTGAAAAGAAAAATTCAATCAAATCCGGATTTAAAAAGTTGGGCTTTAAGATTGATCTGAATGTTATTAAATCAAAACATAGAACTCAAAAAAACAGCGGAATAGTTTTAACCGAAGATGAAAAAAATCTTTATAAATATTTACAGAAACTTGAAAAAAGTAGCTGTAAATAAATTATCTATCGAAATAAGGAGTATTCATGGAAGAGAAAGAAGATTTGGAAATTTTTGATGAAGAAGCTGAAGACCTTTTCTCAAATATAATTTCTTTTAATATAAATCCTGAAGAGGTGTGCATGGGACTTGGGATAAGAGATGTAAAAGATCCGTCAATAGTCAGAATTCATTCGTATCTTCATCTTACTATCCCTCATTTTTTAAGATATGCCGATACCGTTAACAAGCAGGTTCAACTTTTGATTGACAAAGGAGTTATTTCAAGAGAGCCGGAGCAGTAACGGATGTCGGATATTTGTAAATAATTTTTTGAACTGAAGAGAATTTGTTTTTCATCTTCCCTGTTTTGTAATCTATTTCCGATCCTAGAACCGAATGAGGAATAAGATATATAAGTATCATTAGTGCTGAAGCTGATACGACATACCATCTGCTCTTTTTTTTCAATAAATATGCAAGTAGCCAAAAAATAAAGGCAAAGAGAGTTTTATTATCTGTAAGGTCATATCCGAAAGGAATTCCTGTCCAGAGATCTCCAAATGCATATTTTTGAACGATTGGTCCGAATATCATACCTCCGAGGAAAACAATAAAAAGAGTTATATTCACAAGTTTGTAGTAGCTGCCGTATTTTGACAATGCTTCAAGACCTGTTCTGATTCCGAAGAAAAAACTCAGGATCATCAGTATGATATGTGTGATCAGAAAACCGGGTGGAACACTGTTCTTAAATCTAGCTATAATTGTTATGCCATTGTTAAGAATGAGGGAGTTTTCTCCGGAAGATATTTTGACCGAATATTCTATTTTCCCCGCACTTTGCAGTCCGGGTGTATATGCGATTAAATAGTCGCCTTCTCTATCCATCTTTAATTCAGTCCATTTATCGTTACTTTTATATTTTCTGAACTTAAGAAAACCGTCAATTTTTTTAGATGGGACATATACTTTTACCGGAAGTTTTTCAAAAGATGTATGACTTCTTAGAAATTTATATTTGATTTTAACTCCGTTTAACACATTGTTCCCTTTTACGGGATATGTCGGACCGGTTATTTTTTGATAAAAGACAATCATCAGTGTGAATATAAAAGCTATGATCCAAAGTGAAACCGACAGTTTTTTACTCATCATTTTCTCCCTATTGATTTTTTTTATTATAGATATTTCCATAATCCTTTGTCAAGTTTATTTTTAAATGTCGTATAAAACTTGTGAAACAAATTTATATTTAACAATTCTATATTGAAAAGTACAGGAATTTTTATTATAATTGTTAATTAGGAGAACTTATGAAAAATCACGGTTTTGCAACAAAGCAGATTCATGCGGAAGGGCATGACAAACCTTTTAACGCACACTCTTTTCCGATATTTCAGACTTCAACATTTTATTTTGATTCCCCGGAGAAAGGGGCGGAATTATTTGCAGGAAAGGGAGAAGGATATATTTATACAAGACTTGGCAATCCGACTATCGATGCGGTTGAAAAAGTTGTTGCCGAGCTCGAAGGAGGATTTGGTTCTACAGCTACAAGTTCCGGAATGTCTGCGGTTGCTGCCAGTGTTTTCCCGTTTGTAAGATCGGGAGAACATATCGTTGTTTCGGACACTTTATATGGAGCCTCTACAACTCTTCTCACACAATTCGCGTCCCATTGGGATATCCATTATACAGTGGTAAGAAGCAATTATATCGAAGATTACAAGAATGCCATTACAGATAAAACCAAGCTGATCTATATTGAAACACCGGCAAATCCGACTTTAAGCATAGTGGATATTAAAGCGGTTTCCGAAGTAGCAAAAAATTCTAATCTGGTGTTAATCGTTGATAACACTTTTGCTACTCCATATTTTCAAAAACCTTTTGAACTCGGTGCTGATGTTGTAATGCATTCGGCAACGAAATATTTGAATGGTCATGGAGACGTTGTTATGGGATTTTCCGTAGCAAAAACAGCTGAATCATATAAAAAAATAAGAGATTTTGTAAAACTTACCGGAGGAAATGCAAATCCGTTTGATTCTTATCTGTGTCTGAGAGGAGTGAAAACACTTTCTCTGAGAATGGAAAAACACAATGAGAATGCTATGAAAGTTGCCGAATATTTAAATGATCATCCTAAAGTTGAGAAGGTATATTATCCCGGACTTCCGGATTTTGAAGGTCATGAAACGGCAAAAAAGCAGATGAGCGGCTACTCTTCAGTTCTTGCTTTTGATGTGAAGGGAGGATATGAAGCGGGGAAAAAGTTGATGAAAATGGTTAAGATGATGACTCTTGCAGTTTCTCTCGGGACAGTGGATACTTTAATTCAACATCCTGCTTCAATGACTCACAGTGGAGTGCCGAAAGACGAAAGAATGAAAGCCGGAATAACAGATGAACTGACGAGGATTTCGGTAGGTCTTGAAAATGTTGAAGATATTATAGAAGATATAGAACAGGCTCTTGATAAAATTTAGGGCATATTTTTAATAATATCAATTAAAGTACTAATTGCATTTTTAGGATCTGTCTCTTTAATTCTTTTTCCTTTGCGGAAAATAAATCCTTTTTTTTGAGAAAAGGCTATTCCGATATCGGCATCTTTTGCTTCGCCGGGACCATTTACTTCGCAGCCCATAATTGCAACTTTGATATTTTTTGAAATTTTTTCTTCCTCAATCCGCTTTTCGAAGTTTTTTACAATTGATATAAGATCAACACTTACTCTTGAACATGTGGGACAAGATATCAGTTCCACACCTTCATCTCTTAGTCCCAATACTTTAAGAATCTCTCTGGCTACTTTTACCTCTTTTACCGGATCATCCGTAAGAGAGACTCTTATTGTATTGCCGATGCCATCTGCAAGGAGAGATCCTATTCCTATCGAAGATTTAATTGTTCCTGAATAAAGTGTACCTGCTTCAGTAACACCGAGATGGATCGGATAATTACATTTTTTATCTATTATTCGGTTTGCTTCTATGGTTTCTTTTACGTTGGAAGATTTAAGTGATAGTTTTATATTTGTAAATCCAAGCTCTTCAAACATCTCCACTTTATCCATTATGGAATTGACCATCATTTCAGCTTTTGATCTGTTTTTATTAAAATATTTTTTTTCTATCGAACCGGAATTAACGCCTATTCTTATCGGGATCCCGTATATGGAAGCTGTATCAATAATGGATTTGAGTTTATCCCTGCTCCCGATATTTCCCGGATTGATTCTTAAGCCTTTTGCCCCTGCAATTATTGATTCTATTGCAAGACTGGTACTAAAATGGATATCGGCTATAACCGGCAATGGAGATTCTTTAACAATTTTTTTAAATGAATCAATTACGTTTTTTTCCGGCACGGAAACCCGGACGATATCACATCCTGCAAAATAGAGTTCCTTGATCTGAGCAAGTGTTGCTGTTGAATCCCCGGTTTTTGTCGATGTCATCGATTGAACTGAGACCGGATGATCTCCTCCGATTCCTACATTGCCAATAAAGATCTCTTTTTTCATATCTTTATTATACCAGAATAGAGATGAGATAATGTTTTAAAAAATCAATTTTTATAAAGTTTGATGTTTCCGTTGACGGTTTTTAACCTTATTTTATATTTTCCACCTTCAATATTTCCGGAGATAGAACTTCCTATAAATCCTTTTGAAATTTTAAGTGGAAAGTCGCTTTTTATATGACCGTTTAATGTGGATCCGTTGACAACAAAGGATGAGTTGGAATCCAATTCGATTTTCAAGGAACCGTTCACGGATTTCATGAACATATCTCCCGAAAAAAGGGATTGCCTATAAACATGTATGTTGCCGTTTACAGTAGATAAGCTGCAAACGTTCATTACTGCGTGAAATGATATTGTTCCGTTTACCGTTCTTGCCTTAACCTTACTGAAATTGCCTTTACCGTCGATATTTCCATTTACGGTTTTAATGTATATTTCATTAAGATTATTCGGTATTTCTATCTTATAATTGATACAAGCGTTTATATTGTTTTTATATCCTCGAGGAAAAATGTTCAATCCGTCTTTATCATATTCAAAAATAATTTTAACGGATTTCAGTTCAAATTTGTTTTCTGATCTTTTTATGGCTTCGATATTTATTTTTTTACCATTGTAAGTTTTTATATTAATATTTCCGTTAATATTCTTAATATTAAGTTTTGATGAGTCTGAAGCTTCAAATGATCTGTTTATTGTTTCACTGTATTCTCCCGCAATCATGTAGAATGTAAGCAATAATATAATAAATATAATAAACAATATTTTTCTCATAAAAAACCTCCATATATAGTTAAACGTCCCGGATGGAAAAATGTTCCAATTATAAATATTGAACCGAGGAAAGAAATATTATAATATCAACTAAATAAAAGCAATGAACTACTATCTTTCACTTGGAAGTAATATCGGAGATCGGTATGGATATTTACAAAGAGCTATTGTGGAAATTTCCGAAATTGGAAAAATAATAAAAATCTCTTCGATATATGAAACATCTCCTGTTGGAGTAAAAGATCCGCAGGATATGTACCTTAACATGGTTATCTCTGTTTCATCTGAAATCTATCCTGATGATATGCTTGAAATTCTCAAACGGATTGAAAAGAAAATAGGACGGGATATTACCGATTCACATCTCAAACCAAGAAAAATAGATATTGATATTCTTTTCTGTGATGAGATGATAATAAATAAAGATAATTTAGTAATTCCTCACAAAGAGGTTGAGAAAAGAAAATTTGTACTTATTCCTCTATCGGAAATAGACCCGGAATTGATAAATCCATTAAGTGGGAATTCTGTGAAAGAGATGCTTAAGCATTGTAAAGATAATGGATATGTTCGTTTGGTAAAAAAAATATAGTTTAAAAAATTATATTGAGAATATCCTCGGGGAGGGATTTTACAGGGTTTTCAACTATTCTCCCTATCTCTTTCCCCTTGTTAAAAAAAATAAAAGTAGGGACCCTTAGTATTTTTAAGTCGGAAACAAAATATTTGGCTCCGTCGGTTTTTCTTCCGACACTTATGTAGGTGATTTCAATTTTATCGGGATTGATGAGGTCTATCAGTTTAATAAATTTAGGAACATTATTCCGCGAATCACCACACCAAAAAGCGAAATAGACCTTGATTGCATCCACTTTGTTTATTTTATTTCCGAGCAATGAAATGACGGAAGAATCGACAGAATATTTCCGGAAAATATTGTTCCATTCGTTATGTTTTAAAATTTCAGTTTTTGAGGATTTTTTTTCATTCTCAGAACACAGTGTTAAAAATAAAGATAGAAATACAAAGAAAAAAATAGCGGCTTTTTTCATAAAAACACCTCTTTGTGAATAACAAGCTGAACTGTTCCTTTTTTGCCAAGAGAGATAATATCACCGTCTTTAAGTTGTTGTTTTACAGTTTTAATGCTATTTATATAAACTCCGTTTGTCGAGTTATTATCGGTTATGAATATTTCACTGCCTGCCCGCTCGAATGTGCAGTGTACTTTGGAGATTATGGGTTCTGCCACAATTATGTCTACTTGAGACGGATCTCTTCCGACTCTGATAAAATTTTTATCTAATTTTGCCGTTGATATTTTTTCTCCACTGACATATATATCAACTTCGATTTTCATAGAATTCATTTTGTTGAGTTCATTTGAGGAGAGTTTGCGTTCTATAAGGGTATTATCATTAACCTTGCTATAATTTTTTTCAGGATGTTTATTTACAGCTTCTTTCTTTTTCCCCTTAAATTTTTTAAACAAATTTTTAAACATCATTTATCCTCCAAAACATATTTATTTATAAACTCCGTAAGAAATTTTTCTCCTTTCCTGTTTCTGCCCTTTAAAATAAATATATTTTTTTTGACATTTCCTTTTGAAAAGTATGATATCCTAATGCCAAATGAATTTTTTGGTTTATCAACTTTTTTTATCTTATCTGCAGTCAAAGCCATACTGTGAGACGGTCTTGTAATTGAATCAAAAATTATCAGATTTTTTTTTAGTATCAGCTGACCGGAGCAACCTTTATTAAAAATTCCGTGTTTATGAAAAAATCCCAAACTTATTGATCCGTTGCTTTTTAAAGTAGAATTCCAGAACTTTTCTGCCTTTTTAAAATCTTTCTTGAAAAAATTAAGCTTTCCTGCAAAAGAGTATAATTTTGAAGATTTAATTCCGTTTTGAAGAAGATTATCTATTTTCTGTTCGGCGACCTTCAGATTTCCTTCCTTTAAAATTTTTCTTAAATTTATTAACTCTAAATCAATGTTAATATCAGATTGCTTTGAAATAGATTTTTCTTCCTCGATTTTTTCCGTAGGAATGGTTTTTTTGATTTCCTGATCAGAAAACGTGTTTGTATTATTCGTTTTTTTCTTGGAAATAGTATTCTTATCTCTATTTATCGAAATTTGTTTATCTTTTAAAATAGTATCGGTCTTTTTTCCAAAGTTATTACTGCCTTTTATAGGAACATCAGGTTTTCTGATTTTGGGGGGTTGTATCTCTGACTTTTTCTCAAAAGAATTATCTATTTTCTCTTTTTTATCTGTTTTTTTATCTAAAGAGACGGGAATATCTTTTTGTTTATCTGGTTCATTCTTTTTTAAGGAGATGCTGTTTTTTTGAGATAAAGCAGAAGTGAGTGTCGTTTTTGAGGAAGGTTTTATGAGAAAAAAATATACTGCCGACAAGCCGAGGACAAAAATCAGAGATATCAATGAGATAAGAATCTTTTTTTTGGCGGATCCCGATGATGAAGTTTCAATTTGCCTGTGTTCAAGCAGTGTTGTCTTTCCTCTTCTTATTTGAGTTGTTTCGTTTACTTTTTTTTCCAACGATTCAACAGCTTTAAGCATCTCTGTTGCAGATTGAAATCTTTTTTCAGGTTTTTTCTGAAGAGCTTTTAAAATAAATTTTTCTATTCTTGATCCGATCTCCGGATTGTATATGGAAGGACGTGGAGGTGGTGTTTCAAGATGTGCTTTTTGAATTTGAAAATCCGAATTAGTCTCCGAATCAAAGGGAACAGTTCCTGTGACCATCTCAAAAAATGTTATACCGACCGAATAAAGATCTGATCTGAAATCTATATTTTCACCCAAAATCTGCTCAGGGGGAGTATACCACGGTGTCCCAAGAAGCATTCCTGTTTTTGTAAGCCCCTGTTTTCCGAAAACTTTGGCAATACCAAAATCCGATAGCTTTATCCTACCTTCTTCGGTAATGAGAATATTGGCAGGTTTGATATCTCTGTGAATAACATTTCTTGAATGCGAATATTCCAGACCTTTTAAAATTTGTTTCAAAATTGAAAGTGCTTCCTCCACAGAGAGAATTCTTTTTTCCAAAAGTAGATCTTTAAGGTTTTTGCCTTCGACATACTCCATCGCTATAATATTATCATCGTCAATTTTTGAAAAACTGAATATTGTAACTATATTAGGATGATTCATTCTTGCCTGCGTCATTGCCTCTATCTTAAATCTCTCCATGAGTTGATTGTTATTTGCAAGTTGCGGATGAATTACTTTTAGTGCAATATCTCTGTTTAGCATAGTATCCGTGGCATAGTAGATAGTACCCATACCACCCTTACCAATTTCAGCTTTTATTAAAAAATCGCCTTTTTTTTCGCCTGTTTTAATCATTTCTTTATCTTTATTTTAAATAATTTACCTTCGTCATAAAAAATCATAATATAATCCGATTCCCTTATAACTTTATGGGCTTTTATTTTTATTCCGGAATGAATATAATTTTTTTTTTCCTTTTTCCCGGTGCCGTATTCTATTGTATAATATTCATCGTAAAAAAACAGTTTTCTATTTCCCGATTGCTCGGAATAAAGCAGATTATCTGTTTTTTGCACGGGTTTTACAATTTTTTCTACCGGAGATTTCTGTGATTTAAAATTTCCTGAAGATTCCGTTTCATTTTTTTTTAACAAATTATTAATAATAAGCAGTAATACGATAATTAAAAGAAGCAGTAAAAATTTTTTAATGTAAGGAATTGCATTTTTTTTTAATTTATTATCTATCTTAATCGGGTGGGTCATATCATCTTTATCTGTATTTCCCACATGGATGTTTAGAATGGTAATATTATCTATTCCACCGTTTCTGTTACCCAATTCTATGAGCTCTTCAGTAGCTTTTTTAGGGGAATAGGAGAGACAATACTCTTTGATAATATCATCCTCCACCATATCGGTTAATCCGTCTGAACACATTAAAAATATATCTCCGTTCTTTATCTTCAGATCTTTTTTTATATACGGGTTAAATGCCTCTCTTGCTCCGAGAGACATGTAAAGAATGTTCTTTTGAGGATGTCTCCTTGCTTCGGCTTCTGTTATTCTCCCCTCCTCCCTCATTTTTTCAACGAAGGTATGGTCTATCGTGACCCTCTCCATCCTGTTATTTCTAATAAGATAGATTCTTGAATCTCCGACATGAATTATTTCAGCTTTATCCCCATTAAACACTATGGCACTAAATGTTGTACCCATTCCTCGTTTGTCTATATCTGAATTTGCAGTTTCAAGTATTTTTTTGTTTGCTTCCTGAATAGCAAATAGCATAGATTTGCTGATTGAAATTTTTTTCTCTCTACTATTTTTAAATTCGGAAATAAAAGTTTGAGTTCCTAATTGTGAAGCTACATTTCCCGCTTTATGACCGCCCATTCCATCTGCAACAATAAATAATTTTTCATCATTTGAGATGTATTCGATGGCAAAATAGTCTTCATTACCACCTCTGACTCTTCCTATATCGCTTTTTCCGTAAGATTTTATCTCCATAGTTGATTTTCCGGACAAATAAATCACTTTTTTTTTAACATAGTGATATTTTTTTGTCAAACCTAAATTTCAATTTATATTGGCGGTTTATAAGGATTAAGATTTTTTTTTATTTTCTATGAAATGTTTTGTATTATAATTAAATGATAAATCTTTAATATTCGGATTTATTTCTCTGTTTAACACCAGGATATCTATACCGTTCAATTGAGAAAAGATTTCTTCAACTTTGGCATCTTTTACGATTGATATCAGATCTATCACATCAATTGAGGATAATATTTCCTGCTTTTCTTCAACCGGTATCTGAGACTCATTTTTAAAAATAATTACCGACAAAATATCGCCCTGTCTCTTTGCAAAATCAAAAAGATCAATATGCCATGGTTCAATAAAATCAAAAAATCCGCAAGTAACAATAATCCTTTTCTCTCTTTTATTCTCAATTCTTTTTTTCAATTCTGAAAGATTAATTAACTTAGTCATAATAGTGTCTGAAACAAACTACTTTTTAAATTGAATAGTATCCGTAAAATTCCATTTATGATTGATTCTTGTAATTCCTATATCCCGGTTTTTGGAGACCACTCTGAATGTGTAGAGCATATGATGATAATCAAAGGGATATCCCTCTCTCTTATGAACGGCAATATTCAGATAATATGTGCCGTTAATAAGATTCAAAGCAGGAATTTCTATCGTTACTTTTCCCTTACCTGATATTTTTTTAGCTTTAAAATTTTCTATTTCCGTATTCGAACCGTAACAGTTTATTCCTTCATAATTAACAATACCAATTCCAAAAACAAAATCTTTTTCGGAAGACTTAGCATTCACATCAAATTCTATAGTGAGTGGTTCATCAGAATCATATATATACTTTTCTTTCCCTTTACGGTCTATCATCTTTACATTTGATATCTCAATCTCTCTGCTGCCCCATCTTTTTTCTTTATTTGTCGCTCCTTCAAGCTGTTCTTCAATATGTTTAAGGTTGGCCTTTTCTTTATCTTTTTTACCGATATATTCTAAATATGCATCTGTTATTCTCTTTGGAAATCCCTCTTTCTCTATCTTACCGTTCTTAAGCCAGATCACTTTATCACTTATCCGTTCAACGGTGGCAAGATCATGTGAAACAAATATAATTGTTTTTCCCTTTCTTTTAAATTCATTTATCTTGTCGAGACATTTAGGTACAAATGAAGCATCTCCGACTGCAAGAACTTCATCAATAAGGAGAATTTCAGGATCTACATTGATTGCAATGGAGAACCCGAGTCTCATGTACATTCCTGAAGAATAAGTTTTTACCGGTTTGTCAATAAAGTTTTCAAGCTCTGCAAAACTTATAATATCATCCAGTTTTTCCTCTATCTTTTTTTTTGAGAGTCCGAGAATGATGCCGTTGATAAATATATTTTCTCTTCCCGAGATTTCAGGATGGAAGCCTGCTCCTAATTCGATAAGGGCTGAAATTCTTCCTGATGTCTCTACTGTTCCGCTTGTAGGTTTTGAGATCCCGGCTAATATTTTAAGAAGTGTGCTTTTCCCGGAACCATTTTCTCCTATCACGCTTAATGTTGTTCCTTTCTTTACATTAAAACTTATTCCCTTAAGAGCTTCAAATTTTTCACCGGTCTTGAGATCTGCAAAAAGTGTATTGTTTAAAAAAGCACTTTTTAAAGTTAGAAACTTATGTTTATTTGCAAATTTTTTGTAATACTTATGGAGGTTTTTTACTTTCACGTTTCCCATTGATCAAACCTCTTCCACAAATGTATCTCTAAGTTTATCAAAAATCTTATAGCCTATATAGAAGAACAGAAGACCTATTAATATAGTGATGAAAAGTCTTTTATAATGAGGCAGGGAACCGTAAAAGAATGTATATTGGTAAGATTCGATAATATGAGTCATCGGATTCAGGGAGAGAAAGAATTTTAATAATCTGGAATTCTGAATGGGTCCAAACGAAAAGGGATAGATTATCGGAGTTACAAAAAACCAGAGTGTTAACATATTCATTAAAATATCTTTAATATCTCTGAAGTGAACCGTTAACGAGGAAATGAGAAATCCGAGACCCATTGTAAAGATAAACTGGGCAAACATATCAATAGGCAAGAACAGAATCCATAGGCTTAAGGATTTTCCGAGAATTAAAAATGCAATAATGAGAATCGGTACTCCGAGAATAAAGTGGATCATATTTGTCACAACGACCATAATCGGAAGTATCTCTACGGGGAATTTTATTTTTTTTATAAGAGGACCATTGATTATCAGTACGTTTGCGGATTCCAGCAATGATGATGAAAACCATGTCCACGGTAATATTCCGGAAAAGAAGAAGAGAGAATAATATATTGATTTTTCCATCTCTGCATATCTCGGTTTAAAGATAAGTCCGAAAACTATGGAATAGACTGTAACAAGGAGAATCGGGTTCATGAAGCTCCAAAAAAAACCGAGAACAGTCCCTCTGTATTTTGCTTTTAATTCTCTTGATACCAGCACATACAGAAGTTGCCGATATTTATAGAGTTCTTTCAAACTATTTATCATATTTAATTCCGGCTAATACAGAATCCATCTCTTTCGTATAAATTCCCGGAGAATCGTAAATTACCAACGATGTTAATTCCTCGAAATTTCCTCTGTAATTTGATAATTGTACCAAAAATCGCTCGGGTTTTCCATAAGAAAAGGAAAATATCTTTCTTATCTTCCTTATATACAATCCGACACGATGTTTTGTCAGATTGATCAACTCTTCAAATCTGAAGAAAGGAAGGATTAGGAAGATATCCCCTTTTTTACTCAAAATGTTTTTACTGTTTGTGAGAAGTGCTTCAAGCGTAAGATCCGTTTCAAATTTCGCTGTTCTTATTTCAATATTTGAACTAAGTTTTCCCGTCCCTGTTTTTAGATATGGAGGGTTTGAAAAAATTGTATCGATTTTTGTAAATTTTTTGTAGATTTCATTAAAATCTCCGCAAAACAGTTCAAAACTATCGGAAAAGCCATTAAGTTCGGAACTCTCTTTTGCAAGAGTGCAAAGACTTTTTTGAATTTCAACTGCTTTAATTTTTTTTGCTTTTCCCGTATATAGAAGTAGAAATGATATAATTCCCGATCCTGTGCCTATCTCAAGGATATTACCGGTCAAATCCGGAATAAAATCGGCAAGAATGGGGGAATCGACACTAAATCTGTATCCGTCTCTTTTTTGCAGAACCTTAACCCTGTTTTTGTAGAAATGGTCAAGTGTGATTTCTTCACCGTTGATTTTTTTCATCTTTTAAATAGTTGCAAATCATATTCAAGCAATAATTAACCGTCCTTTTTTTTACAATTTCTCTTCCGCCCGGGAATATTTTGTATTGAGAGATATCTTTTTTTTCAGTGTTAAGGTGCATAAAGACCAGACCAACCGGCTTTTTTGAAGTACCGCCTCCGGGACCGGCAATTCCCGTTACGGATATCCCTAAATCTGCTCCGGAAATTATTCTCGCATTCTCCGCCATTTTTTTTGCTACCTCTTTTGAGACTGCTCCATATCTTTTTATTGTTTCTTCTTCGATCTTCAGTATACTGCTTTTTAATTTATTGGAGTACGGAATAAATCCTCCTAAAAACACTTCCGAACTACCGGGAACATTCGTAAGTGTATTCCCAAGACCTCCTCCCGTGCAGCTCTCTGCAGTACATATAGTAAGTTTTTTATTGATTAATTGTTTGACAACAAATTCTTCGATAGAAATATTTTCTTCAGTTATTAAAAAATCTTTGAGTTTTTCCTTTATTTTTTCAGACAGTTCATCCGTAAGTTCTTTTGCTTCATCAATACTTTTTTTTGAACGACCGAGAAGATGAACTTCAATGATACCCGGAGAGGCGAGAATTGTTGTTACGGGATTTTTATATTTTCGGTAGATCCCGGCAACAAGAGAATCTGTTTCGGATTCTGTTAATCCTCCGAATTTAAAATTTCGCCTGTATATAAAAAAGTTTGATAGTTTAGAAATCTTTTCTCTTAATATTCGGTCAAACATCGGCTGCATTTCCCGAGGAGGACCCGGTAAAAGAAGTAGCCGACAGTTATCTTTTTCATAATATTGTCCCGGAGCAGTTCCGACACTGTTTTCGAGAATTTCGGCACCTTCAATGACAAATGCTTGCCTTGTATTGATCTCCGGCATGGAGATACCTCTTCTCTTGAACATTGTTTTTATTCTCTCAACGATCTCTTCTTTAAAAATAAGGTTAAGTTTAAGAGCTTCTGCTGCAGATTCTCTTGTAATGTCATCTTCAGTAGGTCCCAGCCCGCCGGTAATTACTACCAGTTGAGAGCGTTTACATGCATTTTTTATAGCCCAGCTTAAATTTGTGATATCGTCTCCGACAACCATTTTTATTGATGTCAGGATGCCGTGTTCAGCAAGTTGTTCTGATACATATATAGAATTTGTGTCTATACGACCCAATTCAAGTAATTCACTTCCAACGGCAATAAATATAGCACGCATATTTTCCTCTCTTCATGATTCAAATATTATGGGAATCAGATCCTCAAGTCAATATTTTCATCGGATATTCGGATATTGAGTATTGTTTTTTTTATTATTAACCGGCATCGGTAGTTACTATTTTTTTTTTATATGGTTTGTTTAAGATTTCAATTAATGTTTTTGAGGGGATAAAATTGAAGAATTCAATAACATCACTGTTTTTCATTCTTATACAACCGTGGGAAGCAGGTGTACCTATGAGACCTTCTTCGGGAGTTCCGTGAATATAAATATAGCGTTTGTGAGAATCGACGTTTCCACTTCTGTTGATCCTGTTTTCCATTCCGTCCAGCCATAGGATCCTTGTTGTTACTTCATCTTTTTCAAGATCGGTTGAGTCTTCATAGATTTTTGCATTTTTCCCCGTATCGACCCTTCCTCTGAATATTCTTCCGACTCCTGCATTATTACCGATCTTCTCTTTTATTCTGTGAGTTCCGGTTGGTGTTTGGTTAGTTCCGGATTTACATCCGAGTCCGAATCTGCTTGTTGAGACCGAATATGTTTTTAGGATCTTTTCTCCTTTTATGATTGACATTTTCTGTATTTCCGGATCAACAATTATAAAAATTTCATCGGTTTTCAAATTGAAATATTTTTTAAGTTTAGTTTTTACTTTTAAAATATCTGTAAGGCTTATATCTCCTTTTTCCATTTTATCTCCCGGATTTATTATACCGTGCAGCATAATATTTGTGACAAAGAGTAAAAGAATAAGAGTTGATGTTCTTATTGGTTTCCATCCGATTTTTTTCTTGATCATTTTTATGAATATATCAAAAAGCAGGAGTTTTTTCAAAAGTTTATATTGTTATTTACATAAGGTACCGGTAGATATGATCACGAATTGTGAAATTTCATAGTTTAATAGTTATCCCTATCTTTTTAATTTACTTGTTTTTTAATCTATTCTTTCGAGAAAACTTTATTTATGTTAAAATAGTAACTTAAACTAAGAGTAATTCTTCGGAGGAAATAAAATGTGTCTTGCTTTTCCGGCAAAAATTGTTGAACTTGACGGTAATGATGCCGTTGTTGAATTTCAGAATGTAAAAAGAAAGGTGAGAACAGAACTGATAGGAGAATGTGAGATCGGAGATCATGTTCTTATTCATGCCGGATTTGCAATAAATAAACTTGATGAGCAGGCTGCAAAAGAGACTATGGAAACATGGGATGAGTTGCTGAAAACCCTAAGCGAAGAAGATCTGCAAAACTCAAAATTATAATTTTTAAAATCTGGAAAACATATAAACGGCAAAAGAACCGAGCCAATGTTCTCCCGCATAATGTCCGCTTCTTATATTGGAAAGTGTTTTAACGGCATGCTCTTCTATAGATTTTTTAAGAGTGGAGACTAAACCCGGATCGTTCTTGAATTGTTTCATAATATCTGCAAGACACCATGCTCTGCTCAGGTTTAACCCGTCAAGGTGTGAAAGTTTACCGTCGCTTCTGTCCGAGACTGTTGCGGGGGTCAGAAGTTTGCTTTTTGAAAAATCAGGAAAAAAGTTATTAAACCATATCGCAAATTTCTTCCTGCTCAATATTCGCAACATAAAGTCTGCTTCCTCAAGACATGGAGAGAGAAAATCTTCTCCTCCCGGTTCCCATCCGTCAGGGCAGTTTTTATCTTTTTCGAAATAATCACGGCCTCTTTTGACTATTAAATTGAGAAATTTTGTATTTCCTGTCTTTTTTGCATAATCGTAAGCGAAGACTAGTCCGAAAGCCGTATTTGGATGAACACCTGTTCTTATCGGATAAGTTTGTTTTGGCAAAAACTCAATAAATTTTTCAACTATCTTTAATTCAAGGGGTTTCAGATTTTTTGACCATCTTTTCCCATCTGCATCATTCCATCCATTCAGCTCTTCGGCAAGTTTAAGAAGCCAAGCCCAGCCATATGTTCTTTCAAAAGATTTTCTGTTTTTCTGATCAAAATATAAAAGCTCTTTTTCAAGATTTTTTTTTGTAAGATTTTTGTTTAAAGCAGATCTGATCCTTATGTTCTCAGAGATATTCGGGAAAATCTTTAACAGTTTTACAAGCATCCAGTGACCGTGGACAGAGGAGTGCCAGTCAAAGCAACCGAAAAAAGCAGGGTGCTGTTCCTTTGGTCCGAGAATTTCCGCTCTGTTGTTCATCACATGTGATGGTTTATTGGGGAATTCTTTTTCAATACAATTCAGTGCCATATTTGCAAATTTCGATGAGAGAGATTTGTCGAGTTTAAATTCAAATTTTCCTTTGAGAATTGATGTCTCGGAATTCAAAGAGCCAAACAAAAAAAGTAAAAGTGTTACAATAAGATAAAAGCCGGTAAAGTTTCTTTTCATTTTCACTCCTTGTTAGAATATACCATAAAACTATTAGAGTTTTAAAACACTTAGAGTTTATAAAAGCCGGGTTCCGTTTTTTTGTTGGATAAAGTTGCTTTTTCACTTTATTAAATTATAATAATAAAGGCAGGAGGGCTTATGAGAAAAAAAATTTTTTTACCGGTTTTAATTTTCCTTCTATTTTTACCGGCTTTTTCGAAAAACAACTGGGAGATTGGAACTCACTACTCATATTGGACGATTGATATGATATCATCCTTTGTGGAAGATAGCCTTACTCCTGAAATTGAATATTACGATCCATCAAAGGCTTCACTTGATTTTACTTCCGAAGGAAATAACTTCGGATTTGAATTAAGATTTTTCCCTGCAGGAGATAAAGGATCTTTTTCGATTGGAATTTCCTATGAAAGAAATAATTTTAAAGCAAGAGTTGACGGTTCATATAAAGATAAGGATGATGATGGTAATGATTATACTGCAACAGCTTATGGAACACTTGATCTTGTTCCTCATTCGTTTAACTTTAGTATCCGGTGGGATCTCTGGCCGAAAGCAAGAGTCCATCCTTATATAGGTTTTGGCTTCGGATTCGGACAACAGGAGGGAATATTAACAATTCACTCTAAACTTGTAACAAATGTTCATGGATATAATGTTGTTGATGAGTCTGATGAATCATGGACATTTGATGATTTAAAGGATGAATACAAGAAAGAGGAGGGAAAAGATTTTCCGGTCGGTTTTTTCCCTATAATTCATTTCAGTTTCGGCATCAGAGGAAAAATAGTAGATCATCTGTATCTGCTTGCGGAAGTTGCTGTTTATGACGGAATGATCTTCAGAGGAGGCATTGCATACAGATTTTAAATTTTATTGTATAATTCCTTAAGGTAATTGACAATGGGAAATATTGATCCGAAAGGAAAAGCAGAAACAGTTGTTAAAGAGCGGACAGGGACGATCATTCCTAAAATGTTTAAAGTAATTCTTAAAAATGATGATTATACTCCAATGGATTTTGTAGTATCCGTATTGATGAAATTTTTTGAAAAACAGGTGTCCGAAGCAACAAAAATAATGCTTGATATACACAACAAAGGAAGAGGTGTTTGCGGAGTCTATATTTTTGATGTAGCCAGCACTAAAGCTTCACATGTTAATCTTTATGCCAGAGAGAATAATTTCCCTCTTATGTGTTCAGTGGAACCGGAGTGAGAATGAGAGTAAATAAGGAACTTAACAGTATTTTATCAGCGGCTTTTAATGAGGCTCACGAGAGAAAACATGAATATATAACACCGGAGCATGTTTTTTATTCTTCGCTTTTTTTCCCGACGGGTGCAGAGATAATGGAGAATTGCGGAGGAGATATTTCTATTTTCAAAAGCAGTCTCGAACATTTTTTTGAAAGTGATTTTATTCCGGTCGTTTCCGATAAAGATCCTGTTCAGTCGGAAGGATTTCTTGCACTTTTGGAGAATGCCATGACCCATGTTGCCTCAGCAGGTAAAGATGAATTGAAAATCACAGATGTTTATACATCTTTTTTTAACCTTAAAGAGTCATTTTCCGCATCGTTGATAGAGAGTCAGGGTATTTCCAAACTTGATATATTAAACTATATCTCTCATGGTATTACGGTTTTTGATAATATTAACGGTCAATCCGAAGAGGGAGATTATTTCGGAAATGAAAATGTATTCGAATCCGAGAATATTACGAAGGAGAAAAAAAAGAGGAAATATCTTGATCTTTTTACCGAAGAATTAACAGATAAGGCAAAATCCGGTGAGCTTGATCCGGTTATCGGCAGAGAAAAAGAGATATCAAGGACTATTCAGGTTCTTTGCAGAAGATTGAAGAACAACCCTGTTCATGTAGGTGAACCTGGTGTGGGGAAAACAGCGATCACAGAGGGGCTTGCAATGCTCATTGCAGAGGATAAAGTTCCGTCTCTTTTAAAAGGGAAAAAAATATTTCGTCTTGATATGGGAGGGGTGATTGCCGGGACAAAATACAGAGGAGATTTTGAAGAAAGATTAAAAAAAATAATTGATGAGATCATTGAAGACGGTAACTCCATCTTATTTATTGATGAAATTCATAATATAGTTGGTGCAGGAGCTGTTTCAGGCGGATCTATGGATGCTTCTAACATTTTGAAACCGGTTCTTTCAAACAGGAAATTGCAATGTATCGGCTCAACAACTTATGAAGAGTATAAAAAATATTTTGAGAAGGATAGAGCTCTCTCAAGAAGATTTCAAAAGATAGATATTATTGAACCCAATGGTTCTGAAGCTGTTGATATTCTGTTGGGTCTTAAAGATAAATTTGAAAAATTTCACAATGTAAAATATACAAAAGCAGCATTGAAAGCAGCCGTTGAACTTTCCGAAAAGTTTATTAAAGAGAGATATCTCCCGGATAAAGCCATCGATGTGATCGATGAAGCCGGATCTCAGGCAAGGATTGAGTTTGATACGGATTCGGAAAGGAAGATTATAATTAATCCTGAAAAGATAGCGAAAGTGGTTTCCGGTATTTCCAGAGTGCCTGTGGAAAATATTACTGAAAATGATATAGAAAAAATGAAAAGTCTTGAAAAGAGATTGAAAAAACGTATCTTTGGACAAGATAGAGCAGTCAGGCTAACAACAGAAGCAATAAAGAGAGCTCGAGCCGGTTTCAGAGAGCCGGAAAAGCCGATTGCATCATTTCTTTTCGTTGGTCCTACGGGAGTCGGTAAGACCGAACTATCAAAAGAAATCGCAAATGCTTTGGATCTGGATTTCCATCGTTTTGATATGAGTGAATATCAGGAAAAACATACTGTTGCAAGATTGATTGGGTCACCTCCCGGTTATGTTGGCTTTGATCAGGGTGGATTATTGACGGAGACTATAAGGAAATCACCTCACTGTGTGTTACTTCTGGATGAAATTGAAAAAGCTCACAGTGATATATTCAATACACTTTTACAAATAATGGACTATGCCACACTAACTGATAATTCAGGAAGAAGCTCTGATTTCAGAAATGTGATTTTCATTATGACCTCAAATGCAGGAGCGAGAAAGATCGGTAAACCGGAAATAGGGTTTGGAAATAAATCTGTGAACAGAGAAGCGATCACAAAATCCGTTGAAAAATATTTTTCACCTGAATTCCGTAATCGTCTTGATAAAGTTGTTCTTTTTGAACAGTTGAACAGGGAGACAATTATCAAAATTGTCAGGAAAAAGATCAATGAATTCAAAGAGCAGTTGAAAATAAAAAAAATAACATTGTCTCTTTCGGAAGAGTGCTATACCTTAATTGCTGACCATGGATATTCTAATCTTTTCGGAGCAAGAGAAATTGGTAGAGTGATTCAGGAAGAAGTGAAGAATTTTTTTGTAGATGAAGTTCTTTTCGGGGAACTTGCAAAAGGTGGTAAGGTAACCGGAAAGGTTGTCGAGGATAAAATCTTTTTTGAGTTAAATAAATAGTGTAATATTTATGAATACCCGAAGAGGATTCATATCCTCTTCGGGTTACCTAATCAATTATTTCTTCTTATAAGATTTTGATGAAGTAGATGAGCTTCTTGTTGAACTTCTGTAAGATGAAGATGATCTGGAAGAAGATACTCTGTAAGATGAAGATCTTCTTGAAGAGCCGGAATAACTGCTGCTTCTTTTCGGTGTGTAACTTTTAGAATAAGAGCTTTTATAGTTTAAGGGTTTTTTGTAGGAATAACTTTTTTTCGGTGTATAGGTGTATGCTCTGCTGCTTTTATATCCGGAATATGTACTTCTGTTTTTATAAGGACTTGAATATTTGTATGATCCGTAACTGTTGCTATATTTTCTTGACGGTGAAGAATAACTTTTATAGGTTTTTGATTTGTAAGCTGAGTTTCTGTAAGAGGATCCGTATGAATATTTCTTAGACCACCCCGAACTATATTTTTTTTTTGTCAGGGGTTTGGAATATGATCTTCCGGAAGTATATCTTCTTGCTGAAGATGAGTTAGCCGAAGAGTAATTCCGGTATGAAGAATATCCGTTCGAAGAGAAGTATGGATATTTTTTTTTCTTCTTAATCTTTTTTGTTGATGATGAAGATGTGGATTTTTTTACTTGAGATGAACTTGCAGCTCCCTTTGTTTTATAGTATTTTGTTTTCCCTTTGTAACTTCCTGTTCTATAACCGCTTGAGGATGATTTTACGGCACCTCTATTATAACTACGGTATTTTGAGGGAGGATATCTCTTTGTATTATATTTTTTTACATGGGATGATCCATAATTATTGTATTTTAATTTGGATCCGGAGGAATATTTATAAGCCTTCGCTGAAGAGCTTGTACTGCCTTTATATTTATAAACAGTTGCAGAATTATTGCCGCTTCCCAATGTTCTGCCGGTATTGAAATTTTTGCTTGAGATTATTGCACCCTTCTTATAAAGAGTTGCACGTCCCTTTGAGTTAATAACTTTGACGGTATTGTATTTCGGACGTATTGAAGGAGATGCTCCGATATATGAGAGGGAACTGTGTTTTATGTTTATGCGTCCGTTTGTATTTCTTTTAATTGCAACTTTTCTGATAGAAGATGACAAATTCCCTTTTCTGACAACAACCGTTGACATAGATCTGATCGGGATTCCGTTTCTGTAGTTATAGTTTTTAAGCCATCTTTTATTTATAACTATTACCGGCCTGTTATAGTAACTTAAAGGAGTCCAACCATAGTAATTTCCGCTATATCCCCACGATACCCATGCGGGAGACCATCTGTAACCGGGAATCCAATACCATCCCCAAAAGCTGTTGTATTGCCATCTGCCGTAGTGGTAAGTATATGATCCCCATGTATCGTAGGAATACCAAACATATCCGTAGTAGGGTGTATATACCCAGCGACCGTTATAATATGGTCTCCAGTCATAACCTACATTGTAAGGAATCCATATATAGGTACTGTAGGATGAGTTATACCTCCATCTTCCCCTTCTTGTGAGTTCATATTCCGTATCTTCATATCCTCTCTGAAGATATCGGGAAGATCCTGATCTTGCATAATTGGCAACACCGTGCCTCTCCTCATTCCAAGAGTCAAAATCATCTTTTTCCGAGGAGGAAAAGTAGTAAGGTCTCTCGAACACCGAACCATTCCTCATTGTGATCTTCTGATTCTCTCTTATTATTTTGCTGTAATTATCGCCTGCAACTTCAGCCGCTCCGTCATATATAAAAATCTCGGTTCCTCTTTCACCGTAGAAATTTATTCTGTAAACACCTTTGCTTAAGATGAAGACACCGCAATCGGGAGTTTGAATTTCGATGTCTTTCTCATAATCCATACTGAATAGATCAAGGTATATCCCTCCTCTTTTAATAAAGATGGACATATCTGTTTTTCTCAATTTCGGAAGCTTATGAAATTCGACTTCCGTATCATTGTCAAGACGCAAAAAATTAGATCTTCCGAGGTAGATGTCAAGTCTTCCGTTGTTTGTTCCGGCAATGTCCTTCTCAAATATCGGAATATTAACTCCTGCTTCTTCAGATCCTTTGTCATAACTCCGATTCACATAAGTATCACCCCGGCTGTATTTTACCTTTACAACCTTTGCATCATCATAATATCTGGCAGAAGATGAATTCCCGTTTTCATATGCAAATCCCGAACCTAAAAGTAAAATTGTTGAGATCATTATCAATAATATTTTTTTCATCTTAACCTCCTGACTTTATATTAGCATGTTTAATGCCAGAGTTATAAGCGAAGAAATGTCCTGTTTTTGCAACAGAAATGATTTGAAAGAGAAATTCCGGTTTAAAGTTTTAAATAATCAACCGTTTTTTGAGCAAGCTTATCTATCTCTTTGATAATCGGACCGTCTGTTTCGGTTAAGTAATATGGAGTCTTGTTGTCCTTCTTAACACCTATCTGAGTTTCGAATGGAAATTCGGCAAGTATCTTATATCCCAGCTTCTCAGTTGTATCAATTCCTGCCGAAACAGGGAATAGTTCTGTTCTCTTCTGGCAGTGCGGACAGATAAAATATTTCATATTTTCTACTATCCCTATGATATCGGTCTCGATTTTATCAGCCTGAAACATATTGATCATTTTTCTTACATCAGCCAGTGATGCTTCCTGAGGAGTTGTAACTATAATTCCTCCGTCAAGTTCAACTTTCTGCATTATTGATAGAGGAACGTCGCCGGTTCCCGGTGGCAGATCAATCAACAGGATGTCGAGTTCTCCCCACTTTACATTGGCAAAGAACTGGACTATCAGTTTATTTGCAAGTGCTCCTCTCCAGATCAATGCCCTGTTCTTTTCGGTTATAAAACCGACAGACATTACTTTCATTCCGAATACATCGAGAGGGAGCATAAAATCCCCTTCCGCTACTATTTTTTCATCCTCAATCCCAAGCATCAGAGGAATATTCGGTCCGTAGATATCAGAATCAAGAAGCCCTACTTTCAATCCTCTCTTTGCCAGAGCAAGAGCCAGGTTTACAGTGACAGTTGATTTCCCGACACCGCCTTTCCCACTTGCTATTGCTACTACCTTTTTTGCATCTATCTTTAATTTATCAAATAGATTTGACATATTATTATATAATTTATTTTGTTCTGCCATTTTTTCCCCTTTTTTTATTATATAGTCCTTACCTGATTTACTTTCTATTTATCAAAAATCAGAACTTTATGACAAATAAAGCCTGTTTTTTATTGATAAAAAAATCAGGTTAATTATGGAGCGGATATTGCATCAACCGGGCAAACTTCAACACATGCACCGCAATCCGTACATTTCTCCGCATCTATTACATAATGGTCATCTCCCATTGAAATTGCTTCAACCGGACATTCTGCTTCACAAGCTCCGCAACTTATACATTCATCAGATATTTTATGTGCCATAAATCCTCCTGTAAAAGGTCGTATTTTAAATCTAAAAGCCTATTTTGTCAATAAAATATATTTGATATATCAGTTCGGATATTTGATCTATCAAACTTTCCCGACAAATCTGATAGATTTAAACGGATTGGCTTAGTATGATATACTTTTAAGTCCGTAATATGCAAATCGGGATAAAATAAATGGAATTCGGGTCGCTTATATTTTTATTTTTATTTCTGCCTATATTCCTATTCTTCTATTTTATTTCACCTTTAAGAATAAAAAAAATCGTTCTTATGGTTTTCAGTTTACTTTTTTATTATTTTGTTGCCGGGAATTATGCAGGGGTTTTAATATTATCAATCTTATTTAATTTTTTTATGGGAGATTTAATAGAAAAATTGTCTGTCATCAAAAAAAGAAGATTAGCTCTAACATTCGGAATTATCGTTAATGTATTTACTTTAATATACTTTAAATATATGGCGTTTTTTTTATCCGGGATAATTTCGGTTAAAGGACTCTTTTTCTCCGGAGAGATAGCAACCGGATCTTCATCTTTCCCTGTCGGGATATCATTTTATACTTTTATTGCAATATCCTATCTTACGGATATCTATAGAAAAAATGCAGCCGGTTTCAGTAAGATATCAGATATTGCACTCTCTTTTACAATGTTTCCGAAACTATTGGCGGGTCCTATCACGCTTCACTCAAAGTTCTCCCGACAGATAACTTTGGAAAGGAGATACCTTTATGATTTTGATGAAGGGGTAAAAAGAGTAATAATCGGACTCGGGAAAAAAGTCCTGATTGCAGACTATCTATCCGGAACCGCAAATGATATTTTTAATATCCCGAATGGAATGTTGACTTTCAGTCTTGCATGGTTGGGAGCAATTACGTATACCTTGACTCTCTATCTTGATTTTTCCGGATATAGCGATATTGCCATAGGATTAGGAAAGATCCTGGGATATGATATTCCTGAAAATTTTAATTTTCCGTATATTTCAAGATCTATAAAAGAGTTCTGGAAAAGATGGCATATATCACTTTCGGAATGGCTTCAAACATATCTTTTTCTCCCTATTGCCTATTGGGTAATGAGAAAGATCGAAAAAGATACTTTTTTTAAAGTTAAGACTGAGAATGTTGCCTATATTTCTTCATCTTTCATAACGATGGTAATATGCGGACTCTGGCACGGAGCAGCCTGGACATTTGTATTTTGGGGTGTGTTTCACGGATCAATGCTGATAATCGAACATAATTTTTTAAAGAGATTTTTAAAAAAAAAGAGATATTTTTTACTTCAATGGTTTTATGCTCAGATAGTTATTATATCGGGGTGGGTTATTTTCCGATCATCGGGATTAGATCAAATTAAAGATTTTATGTTTTCAATGGTTGGATTCGGACAAGGGAGCGGTATCAAATATAGTGCCGGTTTTTATATTAATGCTCAATTTGTCTGGATTCTGTTTGCAGGGATAATTGTCTCCTTCCCAATATTCAATTGGATAAAACAACGATTATCCGGGGGATCTGCAACTGTTAAAATAGTATCGGGAGCGATTGAATCTCTATCTCTTTTGGTGATTTTTATATTAAGTATAATGGCAATTGCCGGAGGGACTTATAATCCTTTTATATATTTTAGGTTTTAAAACAAAATGAATGATATGATAAAGGAAAAAAGAAATTTTAAATTTTCATTTCTATCTCTGATATTTTTAATAATTATTTTAATACCTATGGTAAATGATCTGTTTAAATTATACTCTCCGGGAAAACTAAGGGAGAATCGAAAAGCAGCAAAAAAACCTGAACTGCTCAAGATGGATTATAAGCGGTATTTTAAAGATTTCAAGAACTTCTATGAAGATACTTTTTCATTTCGTCCCGATCTTATATTTTTCAATAATTATCTAAGAGTTAAACTTTTCAATGTTTCACCTGTCGACAGGGTTATGATAGGAAAAAACGGCTGGCTTTTTATAAAAAAACTTAAGGAGAATAACAGAGAGATCGATTATTCCCGGTCAATAGAAAAATTTTCATCAGCAGATCTTGCTTTGTGGGGAAAAGTTTTTAAAGACAGGAACAGATGGCTTAAAGATAGAGGAATAAGAATGTTTATCGTTATTGTTCCTAATAAAAGTACAATCTATTCCGAATATCTGCCTGATAATGCAAAAATAATGGCAAAACAGATAAGAACGGATCAACTTATTTCATACTTCAGAGATCATTCTGAGATCAGAATCCTTGATCTAAGAAAAGAGATGTTAAAGGCAAAGAAATCAAAAAGATTGTATTATAAAACCGACTCACACTGGAATTGGTTCGGCACTTATATCGGATATAGTAAGATTATAAAATATCTTTCCGGTTTCTATGATAATCTTCAATCTATGCCTTTTGATTTTTTTGTAAGAAAAAGGGTTGTTTTTTCAGAAGGCGGAGATCTTGCCGCTATTTTATCTCTTCAACATACTCTTTTTAAAGAGAGATTTTTCAAACTTTTTCCCGGCGAAAGTGTAAGCATTAAGAGGTTCAGGCTTAAAAAATTTCATCGGAAAAGTGTTATTTCCATAGTTACGGAATGCAAAACGGGTATTCTTCCTAAAACAATAATGATTCATGACTCATTCGGGTTGCGGTTAAGAAAAATGCTGTCCGTTCACTTTTCAGAGATAATTTATCTGAGAGACTGGGGGTTCAATTTTTTCCCGGATTTGATAGTGAGAGAAAAGCCCAAAATAGTGATCTATGAGATTGCAGAAAGATTCTTACACAATTTTTCCCTTAAAAATCCCAAAGAAGTATCGTTAGAATAGCCGTAATTTGCAATAAAAAGAAAAAATAGAGATAAAAAATCTATATGCATTCTGTTTATTGACCAAGAAATAAAAAAATGTTAAATTGTTAAATTGTTTTTAAGGGGAATAATATGATTATTGGTGAAATTGAAAGAACAAAAACAGAAAGGCTGAGAATTGAAGCCAGTAACTACAAAGGTGTGGACTTTATATCTGTAAGAATTTACTATCAGGCCGATAACGGTGAGTGGCGTCCGACAAAGAAAGGTATTACCGTTAAACCTGAAAAGGTTGATGAACTGATTGCTTTTCTTGGTGAAGCAAAGACTAAGATTAAGATCGGAGAGAAGGAATAAGAATTTAAATGAATGATAAAGCACTGGAGAAGTTACTAAGATTTACCAAACAGTTTATAAAACTGCGCACACTCGGACATCTCTGGAATGCTCTTATCAAACTCCATTATGCTGATGTTGCTACTTTAATTGAACATTTAAGTAATGCCGAGAAAAAGATAGTTTTTCAGCTTTTTTTTGACAGAAAACTTGAAACATCAAAATTTTCCGAGATTATAAGTGAGATCAAGCCTGAAATTGCAGTTGAAATTCTTTCTGATTTTGATCTGAATAAGATAATTCCGATTCTTAATGAGATGTCTTCCGATGATGCCGCATCTTTAATATCACTTTTCAGCGATGATCTTCAGCTGGAAATTTTAAAGAAGATGAAAAATGAAGATGCGGTTGATGTTCAGGAACAGTTAGCATATCCGGAAGAATCTGCCGGAAGAATTATGTCTTCCGATTTTTTAGCTCTTTCTGAAACAACAACAGCATCTGATGCAATATCTGCGATTCAACTTGCCGGTGAAGATGTCGATGTTCCGTTCTATCTGTATGTCATAAATGAAGAGGGAAGATTGATGGGTGTTGTCTCTTTAAAACAACTGATACTGATTAAGCCTAAGATGAAATTAAGGGAGTTTATGAACACCGATGTATATAAAGTCGATGTGTTTACTGATCAGGAAGAAGTTGCAGCTGTAGTTGCAAATTATAATCTTCTTGCAATTCCGGTTGTTGATGAAAGTGATCGGCTTGTCGGAGTTGTTACGGTTGATGACATTATTGATGTAATTCAGGATGAAGCAACTGAAGATATCTATAAATTGGCAGGTGTCAGTCAGGATTACAGCGTTGATTTGAGTATAGGAAAATCTATATCAAAAAGGATTCCCTGGCTGTTCTTAAGCCTTTTTACCACTTCTCTCTCTGCATTCGTAATTTCACTTTTCAAAGGAACAATAGAACAATTTATTTTTCTCGCTGTTCTAATGCCTATGGTTACCGCTATAGGTGGAGTCGTAGGTAATCAGACTGTTGCCATAATGGTCAGAGAGATTGTATTTGGTTCAAGAGACTGGAAACGATCAAAAAAGATACTGTTAAAAGAAATAGTGGTTAGTCTGGGGAACGGGCTGATAATAGGTGTTATCGCTTCGATATCCACATATTTTTTCTTTAACAACTGGAAACTCGGACTTATTTTCGGAGGGGCAATTATTTTTAATCTCTTGAATGGAACGTTTTTCGGAACGATTATTCCATTATTTTTAAAAAAACTGAGATTAGATCCTGCACTGGCTTCGGGTCTTGTTGTTAGTATGCTCACCGATTCTCTCGGATTTCTGTTTTTTCTCGGCGTCTCAACACTTATATTTCTTTAGATCTCCATGCCGATTGAAAAAGCCCGGGGTTTTATGCTCGGGTCGATAATTTTAAATGATCAGGATAAGATTGTATCCATTTTAACAAAGGATAGTGGAATAATTAAAGCTGTTGCTCCCGGTGCTTTAAAAAAGAACAACAGGTTCGGAGCTATGCTTGAACTATTTACAGAAGCAAATATTTTTTATTATACTAAAGAGGGAAAAGAACTTGTAACTCTGTCAAAGGGCGATATCTTGAAAAGTTATTTTGATGTTGTCTCTGATCCCTTGAGAATTTTTTATTTTTTTTTTATGGATGAACTTATTGAAAAATTCCTTCCTGCGGAATTCAGAGCAAAACGGATCTATAAGCTATTATCCTCGGTTTTAAAAAGTAGTGAGTCGGGAATTGATCCTAAAAAGCTTCTTCTCTATTTTATAGTGTGGTTTTTAAAGATAGAAGGTTTAATGTTTAATCCGAGATTATGTTATAACTGTTCTTCCGGAGAGTTAAGGGAAGCTTGGATAAAAGATGATTTCTCCGGAATATTATGCGGTCGTTGCAGGGTAAATGAAAAAATATATCTTAGAAATCAGGATCTGGATTTTTTGGAATGGATAGAGAAAAATCCTCCGGAAAAGCTTGAAGAGTGGAGCGACAATTTAATATTTGACCGACTGTTGATAGTCTTTAAAAATAAAGCTGAATTTCATGGAGAGATAAAATTAAGATCAGCACGTTATCTCAAAGAGTTCGCTTAAATTATTTTTATTTATCTATCACCCATTTATTGCCGGATACTGTTAGTTTTTTTTCATCAAGATAAACTTCAACACCTGATCCCCCTTTCCTGAAATCGGTAACGATATCAACATGCTGTGCCGAACTGTTTGCAATTCCGTTTTCATAGAATTTTTCCATTTTGTTTTTTTCTTTTCCTGAAGACGGATTGTCAATAAAGCATTCGGGATAGCTGTCACCTATTGCTATATGAAGGGTTCCTCCCACTTTCTCCACAAAGAGAGGGTGTTTAAGAGCTTTTTCCAGACCGGGATTTACTCCGAAAGCAACTTCACCAAGCCGATGTGATCCTTCATCAGTATCGACAATAGTTCGAAGAGTTTCATCGGATTGTTTTGCACTGTATTCTTTTATAACTCCATTGATAAATTTTAAATAGATTCCCTGAATTGTTACTCCGTTATAAAAAACCGGAAGATCTACAAAGATTTCCCCTGAAACCGAATTGGCATTTGGACTTGTAAAAACCTCTCCATCGGGAAAGTTTCTTTTTCCTATACATTTTATTATATTTCTTTCTGAGATATCCATTGTCAATTCAAGTTTTTTCCCTGAGTCAGGATGTAGTGTAATAATGCGGATTTTCTTTGCTTCCTTTAAAACTTTATTGAGTGGTTCTTCGAGTTCATCAAGTAACATCGGATCGGTTGTTGATGCTTTGACTATTATATCTGTATACTCTTCGAGAGTCATATCTTCAATATCTGCAAATGCTTTTGTTGGGAAAAGTGTTAATACCCACTGTTTGGCAAGTCTTGTTTTCTTAAAAGGCAGGTCAACTTTTGCAAGTTCCGTAGCTGTCTCCTTTGGAAGTGATGCAAAAAGCGATGGGTCTTCCGCTCCAAGGATTTCGATATATTTTGTCATAGACTCATATCTCATCTTATGCCATTCGGGGGTCTTTCCTATCTGCTCAACTGTCCCGAATTTTGTAATTGCAGCTCCCCATACCTGTCCTCTGTTGTTATCAGGAGCAACGATGTTGATATCGGCAATTCCTCCTGCTGCAAAAATTTTATCCTGAAGAACAGAGATAAGCGGCCATGCGATATGTTCTCCTTTTACCATAATGACATCATAGCTTTTAACTCCGCCGAGTGAATGATCAAGCAGGAAATCAGCCCATTTATTTAAATCGTCTTTACTGATATTTATACTCATATTTTCTCCTTTTTCGGTTTATCATTCGATATTATAGCAAATCCCGGAATTAGAAGCAGGATATCCCTGATAAGAAGAAGATACGGGTTGCTTCCGGAGTCTGTTTTTATGGTCGAAAAACAGCCGCAATCAAAATCAAGTCCACGGATAATATTTATTGTGATGGCAATAATAAAGATTATCAGAAGTGTTGTTAATATCTTTGCAGATGTTCTGATAAAGATCCCGAAGATCAGAAATAGTCCTGTTATCAATTCCAACCATGGTAGAAAAACAGATATCAGGTTGATGAAACTCAATGGCAGAATTTTATAGTTATAGAGAATATCGGCAAATTGAACCGGATTGATTATTTTATCCCATGAAGCATAGATAAAAATCATTCCGAGAATTAACCTTGATGAAATGATAAATGACTTTTTTTGAAATGTTTTTTTTAATAAAATTAAATATTTCATTTTTTTGATTTTTCAACCGTATAACCATTTTCCAGCCATTCGGTAATTCCTCCCTGATAAAGGAATATATCTTTTATACCATTCCGTTTTAATTTTAAAGCGAGGATAGATGAATCGGTACACTTTCTGCCTGTACAATATGTGATTATTGTTTTTCCGGTTTTCAAAAAAGCTCCTCTCTCTTTGAACATAGTGTCAAATTCGGAAACAGGGAAACTGTAAGCACCCGGGATATGCCCTTTTTTAAACTCTTCCGACATTCTTGCATC